>Ga0163111_10001629_pt1 | contig 13979 bp, 14 predicted proteins | sample CRUFie1St18metaG_FD_109645 | JGI IMG/M metagenome (GOLD analysis project Ga0163111, IMG submission 109645) | Marine microbial communities from the Costa Rica Dome - CRUD Field 142mm St18 metaG | ecosystem: Environmental > Aquatic > Marine > Oceanic > Photic zone | place: Costa Rica: the Eastern...
ATTTTTTTAAAAATTTTATTTCTTCCGAAATAAATTTCCATTGATTATCATTTGAATTAAGTAGGCTTTCATGATCTTTCTTTTTATTTGAAAGTTCATTAAACTCTTCTTTTATTTTAATTTCCTCTAGTTTCCTTAATAAACGTAATCTCATATTTAAAATTGAATCAGATTGAAGGTCTGTTAATTTAAATTTTTTAATAAGTTGCTCCTTTGGATTATCGGTTTCTCTAATAATTCTTATCACCTCATCCATATTTAAATATGCTATTAAGTAGCCATTTAAAATTTCAAGCCTTTCATCAATTTTAGCTAATCTGTAATTAGAAATATTTACAAGAACCTCTTTCCTGTGATCAAGCCATGACAAAATTAAGTCCCTCAAACCATGAACAATTGGAGTATTATTGCTTAGTGCATTTAAATTAACAGAAAACCTTGTTTCTAGATCTGATAATAGAAAAAGACTATCCATTAAGTTTTCAGGTTTTACTTCTCTATTTTTGGGGATTAAAACAAGCCTTATATCCTCTGAAGATTCATCGCGAATATCTTCGAGCATAGGTAATTTTTTATCAATTATAAGTTGAGCAATTTTCTCAATTAATTTTCCTTTACTAACTTGATATGGAATTTCAGTAATAACGATCTTCCATAAACCACGTTTTTCATTCTCAGTAATCCATCTTGCTCTAAGCCTGAATCCACCCTTTCCAGTTTTATAGGTTTCAATAATACTATCTTTGAACTCTAAAACTTCACCACCTGTTGGAAAATCTGGACCAGGAATAAATTCTATTAATTTCTCGTAGCTTGCATTTCTATGCTTGATCAGGTGAAGTGATGCGTTACATAAGTCTTCGACATTATGAGGGGGAATTGATGTTGCCATTCCTACAGCAATACCCGATGATCCATTTGCCAAAAGATTTGGAAAATTAGATGGTAAAACAGAAGGCTCTCTATCAACTTCATCATAAGTTGAACGAAATTCAACTGCATCCTCTTCAATACCTTCTAATAATAATTCTGCAATACTAGTGAGTCTAGCCTCTGTATATCTCATGGCGGCGGCATTATCGCCATCAATATTTCCAAAGTTTCCTTGTCCATCTATTAAAGGCCATCGTACAGAAAAATCTTGTGCCAAACGGACCAAAGTATCATAAATTGCTTGATCACCATGAGGATGAAAACGGCCCATGACATCCCCTACAACTCTTGCAGATTTTTTAAAAGAAGAATTAGCTTTAAGACTTAATTTAAACATACCATATAGAATTCTTCTATGAACCGGCTTTAGACCGTCCCTTGAATCAGGTAAAGCCCTATCCATAATTGTTGTAAGGGCATATGCTAAATATCTCTCCTCAAGAGCGTCTATTAACTCAACATCTTTATAGTGATCAATTAATTTCATCATTTACATTCATAACTGAATTATTTTTTATATATTCAACAAGTCTTGTTCTTGATGATGGGAGATTCTTTGCTTGTTGTGAATACACTCTTTTATTTAAAAAAAACTCTGTAAGTCTTAAACCATCAATCAAATCTTCTTTACTAATAATATTATCTATTTTCTTGAAAAATTTTGGTAACCTCAAAAGTCTATCTTCCCATCCTATAGCTGCCTCATTACTCACAGCTCGACCTGATTTAGGAGAAACCCAGGATAAATTTTTATTTGAACCATTTACTGCACAAGAATCTAAATCAAGCCCGTACCCCATCTTCTCAATGAATAAAAGTTCAAATTTTATATAAAGAATAGGCCATATAAAATTATCGTTAAGATTATTGAATAATTCATTGGCTAATAAATAAATTTCTTCACACTCCTCCCTTTCAGGAAAAATATCTAATAACGCACAAATTGAATTTAAAATTTCTAAATTTATTGGACTATTTAAATATAACGATGATCTTGATTTTACTAATTCAGAATTAAAAAAACCCAGGTGCTCAGAAAGACGAGCTCTCCAATTAATATTTATAATATTACCTGGAACATTAACCCCCATATTACCACTTTTTTTACTTAATCTTATTAATCCTGAATAAATTCCATGATTTTTTGTTAAAACCTTCATAAGACTTGCGCTATCAGAGAATTTTTTTAAGCTGATAATTATTCCTTCATCATTTAAATTCATTTTTAAATCTCATAAATTAAAAATTTAAACCAATATCTTCATAATGTTCCTTTTTAGTTGACCAATCTTTCTTATATTTAACATTGATCTTTAAATTAACCTTATTATTAAGTATTTTTTCAATATCTTCTCTTGATGCTATTCCTATAGATTTAATCATTTTACCGCCTTTTCCAAGAACAATACCAACATGATTTTTTTTACTTACGTATATTGTTTGATCAATAGTAATGGATTTTCTTTTATTAGTTATCCAGCCTTCAGTCTCTACTGTTGATGAATAAGGGATTTCTTCATGCAAAAATAAAAAGATTTTTTCTCTAGTTATTTCTGAGGCAATTCTAGCCATTGGTACATCAGCTGTTTGATCCTCAGGATATAACCAATATTCATTATTTGATAATTTTGATGATTTATCTAGTAGATCTTGAACCCCATCACCACTTTTAGCTGAAATTAAAAAAGTTTCTTTAAAGTTGAAGAATTTAGCAAATTTTTTCACCTTGGCTAAAAGTAGCTCTCTTTCGATTAAATCAATTTTATTAAGTATTAAAAAAGTTTTTTCTTCTAAAACTTTAATATTTTTTAAAAAATTTTCATCAAAATCATCAATAGATTTTTTACAATCAATTAATAGAAAAACCAGATCCACATCATTTAAAATATCATAAGCATTTTCAAGCATTGCTTTTTCGAATTTAGTTTTTGCATTAAAGATACCTGGGGTATCTATGAAAATCATCTGAGTATCATCGATAATTTTTATACCCTTAAATGCTGATCTAGTAGTTTGTGACTTATGAGTAACTATTGCCAACTTTTCACCAATAATATTATTTAGTAGAGTTGATTTGCCTGAATTAGTTGGGCCTATGATTCCAATTGTGATATTTTTCTTATTCATTACTGATAATCTTTAACATTTTTTCTGCCGCTTTTTTTTCAGCTTCCTGCTTTGATTTTCCAACTGCTTTTACAGGCTTAAAGCCTTCAATATAGACTGATATGGTAAAGTTAGGGTTATGATCTTCACCTTCAGTAGATACTAAATTATACTCAGGTAACTTTTTCTTCATCGATAAAATTTTTTCTTGAAGGTCGCTTTTAGGATTTAGTAAATTATTTTCGTTCTCAAGAGAGACAATTATTTCATCCCATAGACTTATAACTATTTTTTTAGCTGTTTTGTAATTAGAATCTAAAAAAATTGCACCAATTAACGCTTCCATTATATTTGATAAGATTGATTTTTTAATTTGTTGATTTATATTTTCTGACTTGCCTAGAATAATGAAGTCTTCTAAATTTATTTTTTTTGCAATTATTGCGCAAGTATTTCTTTGCACTAAAAAACTGTATTTTTTTGATAACTCACCCTCTTTTAAATTTGGATATCGAATAAACAATTCCTCTGAAATAATTAATCCTAATACTCTATCACCTAAAAACTCAAACCTCTCCATAGAAGATATCTTTTCCTTTGAAGCACTTGTGTGAGTTAGACTTTTTAAAAATAAATTTTTATCTTGAAAATTATATTTAATAATTTCTTCTAAAGGTTTTAATCTTTTTTCTTTAATTAAATTATTCATCTTATTAATTTAAAAATCCTTTTCCATTCAATAGATGTTTTGCAGTCTTTTTGACCAATTTTTCTCCAATTCCATGAAAAAAAAATTAACTCAGCCCTTCCTACGAGATTATCAAAAGGGATGAAGCCTACTGATTTAATGTATCTACTATCTTGTGAATTATCTCTATTATCACCCATTACAAAAAAATGATCTTTAGGAACATTATAAATGCCTGTATTGTCTGCATAAGAGGTAATATCAGAGTCCAAAATATTGTAACTTTTTCCATTTGGAAGAGTTTCTTCTACAATTTTTAATTTCTCATTTCTACAGCCTAAAATCTTTTTCTTTCTATTAATTAAATTATTATCCTCATATACCCCAATTTGTTTATATAATAATTTTTGATTATTAATATAAACTTCTCCATTTATAATTTGAATTTTATCTCCAGGCAGTCCGATTACTCTTTTTATATAGTCAGTCTTTCCATCAGTTGGTAATTTAAAAACAACAACATCACCTCTCATAGGTTTTGATGAAAAAATTCTTTTTGGAATAATAGGAATACTAAATGGTAATGAATGTTTGGAATAACCATAAGTATACTTTGATACAAAAATATAGTCGCCAACAAGAAGGTTTTTAAGCATTGATCCAGATGGAATATTATAGCTTTGAAATAAAAATGCTCGAAAAATTAATGCAATTAAAACGATCCAAACAAGGGATAAAAAGTAGTTTTCATTTTTTTTTGGTGCTATTTTTTTTTTCATTTTTCAACAACTTCAATAATAACATTTGCTTGCGCCCAAGGATAATCATCTGTAATGGATAAAGAAATATTATAAGTATTATTATTGGGTATAAGTTTTTCTAGTCTCTTATATGCGCCACCCGTTAATTTTAATATTGGCTTTCCACTTTTTTCATTTATCACCTCTATATCTTTCCAGTAAACTCCAGAACGAAAACCAGTACCAAGGGCTTTAGAACATGCCTCTTTTGCAGCAAATCTTTTAGCGTAAGACTCAATTCTTTTATTTCTATTATCTGATCTAATTATTTCACCATTGGTAAAAATTCTATTAATAAACCTATTACCGAATTTATTTATTGTCTTTTCTATTCTTCTTATGTCAATTAAATCAATTCCATGACCAATTATCATCATTTATCCTTGAGCAATCTACCTGCAATCATAGATTCTTTTATGTTAATAATAGTTTTTTCTAATCCATGAAAAATTGAGTCCGCAATAATAAAAAAGCCAATATTTAATTCTTCTATTTCATTGACTGTGCTTATTATTTTTGTGGTTTCATAATTTAATCCATGTCCAGCATGAGCTTCAATGCCATTAGAAAAAAGTTTTTTTGAAAAGCTTTTTATTTTATTAAATTCAAAATCGAACTTATTATCATTTTCTTCATGAAGCTTGCATAATGTTCCACAGTGGATTTCTGCGCAATCTATTTGAATATCATAACATGACTCCAACTGAGAGTCGTCAGGATCTATAAAAAGAGTTGTCCTTATACCAATATCTCTTAGTCTTGTAATCATAGGTTTTAATTTATTATGATTATTAATTACGTCTAAACCTCCCTCAGTAGTAACTTCCTCTCTCTTTTCAGGAACAATACAACAAGAAAAGGGTTTTATCTTTTCTGCAATAGCTAACATTTCTTCAGTTGCAGCCATTTCTAAATTTAATTTTCCTGGAAAATTTAGTGAAATCTCTTCAATATCATTATCATTAATATGTCTTCTATCCTCTCTAAGGTGGGCAGTAATACTATCTGCTCCTGACTGAAGAGCTAATTCGGCAGCTTTAACGGGGCTCGGAAAATTTTCTTTTCTTGCATTCCTTAAAGTAGCCACATGGTCAATGTTAACACCAAGTCTAATATCTTTTTTTCTATTATTTTTCAATTACTTACCTCTAATTAACTTGTTTTTAAAAACTTCAATAACATAGTTTACTAAAAAATAACAAATCAAAGATAAAACTAAACCAATAATTAAAATTCCTGAAAAAATAGGTAATGTGGTTTTAACAAAGTAAACAAAATAATTAAACCACCCATCAGCATTGTTATCATTAGATATAAAAAACATTGCAAAAGCCATTAATGGATAAGATATAAAGCTTCCAAAGAAATTCCCTATAATACTTGAAAATATATTAACCTTAAATAGCCAAGATATTATTCCTGAAATTATAAAATGGAGACCAAAAAATGGAGTAAATGCAATAAAAAAACCAATAGAAAAACCTATAGAAATAGAATATGAGGTATCAGGTATTCGAATTAATCTTTTCCAGTAATACAAAAAGTTTCTTAGGAAACCTTTTTCAGGCCATAAATATATTCTTATTTTAGAATAAGTATCTAGAGGATTTTTTCTTTTAAACATTAAGAAATATTTCTGCTTCCAGGTTTTATTGCCGGAATATCTTTTAAACTTTCAGGTATTTCGTCTTTATTAAAAGTCGGAATATCAAGCGACGTTAATGAAATTAATTGAGTCTCTAAGTTTGCTTTTCCTGAAGATCTATCTATTAAGCAGGCCTCTCCAATAACATTTCCTCCATATGCCCTAATAACATCAATACTCTCATTTGATGATAATCCAGTTGTTACTATATCCTCAACTAAAAGACAGTTAGTATTTGGTTTTATACTAAAACCTCTTCTCAACTCAAATTTACCATTTACACGCTCTAAAAAAATTGATGGAACACTTAAGTATCTGGCAATTTCATGCCCTATAATTAAGCCACCCATAGCAGGTGAAACCACTATATCAATTTTTGTTTTTATATTTTCTATAATTTTTTTACCAAGGGAAACTGAGAGTCTTTGAGCTCTAGAGGGTTCAGATAGTGCTAATGCACATTGCAGGTACCTAGATGAATGTAAACCAGAAGATAAAATGAAATGACCTTCAAGAAGGGCTCCCGCCTCCTTAAACTCCCTAATAACATCCTCTTTATTCATAAAAATTAACCTATAAACCTAACAACAGCCTCAACAACTGGTAATCCATCAAGACTTTTAACTATATCATTAATATGATGATTATCATTAACATTTATATCAATAATTAAGTTATAAAAATCATTATCCTTCTGGTTTAAAATTAAATTAGTTATATTACCCCCATAATCAGCAATTGTTGAGGTAATTGAATTTAAAACTCCAACTTCATTAATTATGGTAATTTTAATCCTAGATGTAAAAGTAAAATCTATATCTTTTTTCCATTCAAGTTTGATCCATGATTCTGGTGATTTTTCAAAATTAGTTAACTCATGACTATCAACGGAAAAAATTGTAATTCCCTTTTCTGGTAAAACTATTCCAACAATCTTATCACCTGGGACTATGAAACTATCTTCCGCAAATTGCGCCGGCATATCAGAAAGAAGCCCTTGAATTGGAATAGAAATATTTTTTTCAACATAATTCTTTTTTCTTTTCTTTCTTTTATTATTAGGAAAAACTAAATCATAGACCTGAGAGCCCGATGAACTACCTTCGCCAACAAGCTCATATAATGATTTTAACGAATTAACTTGAAGCGCCCCAAAGGAACGTTCCAGAATATCTCTTGTAGGTTTCTTTCTATGAGAAGAAAAAACACTTTTTATAATTGCTTTACCCAAAAGCCTTTGATTGTGTGATTTTTTTTCTTTTATCGATCTAATAATTGCTGATTTGGCTTTTCCTGTTTTAACAAATTCTTGAAGAGACTCTAAAGCAACTGGAGTTCTAGACTTCAAAATCTCTACCTCATCACCATTTTGCAATACCGTTCTTCTGGGCTTATCGATGCCATTTATTTTAACACTTTCGCAAAAATTACCAAGTTCTGTATGAACAGCATATGCAAAATCTAAAGCTGTCGCATTTCTTGGAAGAGCTACTAAAGTTCCCTTGGGGGTAAATGCGTAAATTTGGTCAAGAAAAAGCTCAAGTTTTGTATTTTCCAAAAACTCCTCTGTTGCACCATCACGATTCAAAATATCAACTAAATCATTTATCCACTCAATAGAAGATAAATAATCACGCCCAACATCGTCATTATCTTTGTAAATCCAATGTGCAGCTAATCCTCTTTCAGCAAGTTCGTTCATTTTTTCAGTTCTTATTTGAACCTCAACTCTCTGATTTTGAGGTCCTATTAAAGTCGTATGAAGAGATTGGTAACCATTTTTTTTTGGTGTAGAAATATAATCTTTAAATTTACCTGGAATTGCCTGCCACTCCCCATGCAAAATACCCAATACTTTATAACACTCCATTGTTGATTCAACACAAACTCTAAAACCAAAAATATCAGATAATTGTTCAAGAGATTTATGCTGAACTTCAAGCTTTTTCCATATTGAATAGGGTCTTTTTTCTCTACCATAAACAGAACATTTAATTTTACTCGTGATTAACACTTTCTCTAATTCTTTTTTTGTAAATTGAACTATTTTACTTTTTTTCTTTTTTGAAGATCTTAATCTTTCTATCAAAATATCTCTTATTTTCGGTTCTATAAAAGTGAAAGAGAGATCCTCTAGCTCTTCCTTAAGCTCTTGCATTCCAATTCTTCCTGCCAAAGGAGCATAAATCTCTAAGGTTTCAATTGAGATACGTTTTCTTTTCTTTTGATCCTTTATAAAATGAAGTGTTCTCATATTATGAAGTCGATCAGCTAATTTAATTAATAGAATCCTTATATCACTGGCACTTGCGAGTAATAATTTTCTAAAATTCTCAGCTTGTTTTGTACTTCCAGGCTTTCCTTCTAGCAACGTTAATTTAGTGACACCATCTACAAGTTTTGCAACCTCTTTTCCAAAATTTTTTTCAATATCTTCAATGGTTGCATTGGTATCTTCGATTGTATCATGAAGCAAAGCACAAACCACGGATGTTGTATCAAGTTTTAAATCTGAGAGAATTCCAGCAACTTCTATTGGATGAGAGAAATATGGATCTCCCGAGGCTCTCAACTGCCTTCCATGCATTTTTGTACCAAAGATATAAGCTTTATTTAAAACAGCCTTATCGGCTTCAGGTTTGTTTACTAAAATACGGTCAACTAATTGAGATTGACTCATAAGCTACCCAATAATTAATAAGATCTTCTATTATTTTTTTTATCAACCATATTGTCTTGCATGGCCTTTAAAAGATCCTCTTCACTCATTCTTTCTTCAATAGGCTCTATTTCTGACTCACCCGACTCATCAACCTGGTCTTGAGTTACTATGGGTGACGAAGATTTTGTATTATCTTGAACCAGAGGAATATAATCCTCATCAGCTTCATCTACGTCTATTTGAGTTTGTAAGCTTGAAATTTTTGACTCTTCAAGTTCGGAGGGGACAAGCTTTTCATCTGCAATTTCTCTAAGGGCAACAATTGGATTTTTATCATTATCTCTATCTACAAGTATATCAGATCCTTCAGACATTTCACGTGCTCTATGAGCAGCAAAAAGAACTAGGTCAAATCTGCTTGTAATTTTATCAACACAATCTTCAACAGTTACACGTGCCATTTTGTTTCCTCTTTGTAATTAATCTAGTAAATATGCCTAGATTTAAATAAATGCAAGCATTACATTAAAATATTAGTTAATATATCCAATAAAGGATTCTAAAACAATTTAAAAAGGAATATGAGTTGATTGAACCAAACAAAAATTGTTCGAAATGCAAAAGATTAAAAAATTTTCGTGATAGTAATATTAAAAAATACCCTAATTGGTTTAATGGAGCGGTACCATCAATTATTAATAAAAATTCAGAAATCTTAATTGTTGGCTTAGCCCCTGGGCTTAATGGAGCAAATAAAACAGGAAGACCATTTACAGGTGACTATGCGGGATTAACACTATTTGATACTTTAGAAAAACATTGTCTATTAAAAGGTTATTACAAAGAAAATGGAGAAGATAATCTTAAGTTAGAAAACTGCAGTATAACTAATGCTGTTAGATGCGTTCCACCTAAGAACCTACCAAAATCAGATGAAATAAAGAATTGTGAAAATTTTTTAAGATCAACAATCTCAATACATAAAAATTTGAAAGTTATAGTGGCACTTGGCTTGATATCTCATAAAAGTATAGTTTCAACATTTAACTTAAAACAAAAAGATTATAAATTTGGTCATGCCAATAAGCATAATTTATCGAAAAAAATTAAGCTTATAGATAGCTATCATTGTTCAAGATACAATATTAATACTAAAAGATTATCCCAGGTGATGTTTGATGAGATTTTTGTAGAAGCAAAGAAAATTATATTGAATTAATTATTATTTTTTAGAAGTCTTGATTTTTGTTTATCCCAGTCTTTTCTTTTCTGATCTTGCCTTTTATCGTGAAGTTTTTTTCCTTTACCAATACCAATTAATAATTTAGCAATCCCTTTTTCGTTAAAAAAAAGTTTAATTGGAATTATTGTCATCCCCTTTTTTTGTGAAGCATTTTTTAACTTATTAATTTCTCTAGAATTAAGTAATAATTTTCTTTTTCTTTTTGGTTTATGATTTGTAAATTTAGCATTTTTATAAGCAGGAATATTTGAGTTTATCAAAAAAATCTCACCCCCCTCTTCAGAGGCATAGGATTCAGCTATGTTTGCTTTATTTAATCTAAGACTTTTAACTTCGGAGCCAACTAAAACTAAACCAGCTTCAAAAATTTCTTCAATTGAAAACAAGTAATTAGCCTTTCTATTATCAGCTATTACTTTTTCTCCTTTATTATTCTTTTTTGATCCACCTGACTTGGATGACATTAGATTAAATCCAAGTCAGAAATAACTTTATCCAATATTTCTTTGGTTTCCTGCTTTATGTTGACCAAGGGAAGTCTTAATTCATCTTGAATTCTTCCCATTTTGGATAGAACATATTTAACTGGTGATGGGCTAGTCTCTATAAATAATGCATTGTGCATCGGTTCAAGTTTTTTATGAATTTTTAGAGCTTCATCGTAATTACCTGCAATACATAAATTTTGAAATTCAGAACAAAGTCTTGGAAGAACATTTGCAGTTACTGAAATACAGCCATTACCGCCATTTTTCATAAATTCATAAGCTGTAATATCCTCTCCTGAAAATTGCAGAAATCCAGATTTGCATTGATCATGTTGCTTCTTTACCCTCGAAAGATCACTTGTCGCGTCTTTAACACCAATTATATTTTCTAAATTTGATAATTTTGCCATAACTTCTATAGACATATCAACTATTGATCTTGGGGGAATATTATAAATCATTATTGGAATACCCATTGAAGCATTATTTATTGCCTTAAAATGCTCATAAAGACCTTCTTGAGTAGGTTTATTATAATAAGGTGTTACTATTAGGGCGGCGTCAGCTCCAACTGACTCTGCATGCATAAGTAAACTTATTGCCTCAGATGTGGAATTAGATCCAGCACCTGCTATTACAGGTACTCTATTATTTACCTGATCAATAACAATTTCAACAACTTCCCTATGCTCATTATGATCTAAAGTTGGACTTTCACCAGTGGTGCCGACAGGCACAATTCCATGAGTACCCTCTTCAATATGCCAGTTAACTAAATTTCTTAGCGCAGTTTCATCTACTTTACTATCTTTGAAAGGTGTAACTATGGCAACTATAGATCCTTGAAACATATTTTTCCTTTTAGAAACAATATTTATAATAAAAAGTTATAATAATTAAACCATATTATAGACATTAAATTTACAATAATGTTAATTTACTATATTAAATTTATTATTATTTATATATTTAAATAAACTGTTTTTAGTATAAAATCTAGAAATTCATTTATTGTTTCTTATCTATTGGGGAAAGTTTTGGATAAATTTACTTTTAAGCCTACACCAAGAACAAAACATCCTGATCCTGTTATTAGGGGTGATAAAATTACTGGTGATAGATACTATTCAAAAGAGTTCATGAAAAAAGAATGGGATTATGTATGGACAAAGGTCTGGCAAATTGCAGGAATAGCCTCAGAAATACCTGAGCCGGATGACTTTTTTGTTTATAAAATTGGAATAGAAGAAATCCTTGTTGTTAGACAAAAAGACATGACAATCAAAGCTTTTTATAATGTTTGTCCTCACAGAGGAAACATATTAGTCCATGTAGAAAAAGGTTTTCTAGAAAGTTTTAAATGTACATATCATGGTTGGACTTACAATACTGAAGGAATTTTAACGGATCTTCAAGATGCTGAAGATTTTGAAGGTGGTAACCCCTGTGGAAAAATAAAGCTTAAAGAAGTAAAATGTGAGATTGGCCTTGGATTTGTATGGATTAATTTAGATGATAATTGCCAAAAATTTGAGGAAGCCCTTTATCCAATTCTTGATCATATGAAACCATATCAACCAGAAAAATACATAAGAGTATTAAACATGACATGTGAAGTTGATTGTAATTGGAAAATTATACATGATAATTTTAATGAGTCATATCACCTTCCTACTCTTCACCCTGAGCTCTCTGTACATATTGAAAATGACTATAAATTTTCTCAATTTGATATGTATGACAATGGCCATAACAGAATGTTAATGCCTGGACATAAACCTGCACTAGGCGACCAATCCCCCAATGAAGTTCAATTTCCTTTGGATGCAGCCCTAACTGCTTGGGATTTAGATCCTAAAGATTTTGAGGGTAAAGCTCAAGAAACTCGTTTAGCAATACAAAAACAAAAAAAGAAATTAGCTAAAGAGAGGGGTTTTTGGCATTATGAATTTTTAACAGATGAGCAACTTACTGATTATTATTTTTATAATTGTTTTCCTAATTATGATATAACTATGACTCCTGATGGAATTCAATTTCAAAGACCTCAGCCTCATCCTACGGATCCAGAAAAATGTTTATTTGAACATTGGTGGCTAGTTCCAGAAATGGAAAGTTTGTCTGGATCAGCTACTTTTATGGGTTCTGATACAACTGAAGTGACAGCTGGTGAAAAAATGACAGAAACACCACTTGGTCCAAGGCCCCTTAGACCTGCTGAACATGAGTGGGTTACTTTTCCGGAGGGATCTATGGGTTATGTTACTGATCAGGATATAAGTATGGCGGTTGGTCAACAAAAAGGAGTTAAATCAAAAGGTTTTGATGACGCTATTTTAACAAATCAAGAGAGAAGGGTTAGAAGATATCATGAAGTTTTAAATGACTATATTGAAGGAAGAAGATAAACTTTAAACACCATAAACGTCCTTAGCATTTTGAAAAAATAACTTATTTTTATCTTCAAATGAAAAATCTGAAACCATTTTTTTAAAAGCATTCCATAAAACATGATAAGAAACAGACCTTCTGTCTACAGGAAAATTACTTTCAAACATACATCTGTTAACACCAAAAGAGTTAATTGTATGGAGATAGTATTCATTGTGCAAATCTACTATTTGATCTGATGAGGCAGGTTTATCCTGTTTATGAAAATTCCATCCATTTACTGGCATAGCTAAACCACCAAGTTTTGCATAAACATTTTTTGACTCAGATAGCAGGGAAATATCATCTTTCCATTTTTGGAAAATTTCTTCTCTCCTTCCTTCATAAGGACCGACACCAAGTGGCCCTCCAAAATGATCATGAATAATAGTTAATTCTGGATAATTTTTTGCAAAATCATTTAAATCACTAATTTGATGATGATAATGCCATGCATCAAAAGTTAAATTTAACTTAATTAATTCTTCAGCGCCCTCTCTAAAGTTTTTATTATGATAAATATTTTCTATTGGATTGCTATGAGAGTTATGAATTTCTGAATTTTTATCCCATCCTGCAGCATGCCTAATGCCCTTAAATAATCCCTCCCCAAGAGAGATATGCTTTTCTAGGACATCTCTTACTTCTTCTCCTAACATCAGATCGGCAAAACTTATAATACCAATAATATTTGTCGATTTTGATAATTCTTTTGATTCTCTTATTAAATTTATTACAAATTCAGTTTCACCTACTGGTTTAAATTTATTTTCCCCTTCAATATAATAACCTGCTGCGCACTCCATAAAAATGGTTCCTACAATATTGTGACCAGAGAATGTATCCTCGTTAAGATTCTCTATTAAGTATGGAAAAGAGCCTGCTAGTTGATCATCGCCATTCCATAAATGATGATGTGGATCAATAATTGGTAATTGAGGATCAATAATTTCTTCTTTTACTTGATTAAGCCAATCATAATAA
>Ga0163111_10001630_pt1 | contig 13972 bp, 13 predicted proteins | sample CRUFie1St18metaG_FD_109645 | JGI IMG/M metagenome (GOLD analysis project Ga0163111, IMG submission 109645) | Marine microbial communities from the Costa Rica Dome - CRUD Field 142mm St18 metaG | ecosystem: Environmental > Aquatic > Marine > Oceanic > Photic zone | place: Costa Rica: the Eastern...
CACTTGTTTTTTTCCTGTTAAAATCGGCTTCAAGGCCGTGACCGATTGCTTCATGTAGTAAAATCCCAGGCCAACCTGGACCCAAAACTAGATCCATTATACCTGCGGGAGCTGGCCTTGCATGGAGGTTGACTTTAGCAATTCTTAACGCTTCAGATGCTGCACTCTTCCAAACTTCTGGTTTCAAAAAACTTAATAGGGTGTCTCGGCCACCAGCACCAGTGTATCCGGTTTCCCTTCGTCCATTACTCTCCAATAGAATGGATATATTTAATCTTACCATAGGTCTGATATCCGAAGACGATGATCCATCAGGCCGCAAAATAAAAATTTTCTGATTTGATGCAGATATCGTGGCGGTAACTTGTTTGATGTTTGGATCAAGGCTTCTGGTGAAATCATCAATTTCTTGCAGGATTTTTATTTTTTTTGAAAAAGTTAATTCTGATATCGGATTAGATGGATCGTAAAGGTGTTTTTTTGTTTTTATTGGAGCTTCAGCAAGCAAGCATTTTTTTTCTTGGGAGGCCTTTTGTAGAGTTGGGATCATTTTTGAAAGTGCCGAGAAAGATAAATCTGTTGAATGAGCATAACCTGTTATTTCGCCACTAACTGACCTCATTCCCATTCCTTCTGAAGAATCGAAATTTGCTGATTTTACTCTGCTGTCATCAAAAGTTATCGTCTCTGTTTGGCGCTGTTCAAAAAATAGTTCTCCATCCTCAGAATTTTCGGTAGCCAATTTTAACGATTTTACTGCGTCTTCGTAGATTAGATTTTTCCCAAAAGGATCAAATTCACAAATTTTCATGCTCTTTCCTGTAATAGCTTTTGTGTCAAAACTTTTAATTTATAAAAGCGTCCGTTTGCCGCAAATATTCTTCTTTATCTCTTTGTCAAAATATGATTGTAAACTAAATAAAATACAACAGCATACCATAGCAACGAATAGCGTGGTTAGCAAATTGACACGAACACTGAAAATCAGGGTGAAAAATGCGACTAAAATCAAAAATTACCGGATGTATTTCTGGGTTTTTAGCTATGCCAGCCTTTGCTGACAATGGGCTTGAAATAATTGGGCAACCCGTAGCTGACGGAATAGGATTTCAACCGGCTGCAACCAAATTGGCACGCGACTTACAATGGCTAGATGGAATGGTGTTGATAATCATTACTGCAATTACAGTTTTCGTGCTTGGACTTTTAGCGTACGTCATACTTCGCTATAACCGAAAGGCTAACCCTGTCCCTGAAACATTTACCCACAACTCTCCTGTAGAAGTTGCATGGACTGTGATACCCATCGTTATTTTGGTATTCATTGGAGCTTTCTCCTTGCCGGTTTTATTTGACCAGCAGAAAATACCTGAGGGTGAAGTAAACATAAAAGTTACTGGATACCAGTGGTACTGGGGTTATGAGTATGTTGACGAAGGTTTTGAGTTTGAAAGTTTCTTAATCGGCGATGGAAAAGTTTTAACGCCTGAGGTTGAACTTGAATTGCAAGAAGCGGGTTACACTCGTGATCAATTTTTGCTTGCTACTGACACCGCAGTTGTGGTGCCAATCAATAAAACTGTTGTAATGCAGGTTACTGGTGCTGACGTGATACATAGCTGGACCATTCCTGCATTTGGCGTTAAACAAGATGCGGTTCCTGGAAGATTAGGACAACTATGGTTTAAGGCCGAAAAAGAGGGGATATACTTTGGACAGTGCTCAGAATTGTGCGGTAAAGACCATGCGTATATGCCAATTACGGTTAAGGTGGTCAGTCAGGATGCTTACAAATCGTGGTTATCGGCGGCAAAATCTGAGTACGCAGGTATTGATCGGCCTTATAATATAGCTGAGGCATCTAAATAAGACGAATTTAGGTTGTTCGTAGTAACACTTGGGGATCAAAAAATTTAATTATGCCAGAAATTAGTATAAATAAACTTTACTCAGATGAACCTGAGTTTGGTGATTATTTTTCTTTGCTAAAACCTCGAGTTATGTCATTGGTTGTTTTTACAGCAATTGCCGGTGTAGTAGCTGCTCCAGGAAGCATTCATCCGTTTGTGGCATTCGTGTCGATTGTATTTATAGCATTAGGTGGTGGAGCCTCTGGTGCCTTAAATATGTGGTATGACGCTGACATTGACAGCATTATGTCACGAACTAAATCTCGCCCAATTCCTGCTGGGAAAATTTCAGCAGGCGAAGCAAAAGATTTTGGAATTGTACTTTCAGCTATTTCGGTTGTTATGCTCGGCCTTGCATCAAATTGGCTAGCAGCATTTTTATTGGCTTTCACAATATTCTTCTACGTAATTGTTTATACAATTTGGTTGAAAAGGTCCACGCCACAAAACATTGTTATTGGTGGTGCTGCTGGAGCATTTCCCCCAATTATTGGCTGGGCTGTTGTGACAGGTAATGTCGGTTTTGAGAGTTTGTTAATGTTCGCGTTAATTTTCATTTGGACTCCTCCTCATTTTTGGTCTTTGGCACTGTTTATGAAAAATGATTATGATACGGCAGAAGTCCCAATGTTGACTGTCACGAATGGTAGAAGGTCAACAAGAAACCATATTTTTGCATACTCATGTCTCTTAGCGGTCGTTGCTTTGGCAATAGGATTTACTTCTTTGAGTGGGCCGTTTTATTTTTTAGTCGCTATATTGTTTAACATCCAGCTTGTTTTCTCCGCATTTAAATTGTGGTCACGTTCTGAAACTGACTGTACTTCTGATAATTGTCTCTTAGAGCGTAAATTTTTTAAGTTTTCTTTAATTTACCTGTTCGTTCATTTTGGAGCTATTATCCTCGATTCCAAAGTTAATGTGACCTGGCCAGGAATTTAATATGAGTTTTGGAAGAGAACATGATTTACACAAAAGGCGCAAAGGAAGAAACTTAGGCCTTGGCCTCGTTTTAATTGGTTTTGTTGCAATTATGTTTGGCCTAACAGTAGTCAAAGTTACCGAAGGCCAGTTTGCCGAAGCTTTGGCAGGGGTGTCCAGAAGTGAATGATAAAGCGAAAAAAAAGACGGCCGCTCAAATGGTTGGCGTAGTCATTTTTATGGGAGCTTTGGCGTGGGCGTCTGTTCCATTTTACGACTGGTTTTGTAGAGTTACAGGATTTGGAGGAGTTACGCAGGTAGCAGATAGCGGTTCTGATATTGTATTGAGCGAAACGGTAAAAGTTAGATTTGATGCGTCACTAGAGCGAGATATGCCTTGGGAGTTCAAGCCAGTTCAGAGGGAAATAGAAATTCAAATAGGGGCAACCGGCTTAGCTTTTTACGAGGCATATAATCCTACAGATAAACCCATTGCTGGAACTGCCAGCTATAACGTAACTCCGTATGAAGCCGGGGGTTTTTTCAGCAAAATAGATTGTTTCTGTTTCGAAGAACAAGTTTTAATGCCTGGTGAGCGTGTTCAAATGCCTGTGACATTTTTTGTTGATCCAGAGATCGTAGAGGATCGTGATGCTAAGTATACTAAAGTCATTACGTTATCTTACACCTTTTATGAAAAAGATATATCACTGAAACCGGAGAAGGTCAGCGTGAACACTAAAAGTAATTTTAATCAGCTCCTAAGTGAGGGGAATCCAAATGGCGCATGAGAAAAACCACGACTATCATATTCTAAATCCTTCTATATGGCCCTTCATTGGCTCAATAGCTGCTTTTGTGATGCTCTTTGGGGCGGTAGTATTCTTTCATAGTGAAAACCCATGGATGTTTGTTGCAGGCTTTGTCGGAGTATTGTTCGTAATGTATGTCTGGTGGTCAGATACTGTAAAAGAAAATCAAGTCGGCGATCACACTCCTGTTGTCTTAATTGGACTTAGATATGGTTTTATTCTTTTCATCATGTCGGAAGTCATGTTTTTCTTGGCGTGGTTCTGGAGCTTTTTCAAGCACGCCATGTACCCAATGGGTGATATGAGCCCATTGCAAGATGGTCAATTTCCTCCGGCTGGAATAGAAGTTTTTGATCCATGGCATCTGCCATTGATTAATACCCTAATTTTGTTGTGTTCCGGAGCTGCTGCAACTTGGGCTCACCACGCAATCGCTCACGATGAAGATCGAAAATCTATGGTTCAGGGCCTTGTTGTTGCAGTCAGTCTGGGTGTGTTATTCACAATTTTCCAGGCATATGAATATCAACATGCTGCGTTCGGTTTTTCAGGAAATATTTATGGAGCAAACTTTTTTATGGCTACTGGGTTTCATGGATTTCATGTGCTAGTTGGAACAATATTCTTGGCGATTTGCATGTTGCGAGCTATGCGTGGTCACTTCACAAAAGATCAGCATTTAGGTTTTGAAGCTGCGGCGTGGTACTGGCATTTTGTGGATGTTGTATGGCTATTTTTGTTTGCAGCAATTTACGTGTGGGGAAGCGTTGGCGCAACAATTCACTAGAATGCCCTTTTTGTTAGGGTTTACTGGTTTACAATGGATGTAATTAAGAAAGCGCGCAAAATTTCGCGTGCTTTTTTTTGGGTTTAAACTTATGCCTCACAAATTTTTCACTTGGCTATTTATTGCAGTTGGTACCGCTATTTTGCTATCTTTGGGCCAATGGCAGTTAGAAAGGCTTACTTGGAAGCAATCTATTTTAGTGGAAATTGACAGTAAAATTTCAGGACCACCGCAGCGTTTGCCATTTGAAGTGTTACAGTCTGAACACAAATATATGCCTGTTCAGATTTCTGGAAAATTAAAAGGAAACTTTATTAAAGTTATGGCTAGCCAAAAATTTATTGGGGCTGGTTACCGAATAATTACTCCATTGGAATTAGAAAATAGAAATATTATTTTGTTAGATTTAGGTTTTATTAGACATGAATTGGTATCAACAATAAGTTTGAGCGATAGTCTGAACTTAATTGGGAACTTACATTGGCCTGACGAAGTTGATTTATTTACACCAGACCCAGATCAAAAAAACAATATTTGGTTCGCCCGTGATGTAAATGCATTATCAAAAAAACTTGGCACAGAACCTATCCTTGTTGTTGCTAAAAGCTTCACTCCCTCAATTGCCAATCTTAATCCTCTCCCTATAAATACAGAGAATATCCCCAACAACCATAAACAGTATGCAATCACATGGTTTTCGCTAGCGTTTATTTGGCTTGGGATGGGAATATTTTTCATCTATAAAACGAGCGTCAGTAGAGGCCGCGAAATATGAAGTATATATCTACCCGAGGTAAAGCTCCGGTTTTAAATTTTGAAGAAGCTATGCTAACTGGTCTCGCTAGAGATGGTGGCCTGTACGTCCCCCAGTCAATCCCAAACTTTTCTCACGATGAAATATTATCAATGGCAGATTTAAGTTATGAGGAAATAGCTTTCAAAGTCATTTCACCCTTTGTTGGAGATTGTTTTACTGACCATGAACTATCTGAAATTATAAACAAAGCCTATACACACTTTGGGCATAAAGAACGGGCTCCTCTCGTTGAATTAGAAAATAACCATTTCCTTTTAGAGTTATTTCATGGTCCAACTCTGGCTTTTAAAGATTTTGCAATGCAACTTATTGGTCAGTTCTTTCAAGTTGCATTGGAACGCAAAAAATCAAGAGTAACGATTGTTGGTGCAACAAGTGGAGATACTGGGAGTGCCGCAATTGAGGCCTTTCGTGGCCTAGATGCTGTAGATGTTTTTATTTTATATCCAAATGGGCGTGTCTCAGATGTGCAAAGACGGCAGATGACAACACCTTCTGAAAAAAATGTTCATGCGATTGCAATCAATGGTCATTTCGACGACTGCCAAGCCCGTTTGAAGGATATGTTTAATGATTTTGACTTTCGTGATGGGGTTAATTTAGCCGGTGTGAATTCAATAAACTGGGCGCGGGTTTTAGCACAGGTAGTTTATTATTTCTCATCTGCAGTTAAGCTAGGAGCTCCAAATAAAAAAATTAGTTTTAGCGTTCCCACAGGAAATTTTGGGGATATTTTTGCTGGTTTTATTGCTAAAAAAATGGGTCTTTCGATTGATCGCTTAGTAGTAGCAACTAATCAAAACGATATACTGCATAGATGCCTTAGTTCTGGAGTTTACAAAACAGATAGAGTTCTGCCTAGTATAAGCCCATCTATGGATATTCAGGTAAGCTCTAACTTTGAAAGGGCAATTTTTTACGCCACAGATTGCAATGGTAGTGAAGTTTCCAATTTGATGGAGCAACTTAAAAGTGCTGGGCAGTTCAATATTTCTGGAAGTGCTCTAGAAATATTGCGAGAGAATTTTGACAGTGGAAGGGCTTCTGAGGAAGAAACTCATTTGGAGATCACCTATAATTATAGAAAACACTCTGAATTGCTGTGCCCTCATACCGCCATTGGTGTACTTACTGCAAGGAAACAACGTAATACCGATATCCCCATGATAACACTTGCTACAGCCCATCCAGCTAAATTTCCAAAAGCTGTTGAAAATGCGACATCAGTATTTCCCGAGTTGCCGTCTCGCATGGCTGATCTATTTGAACTTGATGAGAGAATAACAAATGTTGAAAATAATCTTCAATCTATTCAGGCTGTTGTGAAAGAACGGATTTAACTATGAGTATACGTCACCATACATTAAGTAACGGTTTCCAAGTAATTACGGAAAATATGCCAGGCCTAAAATCTGCCTCTCTGGGTATTTGGATTTCTGCAGGTGGTCGCCATGAACGACTAGAGCAGAATGGGATAGCTCATTTCCTCGAACATATGGCATTCAAGGGAACAAAAACAAAATCAGCTTTGGAGATAGCAGAAGCTATTGAAAATGTAGGTGGATATATAAACGCTTACACTTCAAGAGAAACAACTGCATACTTTGTTAGGGTTTTAAACGATGATGTCGAAATGGCCGCAAATATATTAGCTGATATTTTGAGAAATTCAGTATTTGAACAACGTGAAGTCGACGTTGAGCGCGGAGTTATACTGCAAGAAATTGGTCAAACTTTAGATACGCCGGACGATATAGTTTTTGATTGGTTGCAAGAGACTGCTTACCCTGAGCAATCGTTAGGACGGTCTATTCTTGGACCTAGTGACAATATTTCAAGGTTCTCTAGAGAGGATTTATCTGCTTTTGTAAATGAGCACTATAGCCCCGATAGAATGATACTTTCTGCGGCTGGTGGAGTTGATCACAATATGCTTTGCAAGCTTGCCGAAAAAGCTTTTGGCGATCTTAAAAAACCAAAGTTATCGCATCAATCTGGGACTGCAGCTTTTTCAGGTGGAGAATTTAGAAGAGATAAAAAACTTGAGCAGGCTCATTTTGCACTGGCTTTTGAAAGTCCGAGTTATAGAAGCCTTGATATCTATACTGCTCAAGTATATTCCATTGCTCTGGGCGGTGGGATGTCATCACGATTATTTCAACAGGTTAGAGAAAAGCGTGGGCTTTGCTACTCTATTTTTGCACAAGCGGGAGCCTTTTCGGATACAGGCTTGACGACTATTTATGCGGGTACTTCAGCGGAGCAAATACCTGATTTAGCAAACTTAACAGTTAATGAGCTCAAAAGAGCTGCTATGGATCTTTCCGAAGTTGAGGTTACCAGGGCCAGATCGCAAATGAAGGCTGGTTTGCTCATGGGGTTGGAAAGCCCCTCGAGTAGAGCTGAAAGACTTGCCAGAATGATTCAAATTTGGGGAAAAGTTCCTAGTTTAGATGAAACAATTGAAAAGATTGACTCGGTTAATTTAGAAAAAGTTAAAACTTATGCTGAACATGTGTCGACAGAAGCAAAGTTCGCTATGGCTCTTTATGGACCCATTTCATCCGCACCGTCACTGCAGGAATTGGATGCGCTTAGAGCAGCTTAATGTTTTCATTTAGGCAAAAGACTACGATTGCTACAAGTCGGCTGATACTTAGGCCGCCAATGCATTTTGATTTTAAGAAATGGAAAGAGGTTCGTTATTTAAGTAAAGACTTTTTAACACCTTGGGAACCTAAATGGGCTTCAGATCATTTAACGCGTAAGGCATTTTCAAACAGAGTTTATTGGTCAAAGCGGGCAATTACCCAAGGAACTGGTTTGCCATTATTTCTTTTTGATAGTGGTACGGATCAACTATATGGAGCTATTACGCTTGATAACATTCGACGGGGCCCAACTCAAAGTGGAACCTTAGGATACTGGATTGGCGAAGAATTTGCTCGTTGTGGTTACATGACGGAGGCAATAAACGCAGTTGTGCAATATGCCTTCACGGAGCTTGATCTTAGTCGGATAGAAAGTGCTTGTTTAGCTGATAACAAGCCTTCTCGTGGTGTTCTTGAAAAATGCGGCTTTAAATATGAAGGTGTTGCGCAGGCATATATCCAAATAAATGGACGGTGGCGGACGCATGTCTTATATTCTGCACTTCGTTACGATCGAAGAGGAAAGACCTCTGCAGGTGTTGATTAAAAAACAATTGGGGAAAAGACGTGGCTCTAAAACCGGTAACGGAAGACTTTATTAATAGACTGAAATCAGATTTATCTCCTGGGGTAGCTTCAGCTGTGCCCGATGACTATTTGCTGGAACCACGCTCTAGATGGCAAGGGATCAGCTCAGTTCTAATGTTACCCCGAACTGTTCAAGAAGTTTCTGCCATAGTAAGCTCTGCTAATGCTGCAAACATACCGATAATTCCCTACGGAGGTGGCACTGGCTTAGTTGGTGGGCAAATACAGGATAAAGGACCTTCAGGTATCCTATTGTCCCTGGAACGTATGAATAAGATCCGGTCTCTAAACTCAGAAGAAAATATTATAACTGTAGAAGCGGGTGTGATTTTGTCTAATTTAAGGGATGCAGCAGAAAAAGAGAAAAAAATCTTCCCACTTTCTTTGGCTTCCGAGGGCACAGCTCAAATAGGTGGAAATCTGGCAACAAATGCAGGGGGTGTTAACGTACTTCGATATGGCAGCACTAGAAATTTATGCTTAGGTTTAGAAGTAGTTTTTGCTGATGGTTCAATTTGGAATGGATTGTCGCGCCTGCACAAAGATAATACGGGTTATGACCTTAAAAATTTAATCATAGGCTCGGAAGGAACGCTAGGAATTATTACTGCTGCAACCATGAAACTATTTTCAAAACCAATAGATCGAACTGTAGCTTTAATAGCTGTTAAGTCTCCAAAGGATGCGCTTCGATTATTTTCTGAAACAAAAGAATTTTTTGGTGAAACAATTTCTGCTTTTGAATTGATTAATAGGATGGGCATTCATTTTTTCAGAGAAACAGAGTTATCAATTAAATTTCCCTTCAGTAATATTCCAGAGTGGATGGTTCTCTTAGATATTGGGCATCCAGGGAAATACAATAAAAAAGAAAATACAAACGAGTTCTTTGAAAATATTTTAAACAGTGGGCTTGCTGTTGATGGTGCTCTCGCTGAAAATATCAGTCAGCAAAATGAGTTATGGGCGATACGCGAGAATATCCCTGAAGCAAATCGAAGAATTGGATCAGTATCAAGTCATGATATTTCTTTGCCTTTGTCTGAGATTAGTAGCTTTATAGAAGAAACTAGACATGAGATTTCGAAACTAGGTAATTTTAGAATAAACTGTTTTGGTCATTTGGAAGACGGAAACCTTCATTTTAATATTTTTCCTCAAAAAGGGAAAAAACGGGAGAATTATAATCAAATAAGGCCAAGTATTAAGTCTGTCATCCATGACCTAGTCTATTCACATGGAGGATCTGTCAGTGCAGAGCATGGAATTGGAAGATTAAAGGTTAATGATTTAGTAAAATATTCTGATCCAATAAAACTAAAACAAAATAAATCAATCAAACAAGCGATTGATCCAAAAGGCATATTAAACCCTGGTGCTATTTTTGGATCAAATCTAAATGCACAACAAAATTAACGATTTTTGAAGTTCGCTTCTTAAAATAAAACTAGCTTTGGTCAGAATTTCTTTTCAAACGGTTTAAGTGCGTTTTATAAAGAATTGGTGCAAGTATCTTGTCATAAACCAGCCCAGCAATTTCTCTTATTACAGGAAAATTGGTTATTACCGCTAAAAATTTGTATCTTGGCATTTGTGCCCAAAGTTTTTGGAACGCTTGTAGCCCATCAATAACTTTTCCATCTGATATTACATGTAAACGTTTTGCGCCCTGATCTTTGCTGACGCCATAAAGTGATAAATCTGCCTCACCTAATTTGTCGAAATAAAGCTCAATACCATTTGCTTCTGCATACTTGATGTAATGGCAGATTTCTGCATTGCAAATAGGGCAATCTTCGTTGAATAAAACTCTCGTTGTCATAACTAAGAACTAGATTTAGACACTTAGATAGCAAGTTCTAAATTTTGTTTTTCAAATCACCTAGATTTTTGATCCTTGTATATTGTTCCCCAAAGGTCATAGTCTCCAGCCTCGGTCACAGTGACTTTTACAATGTCACCTACATTGATCTCTTGAAAGTTATTCTCAATAAAAAGATTTCCATCGATTTCTGGAGCATCAGCTTTTGTTCTACAGATTGCGCCCTCTTCATCTATTTCGTCAACAATGACATCAATCTCTTTGCCAATTTTTTTCGCAAGTTTTTTAGCAGATATATTCCCTGCCTTTTCCATGAAAACTTCCCAACGATGTTGCTTAACATCCTCAGAAATTTGATTGGGAAGTGAATTAGATCTGGCACCGTCAACATTTTCATATTTAAAACATCCAACACGATCTAATTGAGCTTCATCCAACCATTCTATAAGAGTATTAAACTCATCTTCAGTTTCGCCAGGATAACCCACTATAAATGTTGATCTAAGTGTAATCTCTGGGCAAATCGACCGCCATTTTTTTATTTCTTCTAAAGTTCCTACTGATGCAGCAGGTCTTGCCATGCGTTTTAAAACCTCTGGGTGTGCGTGTTGGAAAGGGATATCAAGATAAGGCAGTATAAGCCCATCCGCCATAAGCGGAATGAGATCACGAACATGCGGGTATGGATAAACGTAATGTAAGCGCACCCAAGCCCCAAGTTTTCCTAAATCACAAGCCAAATCTTTAATATGAGATCTATGGCCTTTCTCACTTGAATACTTGAGATCTAATCCAAAGGCACTTGTATCCTGTGATATTACAAGCAGCTCCTTAACGCCATTATCAACCAATTTTGTGGCTTCACGAATTATTGCATGCGCTGGTCTAGATTGTAACCGACCTCTCATTTGAGGAATTATACAAAATTTGCATTTATGATTACAACCTTCTGAAATCTTTAAATAACTATAGTGACGAGGAGTTAATTTGATTCCTGTCTCAGGGAGTAAATCTATAAAGGGATCAGGTTTTGGAGGCGCTATTTGATGAACTGCATCCAAAACATTCTCATATTGGTGTGGCCCAGTGACAGCAAGAACGCGTGGATGTGCTCCAGTTATAAACTCTGGTTCAGCTCCTAAGCAACCGGTAACAATAACTCTTCCATTCTCATCAATTGCCTCACCAATTGCCTCTAAACTTTCGGCTTTGGCACTATCTAAAAACCCACAAGTATTTACTATGACAGCATCTGCTCCCACGTAGTCGGGGGAAATACCATATCCTTCCGCACGGAGCCTTGTCAGGATTCTTTCACTATCAACGAGTGCTTTTGGGCATCCTAATGAAACCATCCCAATATTTGGTTGTTCCGAACTTCTGTCGTCGTTGAGGGATGGTTTTGCCTGGTCAGGTCTATTTAATGAAGGGTTACTACTCATTAGACTTGTAGTATCAGATATTTTCCTAAGTAAAAGCCTATAAGTTTTTTGTCGTTTTGTTTCTTAGCAAGAATTTTATTTTAGTTTGATATATTTGAAAAATTTGGTCGAAAAGATTTGTGTTTTTGTCGTTTGTAAGTCTTGATTTTATTTATATAAATGGTTCAACTAACATCCTGCGTAACCGGAGTAGAGTATGCGCTTTTCTGGACTTAAAATATTAAAAGAAGGTTTAACTGGAAATAAAGGTTGGACTAAACATTGGCGAAACCCAGAACCCAAAAAGGAATATGATATTTTGATAATTGGCGGTGGTGGGCATGGTCTATCTACGGCATATTATTTAGCAAAAAATCACGGTTTAAAAAACATAGCTGTTTTAGAAAAAGGTTATGTCGGTGGAGGAAACGTTGGGCGAAATACAACGATAGTTAGAGCAAATTACTTTTTGCCAGGTAATTCGGAGTTTTACTCGCACTCTTTGAAACTTTGGGAAGGCTTGGAACAAGATCTGAACTACAATGTCATGCATTCTAAAAGGGGGTTAATAAACCTTTTTCATTCGGATGGACAGAGAGATGCTTTTGCAAGGCGCGGAAATGCAATGATAAATCAGGGTGATGATGCTTTTTTGTTGGATAAGGAAGGTGTTCGAGACTTGTTGCCCTACTTAGACTTTGAGCAAACCCGTTTCCCTATTTATGGTGGTTTATATCATCCTAGGGGAGGCTCGGCTCGACACGATGCTGTAGCTTGGGGTTATGCTCGTGGCGCGGATACTCGTGGGGTGGATTTAATCCAAAACTGCGAGGTCACGGGTATAGATATTAAACAAGGTCGTGTTACTGGTGTGCAAACTACTCGCGGCTCTATTAATGCTAAAAAGGTTGGTATTGTGGTCGCAGGACGATCTGGGCAGTTGGCAGCTATGGCAGGAATGAGTTTGCCGATAGAGAGTCATATTTTGCAGGCCTTTGTCACTGAGGGCTTGAAGCCGTGCATTGATCACGTTGTCAGTTTTGGTATGGGCCATTTTTACATAAGCCAATCAGATAAAGGTGGACTAGTATTTGGTGGTGATCTGGATTTTTATACTTCGTATGCTCAGCGAGGAAATTTACCAATGAAAGAGCATGTTATGGAAGCCGGTATGACATTAATGCCAATGATTGGAAAAGCTCGTGTTTTGCGTTCTTGGGGAGGAATCATGGATATGACTCCAGATGGCTCTCCGATAATTGATAAGACAGGTATAGAAGGCTTATATATCGACTGTGGTTGGTGTTATGGCGGTTTCAAAGCGGTTCCTGCTTCGGGTTATTGTTTTGCTCATTTAATGGCAACCGATCGGTATCACGAAGTAGCAAGTGGATTTCGATTAAGTAGATTTAAGACAGGTTATGGTTTGATTGATGAAGAGGGTACAGGCTCTCAACACAATCTTCATTAGAGGAAAAAATTTATGAGAATTCCGTGCCCTGTTTGTGGAGAGAGAGATCGGCGAGAATTTTATTACGTTGGTGATGCAAAAATAGTGAATAGGCCATCTTCTGACGCCTCAGAAGATATATGGAACGATTATCTTCATAATCGTGAAAACCCGGCCGGAGTAACTAGAGATTTGTGGTACCATGAAAGTGGTTGTAATTCTTGGTTGGTTGTAACCCGAAATACTGTCACTCATGAAGTTGAGTCTGCTGAATTAGCTACTGATTTAAAAGGTGATTTGTCGTGAGGGTTTCAGGAAAGGGTCTTATAAATCGTGAAAAGATTTTAAATTTTAAATTTGATGGAAACGATTATAAAGGGTTTGAAGGCGATACAGTTGCATCAGCACTATTAGCATCAGGTAAAAAATTATTTGGCCGTTCATTTAAATATCATAGACCAAGGGGTGTTTTGACCGCGGGAAGCGAGGAGCCTAACGCTCTGGTTACCGTAGGGCAGGGAGCATTTCAAGATCCAAATATTAGAGCAACAACCCAAGAAATTTTCGAAGGATTAATTACTAAGAGTCAAAATAATTGGCCAAACCTGCATTATGATATTCTATCTGCAAATGATTTATTTTCAAATTTTTTAGGTGCAGGATTCTATTATAAAACTTTCATGTGGCCGAAAAGTTTTTGGGAAAGGCTATATGAGCCATTTATTCGGCGTGCAGCGGGTCTGGGTGCATTGAGTGGCTTACATAATTCAGATACTTATGAGAAAGCTTACGC
>Ga0163111_10001633_pt1 | contig 13965 bp, 12 predicted proteins | sample CRUFie1St18metaG_FD_109645 | JGI IMG/M metagenome (GOLD analysis project Ga0163111, IMG submission 109645) | Marine microbial communities from the Costa Rica Dome - CRUD Field 142mm St18 metaG | ecosystem: Environmental > Aquatic > Marine > Oceanic > Photic zone | place: Costa Rica: the Eastern...
TCTTGATCTTGGGCTTGTTCTTGATCTTGGGCTTGTTCTTGATCTTGGGCTTGTTCTTGATCTTGGGCTTGTTCTTGTTCTTGGGCTTGTTCTTGATCTTGTTCTTGTTCTTGGGCTTGTTCTTGATCTTGTTCTTGAACTTGATCTTGATCTTGAACTTGATCTTGATCTTGGGCTTGTTCTTGGGCTTGTTCTTGGGCTCGTGGCATGTCTTGTTCTTGTTCTTGGGCTTGTTCTTGATCTTGGGCTCGTGGCATGTCTTGTTCTTGTTCTTGGGCTTGTTCTTGTTCTTGGGCTCGTGGCATGTCTTGGGCTCGTGGCATGTCTTGGGCTTGTTCTTGTTCTTGTTCTTGTTTCTGCACTTGTTCTGCATCCATGTCGCGCGTATTTATTTTATTGCTATACTGGAGTGTTTTTTGTGGCTGTACATTATCATATGCGATATTATTAATATACGGATTTTTCCTATCTATTATAATATCATCAAAATATTCTTGTATCAGTAAAGAATGTAATAAAATAATCTCATCCTCACGTAAGTTATACTTAATATTTTCAAAAGTTAAAAATATATTTGGTTCTAAGATAAATGTTTTTATTCTATTATAACGCACTAGTTCATCCGAAATTTTACCAAAATACAATTCTGTATTATTTTTATTATTAATTAAATTGCGTTTAGGTATAATTATAGCACAATTACTTCCTTTTGTTAAACAATATTCTTCCGTGTCACATTCTTTTTTATAATAACAACTTGTTATTTCAGTTAGATTATTTATTAACTCCTTCGCAACCTCGATAAACGAAAACACCTCTTTCGTATTTTCTTGTAATAATAACATTATTTGTTTAAGCTTATCGTAATAAATCATGGTCTTTGCGTTTATTATCTCTTCTATTTTTTGTCGCAATGCATAATTTTTATTTTCCCCCAAAAAACTCCGGATGGTATTTCTAAAAATCTTATAAAATTTTGATTCTAAACGTATCCTTTTCATCAAAAATTCACGCTCATTATCTATTTCGATGGACGTAAAAACTTCCTTGTCTATTTTTGTGTGGTTATTACCCTTCATAATGTGTAAATCATTACCATATGTATCTTGCTCCACCTCAACCATAATAAATTGGTTTGTTTTTGTAATTATCCCGACAATTAATTCATTTTCGATAACTTTAATCATTGGTTTACATGGAATCTCCTCTTTTGTTTCTTTAAAAACATATTCCAAGAATGTTAACGTGTTTCTATACGACATTGGTATCACATCTTCTAGCCATTCATATTGAATGTCCAATATCGGCGCCGACGGATAACATGGTATCATACCACTATAACTTTCTTTATTCACTGAAATACCTATAATTTTACCATCGTAATTCATGATTTGTGAAACTATACCAAAGCCTGTATGCTTGAGTATTTTAATGGCGTTTGTTAATTTAATACCTTGAGAAAAGGTATATGTTTTAGACCCTATACTGGGCAAGGGTTCACAAAATTTATTCATATATTTTTTGATCTTTGTTAAGATCTGCCGCAAATTGGCGTCTATATCCATATTATCTATATGAAATCGTTTAATTATTTCATGGTATTGCGTCGTTTCTTTGTATTGCACAATCGGCTCAAAATAATTTTCATTTTTAATCAATATTAGTATCGGTTTTTGTTTCGAAAAAAACTGATTGCTGTAATGATTGGTGGGACAAATAATATTAATATTATTCGTGATGTCATCTTTTTTTTCTTCTAATATTACCAAATTTAAACCATATGTAAATAATTTGGGATTAGCCACACATATTGCATCCCATAAATATTTATAATCAATGGTAATAGCGTCATCTTTTAAATAATTGATAAAGTTTTTATACGCATTTATTATTTTATTAAAGGTCATTAATTGTGTCTCATCTCGTTCTGAAAATATTCTATATAAATTACTATCTTTATACTCTTCTTTCTCCATCTCTCCCACATTGTTTTCTTGACTGAATGTTTCTATTAATGAACCATTTTGTAATGTTACAAATAAATCTATTGTAATAGCTTGTATTATAATATTTTTCATTTCGGCAATCGTAGTGTTTTGTTTTTTCTCTTGATCATTCCAAATAGTCGCAATACACGCTATAAAAGATTGGGTTTTATTCGTTTCTACACCATATCTCAACAAACAAGGATAGTTTTTTTTAAATTTTTTATCACGCGCCAAACATTTGGTATTATCGGTATTTAAAAATTTTTGCATTGATAATGATAAAAAACCAAAACGTGTTGGTGGCAAAGGTATTTTATTCGCCGATATTATATATTCATCCATGATAGTTTCGTCTTTTTTAACTATTTTAATTTTTTGCTTATTCATCTCGGCATTACATTGCTTTCTCCGTTCTATTTGCGATTTCCCATCCCACGTTTTAAAACAACAGGGTAAACATTTACCATCTGGGTTGGTTGATTTTAAAAATCCCGGATGATGCGTATTATAATTACCCTTTTTATCTGCATGCTCTTTGCTATGATTAAATTCAAAAACACCACCACCAGGTGGTACAACCTTAGCATCATATGGTATAATAGTACCATAATCACCACTTTTCGCTTCCTCTTCTGTTAAACTTACATTATCTTTTATACTCCAATATCGCGGACAAATATACCAGTGTTTATTTTCATTCGTACTACCATACTCTACTGCATTTTCATATGAACCTGGGTGTTCTTCGTCTATTTTTTTCTTTTCGGCCTCGGTTAATATAACCGGTTGCCGTCTAACATTCCAGGGACAAATGCGTGAATATGCACCAAATTTTTTATCATCATCATATATAAATAATGCGGGATCACGTTCTTCCATGCGACGCGAAAAAATATTTGGATTGCTCAAACTTAAACCAGTGATATCTTCGCCATATTGTTGTTCCTGCTTAGTTACGCCTTTTTTTCTTGCCCCACCCATAAAACTAAAATCCTCGAGATCCTCGTCGTCAGAATCGTCAGCCTCGGAGTCGGCGTCGTCATCATCGTCCTCTTCAACCTCGTCGTCATCCTCGTCAGCGTCTTCGTCAGCGTCGTCCTCGTCGTCTTCTTCGCTAAATTCGTCTAACATATTTAATAAATTTAATTTATTACCTTCTTCCACTATTAATTCTTGTGGTTCATCCACCACGACTTCTTTAATTTCATCCTTTTCTTCCACCACTAAGGAATCTTCCGCAAAGTCTTCGGTGTGTACACATAATTTATCTATATTTGTTCTAGATACATTTTCTTGAGCGGCAATACTTAATAAGGCATATATATATGATTGTATCGTATCTAGATAGTTAATATTATTTATTCCATCAACATTAATAATTATGTTTTTTTGGTATTTCTCTCGGTACATCAAGACCATAAACCCAGGATTGTATTTTTGTTTAATTTTTCTTTTATTGAAAGCCTCTTCAGTTAACTCATATGATGTAATAAAATTCTCTAATATTTTTTTAGATTCTTCCTCAGAAATATCATAGTTTTCTTTTAATCCCATGATAATGTCTAAAATATTTTTTTTTTGGTTTAACATATCAATAATATATGCCTCTTGAGACCCCATCTCGCTGTAATTGGAAACACGTTTAAATCTCAAGGCAATTCCGGTATTCAAATCATGACTGAGAACATTAAACACACTAGTTATACATTTCGCAATTACTGGAAAATTTAACTCAGCGTTTAGTATTACATTAAATCCCATGTTCATATTAATCATATTTATATCCTTCGTAGTAATGCTCTCGAAATAATCTAATGCGTACCCACTTTCGGTTAACACTTTGTTCATATCTTTGATGATAGGATTAATCATGCTTGTAAGAAGCTCGTCGATGTAGTCGACATCTTTATTGTCAATCTCATCTAGTTTGATATACATCTCACCAACATCATTGAAACCACACACAATATATTTTTTCGTCTCGGCCGAAACATATTCTACTAATATACTAACACCTTTATCATTACCCATGGTTTTAATCCATTTAAATATAACTCCCTTTTCTAAATAGGGGATTTTTTTCCCATTAGTTGCTATTTTATCCACAAATAATCGATATATGTTTTCTTTACGCTTACCGGGGTTATATTTAATCATGGGGTAATCCTTGGTTGCATGTATTAACTTAAATAAAACATCTAATGGCAACACCATATTTTTTTGGGGTTTTTGGATAAACTCAATTGCTGAAATACCCTTGCTGTTATAAAAATCTTGATCATGATCTTTATTTTCGTAAATATCTTGGAATATTGTTATTTTTTCATTGTATAGTTTAAATTTGTCTCCGGTTATTTTACTCGTTCTTTCGATCAATTCTTCGTGTTTTTCTACTAACAATTCATGATGAAAAATCTCGGCTTCATTGAGGAATGGATAAAACATTTTAATAATAGTTTCTTCTGTATAACCATTCTTTTTCGAATATTCTAATACATCTTTGGCTAAACATAGATGTATCGTATTATTATATATTGTCGCGACATTCATCAAAATTTCTTTATTAATGGTGTTAACTATATTATCTTTTTTAAATTCAACTAATGTACTCATTTGTATCAGATCATAAGGATTGATTGTCGCCAAAATTTCGGTATTATTTACTATAAAATTCTGTCCAATAGCTTTTTTGATGTTGTAGTGTGTAGCATCTAAATTTAAATTTAGTATATCATCATATGTATATTCTTCTTTATCGGGTATATTATCTATATCTTTATACCTAATATTTAAAACAAAGGACAATAACTTTTCTTTCGTTAATATTTCCTTGCCGTCATTCGTTAGTTTTTGAAAAATAAGGTCATTATTAATTTCTTGCTGTTCTTCACAAAATAAATATATTTCTTCATAGGCAACCTTATTCTCATTAGCTATAGCTAATAAAATTTTTTTTTTTATTGTTTCTATAGTATCATCTTTATATATCATATCATCTACAAATTTAACCATAATACTTTCTTCTTTTATTTCAGCTAATTCATCCTGCGTAAATACATATGAAAATAGTTCGGAATCTTGGTTAGTTTCGAAAAAATCATTTAAGTTTATTACCTTATCACCTACTTTGCTAAGCGAGGATGCAAACACATATATTAAGTTAACCTCATTATCTTTATTATATACTACTTTATATATTTCCGACATATATATAAAACTAACTTATTTTATTTTACTATATGCACTTTAAAATTATTGTCGCCGTCTGTCGTAATAATGGTATTGGCCTCAATCAAAAACTCCCTTGGACTATAAAAGAAGACTTGCAACATTTTTCTAAAACAACAAAAGGTAAAGGCAATAATGCTATTGTCATGGGAAAAAATACTTGGCTGAGTTTTGGTGGAAAACCCTTACCTAAAAGAGACCACCTGATTTTATCGAGCTCTTTACACGAACAAGGCAAAACGACCAACGCGGTGAACGAGATCGAACAACATGGGAGGTGTAAGGTATTTCCTTCTATTGACGGGATGAAAAAATGGTGTGCAGAGAGAAATTATGATGAAATATGGATAATCGGTGGTGAGAGCATTTATAAACAATTTATAAATGATCCATTAACGACCGAAATATGCATCACTAATATTGACAAAGAATTTGATTGTGACACCTTTTTCCCCTTAGATGATATTGCACAGAATTGGCAAAAACAAAAAACATATCCGTTATTGACCACACAAGATTTTATGGTTACCATTTCTATTTTTTTACCTTTGTCCCCCCACCCTCCGGCGCGGATTGTTGTTGCTGCTCCTGAGGTTCAGACACAGGAACATCGTCAGAGGAACTAATTGTTACGGCGTCTTCAGTTTCTATAATATTATTATCACAACATGGATCGCCATTTGCTTTAGAGTTCGCACGACGTTTTAAAGCTCGTTTTACAAAAATACTTTGAGCACCAACACCCGATCCAGAAACATACCTATTGTCTATAGGTGAGGGTCTTGCTTTATTAAATATTCTACCTATACCGCCTGTTTTATAGGTAGATTTACTATAGGTACAACAATTTTTATTATTGGAATTGTAATTTAGTGGCATATAATATATATAATTAAAATAAATATTGTAAAAAGAGGGAATGTTCAAATTGCGTATTATATTTTTTATCGAGTTGTCGAAAGATGCGATTTATCGCTCGTCGCCTAAACATATTTTTACGCCACCGCCGCCATATTTGAAAATTCCGATAGCGTATACGTAATCTAATATAATTATAGGTTTGGAAAATACTAACTAAGCGTGGTCGTATAGAAGATACTAGTGCCGCGGATATTGGTAAGTCTAACTGATGACGCGGAAAAATTTTATCTATATTATCATTCATCTCTAAACAATGTTCCCAATTTATTTCATCTCTATAAAAATGGCAACACACACACCGCTTTGTTTTTTTAAGTTCGGTGATTTGTGTTTCGGAATAATCTTTGAAGACGTCTTCGTTATTAATAGTTTCACAGACTAAACATAACCATCCCATTATTGTATTTGTGTGATAGTTTTAATTGTTTATTTAAAATCAATTATTAATGTAATACTAGTAATATAATAATATTAATTAAACATAATAGTATTATATATTTTAGTTTAACCGCATGTTGAAATCGCCGCCGCCACTACTCCACTGGAACAATTTACCAATATGGGCGAAAGACAATGATCTTATTGATAACCACTACCGAACACACACCAGGGTGACAGCCATCCTCTGTTTAAAATCGGTTTTTAAGATGCACAATGAAACAATTAACATCTGGACACACATGGTCGGATTCTTCTATTTTCTAGTTGTTTTCGCCAGACTTTTTACCACACTAGGTCCAGAATGGATATTGGGAGATATTGTGGCTTGGACATGTTTCGCCCTGAGTTGTCTGCTCATGATGTTTTTCAGCACAACATTTCATATATTTATGAATCACTCCGAAGACATATATCGGCGGACAGTCGCACTTGACTACGTGGGTATCATTGCCATGGCATGGGGACATATCATTGTAGCCACGCGGTTCATGTTCTGGTGCAACACGGCAATACAGGTTTATATCATCGTTCCTACTACAACGTTGTGTGCATGTGTGATAGCGACTATTATAGTGCCTAAATATGCTACACCAGAGTACCGCAAGCACCGGACTGCTATGTTCGCGAGTGTAGGTGCATGTGGTCTGGTGCCGCTCGTCCTGTTCACTGCAAGGAACGGCGATGATCTTGTATGCATTCATATTATGCAGCATTTATGGACTACTAAATTAATGTATATAGTTGGTGCTGTCGTGTATACGACACGTTTTCCAGAATGCGTCTTTCCAGGGAAGGTTAATCTTTACTTCGCCAGTCACCAGATACTACACATCTGTGGATTTTTTGGCAGCGCTCTTTGGTATATAGCATGTCGCGAAGCAACAATGCGTGTCCACGCTGTCAAGTTTTTATGTTGAGTCTCGATTATTTTAGTTCACCAGTCAAGACTTAGTATTATTTACAAACTATAATACGGATTATCATTTATGGTCATACCACAATAACGTTGAGGGTTTTTATTATAATTTTGTGGTTTATATATACCTATTATCTCTCCTTGCTGCAGTAAAAATTTAAAATTAGACCAGAATTCTTCTGTATGACCTATACTTAAGGTGGCAATATGAGCTAATTCATGTAAAGCTACAAATGTTAATGTATTCATATCTATTAACGTTCCGTTCTTTTTTTCCGTATCTAAACAAAAAGCGAGTTTCTCTCCTTTATTTTCGCTATATGCCGTAAATTTACTGGTTGGTAAGGTTTCATATATTTTCTTGGGATCATACCCTTTTACTAGACGTCGAACATTTTCCTGATTTTTGAATTTTTTAGCACAATGGTCCACCAGTTTTTTCATTCTAACATTAACTTTCGCTAATCTATCTGCAGCTTGCTCCAATTTAGCTCTTTCCCGCACACAATACTTATTACCATCTACATCTGAAATAATACATTTTAATTGATTATATTCTGAAGTATGATAAATATATCCACATGCAACTATAGCTATAAATATTAACATGTATTCAGATAAACTTAGGTTCATTTAATATAAATAAAGATTATATTAAATAAAATATTTATTATAATAATTTTAGATATTGTCCGATTGCTGCATTATTGAAATTTATATATTACATAAACGGGCATCATGATCATTAACATATTTTTTACATATTCTGTAGGTATATAAGTTAAAATGAATTGGTATTAAGGTGTAGTTAATATCTTCTAATAAAGTATTGTATTTTTTATTAACAATCCATTTCATTTTGCTATATCCAAAGGGTGACGTACTAGTAACTAAATCATCTGTTTCTTCATTAATAGCATCAAAATAATCTAATGATATACCAATATATTTTTCTTTATTCTTAATATAATACTCTTTTAATTCTTTTATTGTTTTGTTATGGTATTCAATTTTAGCTCCATATCTTTGCATAAATTTACCAACAGCATATCCTTCAGGACAGAGCAAGACTTGGTTTTTTATATTTTCTCGAGTATATGTATTATTTTCATTTATACTAATAACTTTGTCAGTAACATATGCTTGCAATAACATGACAAAGAAAAAGGCAAAAATCATAATAAATAATACAATTAATAATCCAGGAATGCTTAAGGTTGAATTCTCAGATAAAAATCCTGCTTCTCCAAATAAAGATGCTATTACTGTTGCTAATGTGCGCCGCCAGGCATATTTATCTTTTGCTCTAGCTTTAATATATCTTTTTGGTTCAAAATAATATAAGAGTAATGCTAAAATAAACCCTGAAATTAATAGTATAATTAATGGTCCTTTAACGATGTTATCATATATCGATAAAATTTGTTGGTATATAGTTAATTTTGGTAAATGTAATATAGTAATCTTCCCCAATATAATATTGCTTGTGTAATTTATTTTCTCAAATCTTTCTTTGGTTAATGAAAATGGTGCAATAATTAAATCATATTTTCCGGCAGCAGTATCACTTACCATTTTATCATAGTTTGACATCTCTCCAAATTCTTCTTTGAAGATATATTTGTTATTTAATTTTTCTTTTACAAGTTTCCATATATCATACATAACACCATTATGCTCTTTACCATCCGCACTTACTTGTGATAATGAGTCGTTGCCCTGATTCACAAAAACCTTTATCACTTTTTTTTTTGTTTTCTCAAATTCTGTAACCATATTTAAGTATTTATATATTTTATACTTAAAATATATAAATCTTATAAATATACGTATTTACGAGCCAGCACAGCCTAAGTCTATTGGTGTACGCATAAGATCCGGCTCAATGGTGGTGTTCATCCAAGGGCTGACATTTGTTTGTGGGTTTGGTGGTTCTGCACGAAGTTGAAGGTTTGCATTTCTTAAGCTGTTGCCGACAGTGTTAATACCCGCAAAATGCCCGGCTTTCAGCAAATTAACATGCTGTAAATCACCACTACCTTGTGGATTTAAATTACTCCATTCTGTGTCCTTTGGTAGTAGTTCTTTTGGATCAACAACTTGTTTGGCATTGCAAGATGGTGGGAGACCATGTGTGCTAGATTGTATTCCATTGATATTTTGTGGTGTTGATTCGATATCGCTAATAGCGGGTTTTGGACCACCTTGTTCAGGTGTAGGGGCATTATCAGTCTGTGCAACCTCTTGTGGTGGTGGGCTGTCATTTACCGATATTGGGTTATGTGCACCTTCATATGAACTTCCTTTGCGGTGTGAAAATTGTTTAAGTGCATATGCTAAAACTAAAAGTCCTAAAAGTGTTAAAACACCATGTTTTTTCATACTAGCCATTAATTTACTCATCGTTGCCATTATATAAAATGAACTATAAAATATTTTTTTTAAAGAATATATTTAATTACCCTAAATATAGTTTTATATTTACTCTGAACCTTCTAATATTGATTCATCGGAATCTGAATATTCATCTATTTGTTGAAGATTATATTTTAGTTTAATTTTTTCTGCTTCTAAAAAGGCATTTACCGCCGATGTTCTCATTTTCTTTGCTTTTCTAATTGCTTCTTTATAAATATCATTATATACGTCATCGGACTTTCTAAGATTAATAGAATCGTCTATATCATCTACATTTAGTTCTACTTCTTGTATGTTTTCAGCTTCGCTTATTATATTATTGTGTTGAGGTGGTCTTCCTAAATTATTTCCTGTTGTAGATAAATTATTATTAACTATATTTTCTGTATTCTCTAGCGGCTGTTGATATGTTGACTGCTCAATTACCTCTGGGCTAGGTGCCTCTGGACTAGTAGAGGCCTCTTGGTCATCTGCCTCTGGACTAGTAGAGGCCTCTTGGTCATCTGCCTCTGGATCAGGGGCAAGGATATCTTGTTTTATCTCAGTCTGTCGCGGAATGGCTTGCTTCGACTCTGTGGGTAGCGGGTCGGCTGGTGTCGCCTCCTCTGTTCCGGGCAGTTGTGAATATTTTTCTCCTAAATTTATAGTGGCAGTATCTTCTAACAGGTTAGACACTTCGTTATTTAATAAACTGGTATCTTTCTTAATCATACATTTATTATTATTAATAAAATCATCAACCTTATTTAGTACCATAATTTGTTTTAAACTAATATATATTTCAAAACTTCTAGAGGTAAATTTAATACCCTCAATGCATAACAAAGGTATAATATGTTGTTGATTCTCTAGATCATCTAAATTAACTAAAGCTTCGCTCTCATTATATGCAATACAATAATCTTTATTGGTATATTTATCTTTTTCTATAAATACTCTCATTAACAAATTTTTCCCAGACTTATATACACGACAAATTGGTGTCATCATACTTGATATGTCATCTTTAGTTAATTCTGTATGAAACCAGACATTTTTATTTTCATCAATGAGTGATTGACACTTATTCTCTAAATGTTCTACCCAATTTATCAATGTTTCTTCATGATTACTTTCGTACATCAAATCACAATATTTATTTTTTTTTGTTTTTATTATGCCTTGTTTAGTATTGCATTTTGGTAGCTGTACATATAAACTATCACCTTTATATTTAAGTTTAGTAAAATAAGAACCGCCTTGTACGGGTTGTGGATTGCCGAGTGTTATATGCTCATATTCAAACTTATTACTAAAATCAAATATATTCATTACCTTTTTAAAAGATTATTTAGATACAAATTTCACGCAAAAATATATTTCTTTATAAAAAGTTTATTTTAATAATTTAAAGTATATTTTATGAATAATTTTAATTTTATAATATAATGTCTAAATCTTTTCTGTCAAGTTGCTCGAAAATATTACAACGTGAAGATGTTAAATATGAAATTAAAAATATTTTAAGCCCTACCATTAATGAGATACTTTTACAAATATATCCTTATGTTTATCTGTCATTACTTTTTGTAATTGTTAGCTTTTTACTTCACTTAAGTATGTTTATATTATTATGGCGTAATACGCGCAATAAATAGAATTATCTTACATAATTTTATATACTATATTTATAATGTCCTTCGAATCAAATATCAAAGATTGGGTTTCTATTGATAATCAAATTAAATTATTAAATGATAAAGTTCGTGAACTTAGACTCCAACGTACTGAAGCCAGTGATGAAATATTACACTATGTAGAAACAAATAACTTATCTAATGCCACCATTCAAATTTCTGATGGAAGATTAAAATTTTCAGAAACAAAACATACTGCGCCCTTAACGCTAAAATATATTAATGATTGTTTGGTACGATGTTTAACAGATACGGAAAAAATAGCACAAATTATGCATCACATTAAAACGTCGAGAGAGATAAAAATGATTAATGATATCAAAAGAACATATTGTTAAATAATTTTAAAAAACATATTTGTATTGTATATATGAAACATTTGTCGGCAAATGATTTAGTTTATGCAACGGACCATAATGGTAATGTCCAAGCAGGAGGTTTTAAAGTTAATTCATATTTAATGAAACATAATGCGAGTGCATTAGATGTAAAGACTGATAGTAGCACTTCGCAAAAAGGAGGAGGGATTCCACAAATAAGTTCTATTTTGGATGGTTTAGCCGTACCGGCTGGATTGTTATATCTTCAACAAAATTATACGCCAACCAACCATAATAATAGCCAAGATTCCCTTGCTTCTAGCTTATACGATAAGTTAGTATCTTTAGCATCAGAAAAAACCAAAAATAATACTAAAAAAAATAAACGTACAATAATGAAACCTACTAGCTATACACAAAAAACAAAAGGGAAAAAAAGTAAAACCAAACGTAAATTTATTAGTATCAAAAAAAATAAAACAAAACGAAATTAAATAAACAATGATAACATATATAATTAGTAATGGAGAATAGTGTATCCACGGATGAATGTATTATATGCTTAGATAATCACAAAGTAAATAATACTTTGCCTGTAAATATATTACACTTAAATAACCTTACAAAAACATGCGATTGTGATTATATTATACATCCTGCTTGTTTACACACCTGGCTACACAAAAAATCAATTTGTATAATATGCAATGCACAAATTATCCTAAATGACGAACGCTCACCACCAGTTAATCACTATAATTTATCACATGATCATACAGCACATGATCATACAGCACATGATCATACAGCTCTAGATATACCTGATATGACGCCACCGCCACCATATATATTATATGCCCCGAACATACATGATCATAGTTCTGATTCAAATAGTGATACTTCTAGTTATTATTCACAAGAGCAACGCGAGCACCTAAATTCTGTACGCGAACAAAATAGTGTTAGAACATGCATGTTTATCTTAATTTTACTTATTATCATTTTATGCTTAATACTCAATAATTAACTTGAAATATAATTAAATTTATAGATCCATAAATTTAATTATATTTTCAAAACTTGCCAAAATTATTTATATTTTACTCCAATTTTCGCTATTGAAGGGTGAAACAATAATTTCTGGTAATTTACCCTTCCAATATCTGACTTTTTCATCAAATTTCTTTTCCTCTTCGGTTTGTGGCTGGCTCGTCGACATATTCATCATTTCATCTTCATAGGATGATATATCTCGTTTTTTCCCATAACAATTAACACCAAATCTAACATTTGGATTATCAATATAACCTCCATTTATACCGGGTCTTCCACAATCATTCTTATGACCCTCAATGCCTTGCAATTTTTGCCATTTTTCATATTGTGTGGGGAATAATGCTAATTGATCGGCGGACCAACCATAACTACACCAATTCGCTCCTTTATTATAAGCATTCTCAATTTCTTTATAATTAGCTAAACGACCCCCAAAAGCTTTGCATATCGCTGGAGCATCTGAATAGGTATATTTGTTTCCTTGTATGTGATACACTTCTTCATCACCTTTAACCTCATCATCACCCTCCGTGTCGCCGTCGCCATCCTCGTCGCCATTGCCATCCTCGTCGCCATTGCCATCCTCGTCGCCATTGCCATCCTCGTCGCCATTGCCATCCTCGTCGCCATTGCCATCCTCGTCGCCATCACCATTATCGCCGCCATCCTCGTCGCCATGGCCATCCTCGTCGCCGTTGCCATCACCATCAATGCCTCCACCATCAATAGATATACCACTTTTCCCTTTGTCAATATCAACATCTATACCGGGGATAGACAGATCAATATCACCTTTCAGATCATTAATATTGTTTTTACCAATACCAAACCAAGATAATTTAATGTCGTCCCACTTTTGTCCTATATTCATACCCCAGGTACGAAAAATAGAGAATATACGATATTTAAAAAACCAACGTATATATGCTAACCAACCCGATTGCCTTTCAATACCGCCAGGACCATAACCACCACCGCCAGGACCATAACCACCGCCGCCA
>Ga0163111_10001635_pt1 | contig 13957 bp, 13 predicted proteins | sample CRUFie1St18metaG_FD_109645 | JGI IMG/M metagenome (GOLD analysis project Ga0163111, IMG submission 109645) | Marine microbial communities from the Costa Rica Dome - CRUD Field 142mm St18 metaG | ecosystem: Environmental > Aquatic > Marine > Oceanic > Photic zone | place: Costa Rica: the Eastern...
AAGAGAAAACTCTATTAATATAAAACGATTAATGGATATTGGATCATATAGAGGTATTAGACACAGAAAAGGCTTGCCTCTCAGGGGTCAGAAAACTAAGAATAATAGCAGAACAAGAAAAGGACCAAGAAAATTACTTAAAGCTAAATAATATGGTTAACAAGACTAAAAAGAAAAAAATAAAAAAGATTGTAAACGAGGGGGTAGCGCATATAAACGCATCTTTCAATAACACAATTGTTACAATTACAGATAAACAAGGTAATACCCTTGCATGGGCAACATCAGGTGGGTCAGGTTTTAGAGGTTCTAGAAAAAGTACTCCATTTGCAGCACAAATTGCAGCAGAAAAGGCAGGGCAGAAGGCAACTGAATTTGGCATTAAAAGCCTAGAAGTATTAGTCAAAGGTCCAGGCCCTGGGAGAGATTCCGCTGTGCGTGCTCTTAACAGTGCAGGTTACAAAATAACTAATATAAAAGATATAACACCATTGCCTCATAACGGATGTAGGCCACCTAAGAAGAGGAGAGTTTAGTGGCAAAATTTACAGGATCAAAATGTAAGCTAATGAGAAGAGAGGGTACAGACTTATACTTAAAGTCTGGATCTAGAGCATTAGATACCAAATGTAATATTGAGAGAAAGCCTGGCATAGTAGGAGAAAGAAGAGAAAAATTATCAGACTATGCACTCCAATTACGTGAAAAGCAAAAAGTTAAGAGACTGTATGGAATTCTTGAGAAACAATTCCGAAACTACTATAAGAAGTCTGCTAGTAAAAAAGGATCAACTGGAGAAAACTTGCTAACTTTTCTAGAATCAAGATTAGATAATATTGTTTACAGATCAGGATTTGGATCAACCAGAGCTGAATCTAGACAACTTGTTAATCATAAGAATATTCAAGTGAATGGAAATACAATTAATATACCATCTTATCAAGTGCAAGCATCAGACAAAATTTCTATTAGAGAGAAGAGTAAAAATCAGTCACGTATACAATTTGCATTATCAGTTTCTGAAAATCGTAACTCGAGTGATTGGATTGATGTTGATTTAAAAAACTTAACAGCCACATTTTTAAGAGCACCAGAAAGATCTGAACTTCCTAAAGAAATCAATGAATCATTAATTGTAGAATTATATTCAAAATAGCAGGTAACATATGAACAACATAACATTTTTAAAACCCAACTTAGTTGATATCGAGATGATATCAAATTCAAAATCTAAAATTATAATACAGCCTTTAGAGAGAGGTTTTGGCCATACTCTTGGCAATGCTTTAAGAAGAGTCTTGTTATCATCTATGCCAGGTAGTGCAGTCACAGAAGTATCAATAGATAATATACTTCATGAGTATAGTACGATTGATGGCGTCCAAGAAGATGTTTTAGAAATAATACTAAACATTAAGAAACTCGCACTAGTTTTACATGAAAAAGATAGAATAGAAATTGTTTTAAAGAAAAAAGGAAAGGGACCTGTTCTTGCATCTGATATCGAGGATCATCCAAATCTTGAAATTAAAAACCCAGATTTTTGTTTGGCAAATATAACGAATGATAAAACAGAGCTTATTATCAATTTAACTATATCTCAAGGTAAAGGCTATCAACCAGCACTGAAGAGAAAATTTAATGAACTAGAAGATTTGGGCATTGGTAAAATGCAAGTTGACGCATCCTTCACACCTGTTGAGAAAGTTTCATATAGTGTTGACAATGCGAGAGTAAAACAAAAGGCAGACCTTGATAAACTTATTATAAATCTTGAAACTAATGGTACGATAGACCCCGAGGACGCAATTAGAACGGCGGGAAAAATCCTTAGGGAACAATTAGAAGTATTTAGTCATTTAGAAATTAAGTATGATACGCAGGATGAAGTCGATGAAAATCATATTGACCCAGTCTTATTAAGACCTGTTGATGATTTAGAGCTAACTGTTAGATCAGCAAATTGTTTAAAAGCGGAAAATATACATTACATAGGGGATTTAGTTCAGAGAAGTGAGAACGAATTATTGAAAACTCCTAATCTCGGCAAAAAATCTCTTACAGAAATTAAAGATGTACTATCTACACACAGTTTAACACTTGGCCAAACTATTGAAGACTGGCCACCTAAAAATATTGATAAAAGATAATGAGACATAAAAAATCAGGCAGACAGCTAAACAGAAACTCCTCTCATAGGAAGGCCATGTTTAAAAATATGGCGATTTCCTTATTCGATCATGAACACATTGAGACCTCATTAGCAAAGGCAAAAGAACTAAGAAGAACGGCTGAGCCTCTCATTACACTTGCTAAAAATGATACTTTAATGCGACGAAGGTTAGCGTACTCAAGACTAGGAAATAAAAAGATTGTAAAAAAGCTTTTTGAAGTACTTGGACCTAAATTTAAGAATAGACCGGGAGGTTATCTTAGAATTTTAAAGAAAGGTCATAAATTAGGAGACGCTTCTCCTATTGCATATGTTCTTTTATCTGAGTGAATTCATATTTTTTTCTTTAGATATTTACCAGTATAAGATTTTTTAGTATTTGTTAAATCCTCTGGCGTTCCTGACCCAATAACTTTACCACCTCCATTTCCTCCTTCAGGTCCTAAGTCAATTATCCAATCTGCAGTTTTAATTACATCAAGATTATGTTCAATAATTATAAGAGTGTTACCTTTATCTTTTAACCTTTTTAAAACTTTTAGTAAATTTTTCACATCATAACTATGTAAACCGGTTGTTGGTTCGTCTAGAACATATAATGTATGACCTGTATCAGGCCTTATTAATTCTTTAGCAAGCTTTATCCTTTGTGCTTCGCCACCTGATAAGGTTATTGCACTTTGTCCTAACTTTATATAGCCTAATCCTACATCACACAGAATAATTAACTTTTTATGAATTCTGGGATAGTTTTTAAAAAATTCGAGAGCTTCTTCTACTGTCATCTCTAGGATATCACTTATGTTTTTATCATTTAATTTTATTTCTAACGTCTCATCGTTATATCTTTTACCATTACATTTTTCACATTGTACATAGACATCTGAGAGAAAATGCATTTCTACTTTTATTTGTCCTTGACCATCACAATGTGGACACACTCCATTATTTTTCCCTTTTACATTAAAACTGAATCTTCCTGGAGTATATCCCCTTGATTTTGATTCAGGCTTTTTAGCAAACTCATCTCTAATTAATGAGAATATGCCAGTATAGGTAACTGGATTAGATCTAGGTGTTCTGCCTATGGGGCTTTGATCAATATCTATTATCTTATCAATAAACTCAACACCATCAATAGCTCCACAATCAACAAAACCCTCATTATTATCAAGAAGTTTATTCACAACCGATGTGTATAAAACATTATTTACTAGTGAAGATTTCCCCGAACCCGAAACCCCAGTGATACAAGTAAGAAGCCCAATGGGTATTTTAACATTTATATTATCTAGATTGTTTGCATAAGCATTAGATATGGAAATCCATTTTTTACTTGGTTTCAAACGTTTTTTTGGAACTTCTATCATATTCTTTCCTGTTATAAAATCTGAAGTATGGGATGATATATTTTTTATCTTTGATGGTATTCCTGAAAAAACTACTTGCCCGCCATGAACTCCAGCATTAGGACCAATGTCAACTATGTAATCAGAAGTCAAAATTGTATCTTCATCATGTTCCACTATGATTACTGTATTTCCTAGATCGCGGAGATTCTTCAGAGTAGTAAGTAACTTGTCATTATCTCTTTGGTGTAGTCCGATGGATGGCTCATCTAGAACATACATAACTCCTGTGAGACCTGACCCTATTTGACTTGCCAGTCTAATTCTTTGTGATTCTCCACCGGATAATGTCTCAGCACTTCGAGATAATGTTAAATATTTAAGGCCAACATTATTTAAGAATTTCAATCTAGAAAGAATTTCAAATATAATCTTTTCGGAAATCTTTTTCTTCATGCTATTTAGCTTTATTTTGCTGAAGAACTCGATTGCCTCTTCAACATTTAATTTTGATATATCACATATAGACATGTTATCTACAAATATATTCCTTGAAGAGATATTTAATCTTTCTCCATCACATTCTCTACAAACACTTTCAGTAAGGAATCGTTCATAATATCTTTTTATGCTGAATCTAAAAGCATTATTATAGTTTCTCTCAAAAATATTACATATCCCATCCCATGAACTAATTTCTTCTGTATTTACAATTTTTTTTGTCTTCTTGTTAAGTTTGGCGATATTGAAGCTAATGTTTTCATCCGACCCATAAAATAGAACCTTTTTAAAACTTTTAGGTAATTTATAATATTTTTCTTCTAAGTTGATATTAAAATGTTTTGCTAATGACATTAGCATTGAATGATAAAGATGATTCTTCGAATCCCAACCTGCTATAGCTCCATTACTTAAACTTAACTCTGGATTTTCTATAATTTTATTTTCATCAAAAAATTCATCTACACCTAATCCGTCACATCTTTGACATGCTCCTGATGGGGAATTAAATGAAAAAAGTTTAGGTTCAAGTTTGCCAATTGAGTACCCACAGTGAGGGCAGGCATATTTGGTTGAAAATATATATTCATCTCGATTTTCTATTTCAGAAATATATATAATTCCATCAGAAATTTCGGAAGAGGAGTTTAAGGATTCAATTATTCTCAATTTATTGATTTGGTTGATAGCTACTCGATCAACAAGGACTTCTATATTATTTTTTTTCTTAGGGTCAATTATATGGCCCACCATGTGCTTTGATATATCACTAATTTTATGAATTTGACCATTAACACGGACACGATTAAATCCCTGTTGAGAAAAATTTTGAATCGTCTTTACATGTTCACCCTTTTGTTCTTTGACAATGGGTGACAGAATTAATACCGTTTTATCCAAAGAAGTCTCTATAAGCTTAGAAAACATATCCGATGAGGACATTGCGTCAAGACCAACATTATGTTTAGGACATTTAGGATCACCAATCCTTGCATACAAGAGTCTAAGATAATCATATATCTCAGTTACAGTTCCTACAGTTGATCTCGGATTATGTGATGTTGATTTTTGTTCAATAGATATGGCAGGTGAAAGCCCCTCTATTTTATCAACATCGGGTTTATCGACCATAGAGAGAAATTGCCGTGCGTAAGCAGATAAAGACTCAACATATCTTCTCTGACCCTCTGCAAAAATAGTGTCAAACGCAAGTGATGATTTCCCGGAACCTGACAGACCTGTGATAGTTATGAGTTTGTTTTTTGGTAGCTCTAGATCAATATTTTTAAGATTATGAGTCCGTGCACCTTTAATTTTGATAAATTTTTCCACTTTAGAATATTAACATTTTTTACGTGCCTAAAATACTCAAGACTTTACCTATAGATTATTGGTCATAACTACATCTAAAAAGTGGATTAAGTGGTATTTTCTTTTTTACTGCTGTAATATCAATTGTGTGGATATTGATTTAATCAACATTTGATATTATAGGAGAAATATTTGTCAGTAAATAAAGTAATTATACTGGGCCGCGTCGGAGTTGACCCCGAGGTTAAATTCATGCCAAATGGAAATGCAGTTGTTAATTTATCAATAGCAACAAATAGAAAGTTTAAGAATCAGGACACGGGTGCCTATGACGATAAAACTGAATGGCATAGAGTCGTATTTTTTAACAAACCTGCTGAGACCATTGGCCAATATGTCAAAAAAGGTCAGCAACTCTATGTTGAAGGAAGACTTCAAACACGCAAATGGCAAGACAAGGATGGAGTTGAAAAATATGCAACAGATATTATATCTGACAATTTTACATTTATTGGTAGCAAGTCAGATGCCTCTGAAAACTTTAGTCCTCAGAACAATCAAACCAACAATGACTTTTCGAATCAAGATATCATTAAGGACGAAGATATACCTTTTTAATAGATGATAGAAAATAAAAAGTATTTTATTCAAACCCAGGGTTGTCAGATGAACGAATATGATTCTGATAAAATATCTGATTTACTATCCCATCATTATAATATGACATCCACAGATAATCCTCTTCATGCAGATTTACTTATTCTAAATACGTGTTCTATAAGAGAAAAAGCTCAGGAAAAAGTTTTCTCTCAGTTGGGTAGGTGGCGAAAAATTAAAGAACAAAATCCAAATACTTTAATTGCAGTAGGAGGGTGTGTCGCTACTCAAGAGGGAAAAAATATTCAAAAAAGAGCTCCAGAGGTTGATATTGTGTTTGGCCCTCAAACGTTACATAGATTGCCAAAAATGATAGATAAGGTTTCCGCAGATAAGTCTGTGTCTGTAGATGTATCATTTCCTTTGATTGAAAAATTTGATTTCTTACCTCAAAGCTCCAAATCAAGAGTATCTGCATATGTATCTATAATGGAAGGCTGCAGCAAATATTGCACATTCTGCGTTGTACCTTATACACGTGGAGAAGAAGTGAGTAGGTCACTTGATGAAGTATTGTATGAAGTATCAAATTTGGCAAAAAATGGAGTGAAAGAGGTAATATTATTAGGACAAAATGTCAATGCATATAAAGGAATTAGAAAAAAAGATAATAAATCAATCAACTTTTCAGAACTGATAAGATATATATCAAAAATTAAAGATATTGAGAGAATACGCCACACAACTTCTCACCCAATAGATTTTTCTGACGACTTAATTGAAGAATATAATAATAAAAAACTATGTAGTAATCTTCATCTCCCAGTTCAATCTGGATCTGATTTTATACTCTCAAAAATGAAAAGAAAACACACATCCCTTGAGTATAAAAACTTAATTAACAAAGTAAGGTCAATACGACCAGATATAAGCATAACGTCAGATTTTATTATCGGATACCCTGGGGAGACTGATGAGCATTTTCATGAAACCTGCAATTTAATTCAAAACATTGGATTTGACGATGGTTATAGTTTCATATATAGCAAAAGACCGGGCACCCCAGCTTCATTTGAAGCTGATAACGTTTCTCTTGATGAAAAGAAGAAAAGGCTTTCAAAAGTACAAAACCTTATAAGAGAAAATTCAGAAATATATTTATCTAAATTGGTCAATTCTGATCAAGAGGTGTTAGTAGAGGGAGTTTCCAAAAAAAACAATGGTGAACTCTATGGAAGAACAAATACAAATAAAACTGTCCATTTTAAAGCCCCAAAAGAACTAATAGGCCAGTGTGTTAATCTTCATATATTAAAAGCTAATAGAAGCTCTCTAGTTGGAGCTCTATAGCAGAAATCATGAAATCTAATCAGAAAAATATCAACCAACTTATAAAACTAGAACCAATAGATAATGATAGGCTTATTAATCTTTGTGGATTATTAGATAAAAATATTAGACAGATTGAGGAGTTTTTTAACGTAGAGATTTCTAATCGTGGTAATTCTTTTAAAATCACAGGTGATAATCAAAACGTAGCTCATACATCCACTTTTATTGAAAAAATATATTCACTCTCAGAAAATGAGGAAATCACACCTAAACAACTCCATCTTTATTTAAATAACTCTAATGAATTTTTATCTGATACAACAGGAGATGATAGTAAAGACAAAATATCTCTCAAAAAGCTTATAATTAAACCCAAGTCATCCAATCAAAGTAAATTTATATCAACTATTCGTAAAAACACTATCACCTTTGGTGTTGGCGCTGCAGGAACTGGTAAAACATTTCTTGCTGTGGCTTCTGCTGTATATGCGTTAGAACAAGGTTTAGTTAAAAAAATCATTCTTGTTAGACCTGCAATTGAAGCAGGTGAAAAGCTAGGCTTTCTACCTGGCGACTTAGCAGAAAAAATTGATCCTTATTTACAACCTCTATATGATTCTCTTTATGATTGTTTGGGTTTTGTTACTGTAAATAAACTCCTTGAGAAAAATATCATTGAGATTGCTCCACTAGCTTATATGAGAGGTAGAACATTAAACGATGCATTTATCATTTTAGATGAAGCACAAAATACAACCGTATCTCAAATGCAGATGTTTTTAACAAGAATAGGCTATGGATCAACTACAGTAGTTACAGGGGATGTTAGCCAGATTGACTTACCCAAAGAATCATTGTCTGGACTTAAAGATTGTCTAGAATTTGTTTTAGATATTAAAGGTATTGATGCCGTTAATTTTGGCCCGAAAGACGTAATGAGACACAAAATTGTTACATCGATAATTGGTGAATATGAAAAAAGAAAAAAAAGTAAAAATTAATTTTATATCTTATATAAAAAAACACTACACACCATCTGCTCGGAAAATGAAAAAATGGATATTTATGGGTTTAATAGAAGATTTAGTTACACATGTAAATATTATTTTTGTTGGAAAAAAAAGAATGAGGACGTTAAATAAAAAGTTTCTCTCAAAGGATTACCCAACTAATGTTCTCACTTTTACTAATGAAAATGAAAAAATTTTAAATGGAGATATAATTTTATGCCCCGAAGTAATAAATGAAGAAGCAAAAAAATTTGGATTTTCATCTGATTCAAGATGGGCACATATGATTATACACTCTATGCTGCATCTGCAAGGTTATAATCATCACACTAAAAAAAGCCAAACAAATATGGAAAATATAGAAATTAAACTACTTTCTAATATGAAATATAATAATCCTTATGTCAGAAGCTAAAGAGAACTGGTTAGATAAAATAAAAGATCTTTTGGTGGATACACCAAAGGATAAAAAAGATTTAATTTCTCTTTTAGAAAGTGCAACAAAAAATAACCTAATTAGTCATGATTCATTCCAAATGATACTTGGTGTTTTTAGCGTTTCGGAAATACCAGTAAGAGAAATTATGATACCTAGACCGCATGTTATAGCTATAGATGTTAATGAGGAATTAAATAATGTAATAAGTAAAGTTATAGACTCAGGGCATTCAAGATTTCCTGTAATAAACGGAAAACTTGATGAAATAATAGGCATACTACATGCTAAAGATTTACTGAAAAATCAAATTAATACTGCTGATGAATTTGATTTAAATGACTACATTCGCCCTGCCACTTTTATCCCCGAGAGTAAAAGATTAAATGTATTATTAAATGATTTTAAAGCTAGTAGAAATCATATAGCTATTATCATAGATGAACATAGCAATGTTTCTGGGTTAGTTACTCTCGAAGATTTAATAGAGGAAATCATTGGAGAGATAGATGATGAACATGATGTTTCTACAAAAGAACTGATTATACAGCAATCTAGCAATAAATATATAATCGACGCTTTACTGACACTTGATGATTTTAATGCTGAATTTAATTCGTCGTTAGTTGATGAAGACATTGAGACAATAGGAGGCTACCTTGTAAATAAATTTGAAAAAGTTCCCAAAAAGCAGGAATTGATAGAGATAGATAATTTCTTATTCACAATCTTATCCGCTGACTCAAAAAAAATTAACCGTATTCAATTAACTATTAAGAAAGATAAACAGATCAGTTGAATTTAATTTATTTATTATTAGCTGCATTATTTTATGTTTTATCTTATTCTCCATTTGATTATAAAGTTCTAATATTTTTATCGTTTATTATTTTACTAATAACAATTGAAGAATTAAATCCTAAAAGGAAAGCTATTTATTTATTTTATTATTCCTTTATAATCCATCTTATTGGAGTATCATGGATTAGTCAGTCATTGCTTGACTACGGATCACTAAATTATTACGAAAGTTCATTTATTACATTATTCTTCATCATACTTATAAGCATACCCTATGCTATTGTTGGTTTTTTTCATAAACCTATTAAAAAAAATTCACTATATAATACTAATTTATTTGCATCATTAGTTGTAACTGTAGAATTTATTAAGTCTTGGATGTTTGGAGGTTTTCCATGGCTATTAGTAGGTCATTCTCAAACGGAAACTATATTTAATTTTATATACCCTATATTAGGAAGTTATGCAGTGACTTATTTTGTTATATTAATATCCGCTACAATCAGTATAGTGTATTTGAATAAGAGAAAATTCATAATTATTCCTATATCACTTGTTGCTTTAGTGTATTACCTATTACCTATTCATACATTAGTTGAATCATCTGATTACAAAGAAAGCCTGAGTTTTACTATATATCAACCAAATATATATCCCAGGGATTCATATAACCCTGCAGAACATAATAATATTCAAAATAAATATATAAATTTTTTAGATAAAAAAGTATCTAGTGATCTGATTATTTTTCCAGAGACAATTGTTCCATATGAGTTAAATAAACATAATGCTCTTTATAAAAAAATTAATGATTTAACTAATAAAGAAAAGGTAATAATCACAGGCCTTTTTACTAAGGAAGGGAATAAATTTTTCAATAGCATGGTCTTTTTTACTCAAAAGATTGATATTTATAATAAGAGAAAGCTTGTACCATTTGGTGAATACACACCTTGGTATGATAGCGTCATTGAATTAACCAAATCTTTGAATATTCCACTTTCTAATTTAAGCCATGGTCTTAATAACCAGAAAGATATTTATTTTAAAAATATTAAAATAATACCTATAATTTGCTTCGAGAGCACTTTTCCAAATTTAATTAATTCAGACGATAATAAAGAGCTGCTCATAAACGTTAGTAATGATAGTTGGTTTGGTGATACATTTGCTCCATATCAACACCTTCAAATATCACAAGTAAGAGCTCTTGAGTTTAATAGATTTATGCTAAGAGCAACAAATACAGGCATTAGCGCTTTTATTAACAACAATGGGAAAGTATTAGACTATATACCTAATAATACTGAGGGAAGTATTACTGGAAGAATCCCTATAAATAATAGTATTTCAGTATACTCTCGATATGGAGATATAGGCATTTTGATGTTACTATTTTTCTCATTACTCGCTACGGGGTTTACTAGATTAAGAAAAAGTCATGAATAGAGATTATCAGCCAGACGAAATTGAAAAATCGATACAAACTATTTGGGATCAAGAATTATCATCTGAGAAAAAACTTTCTAGCAGTAACGACAAGTACTATGTTCTGAGTATGTTTCCATATCCAAGCGGCAAATTACATATTGGCCATGTAAGAAATTATACGATTGGTGACGTTATCGCGAGATCAAATAAGATGCTTGGAAAGAATGTATTCCAGCCTATGGGATGGGATTCTTTCGGATTGCCAGCAGAGAATGCAGCAATCAAAAATAATGTCCATCCAGAAGAGTGGACGTCAAAGAATATTGTTCACATGAAAAAACAGCTTAAAAATATTGGAATATTGTATGATTGGGATAATGAAATTTCTACAGCAGATCCTGAGTACTACAAATGGGAACAATGGCTTTTTATTAAACTTCTTGAAAAGGGTCTTGTATATAGAAAACTCTCTGAGGTAAATTGGGACCCTATTGACAAGACTGTTTTGGCAAATGAACAGGTCATAGACGGTAAGGGCTGGAGATCAGGAGCCGTAGTAGAGCGTAAAGAAATTCCACAATGGTTCATAAAGATTACGGACTATGCAGATCAGTTACTCGATGATATAGATACCCTCAAAGATTGGCCAGAGTCTGTAAAGCTTATGCAAAAGAATTGGATAGGAAAATCTAAAGGACTAAACATAAATTTCAAATCTGAAAATAATGATTTTGTTTACACCGCCTTTACAACGAGGCCTGATACATTATTTGGTGTTTCATATATCGCTATCGGACTTAATCATGTCATAGCGAAGGAGTTATATGATAAGAAAAGTAACATAAATAAATTTATATCTAAGTATCAAAAAAATAAAATGTCTGAAGAATCCGCAGCAAAAATTATTAAAGACGGTATATTTACAGACCTTTATTGCAAGCATCCCATCTCTAATAAAAGAATTCCCATATGGATAACTAACTATGTTATTGATACATATGGAACAGGAGTAGTAATGGGGGTTCCGGCACACGACTCAAGAGACTATGAGTTCGCAAAAAAATTTAATATTGAAATAACTCAAGTTATAATAGATGAAAATGGAAATAGAGATTTACCTTTTTTGGAAAAAGGTATCCTGATTAACTCAGATAAATTTAATGATTTAGACAGCGAGACTGCTAAAGAAGATATTTCAAGGTATTGTATTAACGAAAACATTGGACAAGCAGTCACTACATACAGATTAAGGGATTGGGGCATTTCTCGACAGAGATATTGGGGATGCCCTATACCTGTTTATTATTTGAGAGATGGAAGTGTACACCCGATTCCATTAGAAGATTTACCTGTGGAGCTTCCTAAAGATGTTGAGTTAGATGTAGAGGGAAACCCGCTAGATAAGAATGAAAAATGGAAGAATATTAAATGCCCCAATACTGGTGCAGATGCAGTCAGAGAAACTGATACATTTGATACATTTTTTGAGTCATCTTGGTATTTCTTAAGATTTTTAGATCCAAGAAATAAAAAAAAGATGTTTGATAAAAAATTTCAATCATGGTTGCCTGTGGACCAATATGTAGGCGGTATAGAGCATGCTATATTACATCTATTGTATGCAAGATTTTTTTGTAAGCTATTAAAAGACGAAGGTATCCTAGAAAACGATGAACCGTTTAAATCATTATTATCTCAAGGCATGGTCCTAAAAGATGGAGCAAAAATGTCTAAATCCAAGGGTAATACAATTGATCCTGATCAGATAATTCAAAAATATGGAGCTGACACAATAAGACTGTTCATCTTGTTTGCAGCGCCACCTGAACAAAACTTAGAATGGTCAGATACAGGCATAGAAGGTAGTTTTAAGTTTCTTAAAAGACTATGGAAATTGTCATACTCAATTAAATCGTCCAAATATTCAAAAGATGACACTGATAATAACAGACTATTAATCAAACTTAATGATACTATAGAAAAAGTAACTATAGATATTTTCGATAGAAAGGCATATAACACAGCTATTGCGGCTATTATGGAGCTTAATAACAAACTATCAAAATTTCATGAGAAAGGTACTATTAGTAAAGACGTTGCTTATAAATGTATTGATACAATCGCTAATCTTTTATATCCAATAACACCTCACATAAGTTACGCGATATTGTTAGAATTTAACAAGGAACAAGCACTCAATCCTCAGTGGCCAAAGAAATGTGATGGTGTCCAAGATAATCAGGAAATTCAGATAATCATACAGATTAATGGTAAACTAAGAAGTAAGCTAAACATTAAAATCGGATTAAGCAAAGAAGATATATTAATGCATGCGAAGAATGATAAAAAAATTAAAGAATATATTAATAACTCAAAAATAATCAAGGAAATATATGTCCCAAATAAATTAGTTAATTTAGTTATATAATGAAAAAATATTTTAATCCCATATTAGCACTATTATTATTATCCACTCTTTCATCTTGTGGCTATCAATTAAGAGGTTCAGTAGATATGGTGGGACTTGATAATGTCAGAATAATTTCGAATAGTAGAACCAATATATCTAAAATATTAGAACAAAAATTTTCTTCAGATAGACAATCTGATCTTAACAATGTAGCTGGATATCCTGCCATAAAAATTATCAGTATAGCTCGAGAGAATAGACAACTTTCAGTCAACTCCTTTGGAAGAGTAGATGAGTATGAAATTAGTAAAAGTCTTAGCTATCAGTTCATTTTTTCTGATGAAAAAAAATTTTCGGGAATTATAAAAGCTAGTGCTTCATATGATTTCAATGAGTCTCAAATGCAAGGAACAAAAGAAAGAGAAAAAATAGCCGATGATAATATAGACAGAACCCTAGTAAGGAAATTAATATACAAATTCAGATCAACATTAAAGTCTAATTCTTGAGGATAGGAGAATATGGCTCTTCTCTGTTTTTATCATGGTCATGCATTCTATACTTAACAAAATCTCTTAAATTATCAAAACTAAAAAAAGGATTACC
>Ga0163111_10001637_pt1 | contig 13956 bp, 18 predicted proteins | sample CRUFie1St18metaG_FD_109645 | JGI IMG/M metagenome (GOLD analysis project Ga0163111, IMG submission 109645) | Marine microbial communities from the Costa Rica Dome - CRUD Field 142mm St18 metaG | ecosystem: Environmental > Aquatic > Marine > Oceanic > Photic zone | place: Costa Rica: the Eastern...
CCAGGTTTTGAGCAGTCAACTTTCCCTCGGCACCTCCTAGATGCCTTGCCCCATCCATTGTATATTCTTCTTCTGTAATTAAATTCGTGGTTCCACCGATACCAAAGAATCCATTCTTCTTATCTAATTTCTTTCTAACACCCATTACCTTGGGGTCATTAGAATTATATTGTATACTATAACCATCTTTACCTGCTTCTACACTATATGAGGTATAGTCACCAACAGGTAAATTGATAATAGGAATATCCCTCTTATTAATGAGGTGCCCTAATATGCCAATATGAGCGACACCGAACAGTGTTCCTACTGCCAGTGCCGCCCACTTAAATGGTGATCGCTTGTTAATCATAACTTACATTTTGTAAGATTCTTCTGCCTTTTCAACCTTTAAGGTTACAGGTGCTTGTTCAATACGCAGAGTCTGATGTGGTGCAGTTTGTGCTGCTTTCTCAATCAGTTTCTCCATCTGATCCTTAGTTATGGCAGCACCGCCGCCACCACCATTAGCACCATTCTTCTTTGCAGTCTGAACTCCGAACGAAGCTAAGACCCCGGTAAAGACGGAGGCGATGAATGTTGGATCCAGTTTTTGTTCGGGTATTCCGAGTGCAGGAGGTAGTTTGATGTATGCCAGAGTGAGAATTGAACCAGACCACACAAGAATACCAAGACGGACAAAGGTAGAAAGAATAGCAAGTTGTTCTTCTTTATCATCTGCGGCCTCCTTAATTTTACCGAGAAGACCCTTCTTTTTGGGTTCTTCCTTCTTGACTTCTTCTGGCATTGGCTGCATACAAGGCAGCTCTATTTAGGGTTCAAGTATTTCTACAGTGATATTTGTTTGATTTATTTGATTGTATTTTTGGCAGAGAACATCACTTGCCTGATGTTCCCATTTGTGATACGCATCCTTGAGAGACTGAATGTAATCAGTTCCACCGCAACCTACCATTTCATTGGCAACGATTTTCTTGATTAACACATCTCTTGTTAAATGTGTCATATGTAAATACTTGTTGTCCAACAACAAACTCTTACATTATAAGACTTAAAGGATTAGATCAAAGAGTTTGCCTTGGGTGAACTTTCCGATTTCCTTATCGGGTGATATTATTTAGCAAGATAACCATTTTCAACTAACCATTCGCGGGTCATAGGAGTGGGTTCATAATCAGTCCACATCGTACCACGAGCACAAGATTGTAGTGCTTCCATAGTCATTTTCTCAGTACGACCTGCCCATCCTGCTTCTGCTTCCCACGGCACAGCAGATTCTGGATAGGTACGTTCTGCCATCACACGCCAGATCATAGGCACTTCATCTTCAGGTTTGATGATAGCAATCAAACTATTTTCAATGGTTCCTGCCATGCAATCCTGTGCCGCATGCCATCCTTCATGACGCATCACCTGCATCAGATATGCAGTGCTTCCCATATACCTTTTATTCAAGAAGAAGTTATTGCCAACGGTATGATAAACACCACGATGACCAGTAGGGAAATACTTTGAATCTGCTAGAAACACCCCAACTCCAACCTGTTCCAAGGCAAGGAGCATTGCGTGGAACTCGTCAGCAACAATACTATAATCAATATCGGGATACTCATGAGCAATACTAGCGATACTTTCGATTTTATGAATTCCATCTGTACATTCGCGAAGTAGCATACAACCCATCGAGTGCATAGTATTGAATTCGTTATCTTTCAGTGGTTCTGAAAGAACAGGAGCTCCTAAAGAAACTGCTGCTAGCATACCAAAAATAAATTTTTTCATTCCTTTTCTCCTATGTATTCGAGAGAGATAATATCGTGATCCTTAATATTAGGATTCAACCACTCAGAAAATTCCTGATGGATTGATTCAGCATCATCCAGGTCATCGAGAATATAAGTTTCAGAGAGGCACTGAATACGAGTCAATGACCAGTCATGAATCTCTTTCAGTGTCTCTTCTAAAATCTCCATAATCTTTTCGCATATAGCGTCCTAGAATGTTACTATTATAATACGCAGGAGACCCATCGTCAAGTGCCTCAGATAGCACATTATTAAGAAACAATTGTTTTGTTTCTTCAAAATTACATGTACCCTTTGTTTTATGAAGACTCAGTATTTCTCTACTGAAGAACTCTTTGCCATATTTTTTTACATCCTCCTTTAATTCTGGACAAGAACCATAATACTTTTTCCAATCAGATTCTTGTTTTACTTTTCGTTTCTTCCCCTTTGGTGTTCTGAACGACCAAAAATACTTTCTCCCAATGTACTGTCGTTGGTTTGACTTATTGGTAATGAGATAAACAAAACCAAAATAGTCCCCAACATCATCAGTATCAAAAGTTCGTTCCAGGTATATCCAAGGATTTTCATAATTCATGAATAACTCATACTATATTATTATATGAGCTATATTTATCTTCAAACCTAACAAACCAACTCTACTCACGGATTTAAGTATTGTCAAGCCCTTGATAAATATTCAATAAAGACTTATAATATGGCAGTCTACATCAATAACATTATAATTGATACGGGAGCGCATTTTTCTAGAGATTTTTATCTGGATAATATTGATGGAACTCCATTAGACTTGACTGGATATACAGGTGCTTCTCAAATCAGAAAGCATCCTGATAGTGTAAATGCAACTGTCAGTTTTACAGTTTCATTTATTGATAGAACAAATGGAAGAATACGAGTTTCACTAGGGAGAACAACTACTGCAGAAATAAAACCAGGTCGTTACATGTATGATGTAATGCTTACTGATGATTCTGACAATAAGAGTATTGTTATAGAGGGTAATGTACTAGCATCACAAGATATCACTCCACAATGCTTAATTACTTCATATGCAAATGCTTCATTTGGTGCAATTAGTGAAGACTCTGCACACGACTCTGGTATTGGGAGTGAATTGACACAAATAACCATAGATGATATTGGTCAGTATGGAGTAGTCGCTTTTGGACATTATTCTTCAAGTTGTGTGGACTTGCCAAATCTCACTACAAAATTTCAAGATTCTGATTATATTACAAAAGTACAAAACTATCTTGAACTGGGTGGTGTTGTATTTTATATTGGTGAACACTCCAGTTGTGGAGACATACCCGCCCATAACACTAGACTTGGATTACTTGGAACTTCTATAAGACTTTTATCAGCAAGTGATAGTAGCAGTTCTACATCAGATTTAATATTATCAGACAACGCAGCATCAAATTTTCCATCTACTTGGGGAAATGATCTTACAAACTTCTTGAATGTAAATAGTGGAACAGCAATATATGCTTTTGATGGAGACACCTCTAAAGTTACTGTTGCTTATGAGAAGTATGGTAATGGTGCAATTGTAGTTGTTGGCGATAGTAATGGAAATAGTAAAACTCCGCAGAATTACTATGCTGGTTTTAGAGATTTAGTTCTTTATGGATAAATAACTAAAAAAAGATGTCGGCAGTATACGTACACAATATTGATATAGATTGTGGGGCAGACTACGTACAAGAATATGATATGTTTGAGGTTGGTGGAGCAATCGTTGACCTCTCAAATTATACTGCAAAGGCACAAATTAGAAAGCATAGAGATAGTGCAACGGCAGTAAGTTTTACTATTGGTTTTGTTGACAGACTTGCAGGAAAGATTAAATTATCAATACCTAGTTGGACAACATCAAAACTTAAACCTGGTAGATATCTTTACGATATTCAGTTTACAAAACCGAACGGTGAAGTTGCTGTTGTCCTTGAAGGTTTTGCAAGAGCAAGAGCAGGTATCTCTACAGGATGTTCATTCTCATTGCCAACCAGTGCTCAAAGACTTTGTATTGCTGTGATTGATGAAAGTAGTGAACAAACAAAATCAGGTATGTATACAAAGTGGGAAAACTTTAGAACCACATATCCAAATAGAACTTTTTATCTTTTACAACCAACTACGGTTGGATTTGGTGTAAGCGTAAATAATACTAACTATGATGATCTCAATTGTCCCAATAATTTTTTGGGAGAAACCACTGTAAACATTTCACCTCTTATCTAATATGTCACAGCAAGGATTTCCGAATATGGGCATTATGCCCGATGATGTGACAACAGGTGATCATCCACAAGATTACTCAATTTTTATAAAAACCGAAGCAGAAATAAAAGCATTAGCGCAAGAACTATCTAATCAAGCTTTTAATTCTGGTATTATTCATCAACAACAACTAAACACAGCATCTCAAACAGAAGGATTTATAACTGCTGCATTGGGACTTGCACAATATTATCATCAACAAAATAGTTATACTGGTGATGATGGTGTTGGTAGTGAATCAAATCCTGCAGCACCAGTTTTTAGTGACGCTACAAATGCATATTTTTTACAATCATTAGGAAATAATCCTAATCCATCATCGTTATATAACAAGTATGAAGATGGACAACCAGGACCTAGAGATGCTGTTGGTGTTCAAAATTTCTTCTTCAATCTTGGAATGGAAGCAGATGCGTTCAGTTGGGGTGATGATGGATTATCGGTTAGTGATATATACCGATTTAGTGGTATTAATGATTTTGGAGTGTCTCCACCAGAAAATCTTAAGAACAGTGGAGATTGGATTGGAATGATACCGTATGTAATACCGGCAATGGTTGGTGCAGGACTTGGTGCTGTAATTTTTGGTCCGTCAGCATTAAGAAAGTCTGCTTTAAACATTATTAATGAAGTAATATTAAATAATCTTTTACCATTAGATCCAACTGTAACATTTGATTTTGATGTCTTCAGAAAACCAGATGGTACTTCATTTACACCTTTTGGTTCTCTTGAGGATATGTTTATCAAGCATACATGGTCTCATCAATATATTTACGAAAATAATCCTGCATTATTTTACGCAGCAATAGCAGAAGGTTATATAACTTTTGCTCATCTCTTAGCAATGCCAGACTTCATTTGCGATTCAATTGAAGTCGGTAGTGGAGTAGATCCTTTAGGAATATTATCACCAAATTATTCGCAAACAACAGGAGATATTGGAACGAGTCCAAGTGGTTGGACTTTTGGTGGTGGTGGAAATTATCCAAGACCATTCACAAGTTTTTCGCAAAGGGTTCAGGAAGCAAATCTATCTTTAGGTCCATTTGCAATTCTTGATTATAAAAATCCAACTAATAATTCATCTCTCCGTATTTCTGGAAGAATTGTAGTTCTATCTAAGGTGTGTAGTGGTGCTCCAAGTGAATTAGGATTTATCCGTCAAGATTGGTATAATGCAGATTTAAACGGTTTTGGATATGGTGATAATCTTCTTAAAAAAGATTGGTGGGAGCAAGCAAAGAAATCAAAAATGATATTTAGATATGGTCATTTGCCAGGACATCCTAATGTAGAAGTTCAAGTTGCAACAGCATCTTTTCTTGATTCAGCAGATCAAGCATTTGTCCCTGATATTAACTTAACAACAACTGTTGCTGGGACTCTTCTACTTGCTACTGTATTATCTGCTGCAGTTATAGGAGGAATATAATGCCATCACCCAATAGTACTAATAGAATACAATTTAAGCAATATCTAAGATCTAATAGAGAAAAATTTACTAGTGGAGTACAAACTTGTGTACTTGGTGATATACAAGATTCCATATTAAGTATATCTTCTGGCATTGATACATCTCAAATTTCTAGGGTCATAATATTTGATGATAATGAATTTGTTGGACTATCAACAGTATTAACCCAACAACAGTTATTTTATGTTCCCGCTTTACCAGATGACTCAATAATAATTGGTATAGGAACTGAATTAAACAATCAATACCGATTAGATTTTGTTGGTGATGGTCAAGGAATTAAATTTGGTGATCAAATATTTGGTCTTGATGATGTAATTGGTTTAGGTACCGATACGTCATTAACTATTAAAGGTCTTGGTGGTGGTTTATTTCAACCTGGCAATGCACCAACATATACTGTAGGAACTTCATCAACAGTAGTTTCGGAAGGTGGTTCTGTTAGTATTACCGTTAATACAACTAATATTGGATCTGGAACAACATTATTTTATAACATTATAGGCAATGTTAATGATGAAGATTTTACTGACAATCTAACTGTAGGTTCATTTATAGTATCCAATGGTATTGGTACAATTACTAAAACTATTGATTATGATACCAATACAGATGAAGGATCTGAGGGATTTGCTGTAAGAATATCAACAGGTTCTACTATAGGACAAGTTGTCGGTACATCATCAACTATACTCATTACTGATCTTGGAATTCCATCATACTCAATTACTGAAAGTGCCACATCAGTAAACGAAGGAAGTTCCATAAACTTCACCGTCAATACTGTAAATGTAGTAACACCATCAACACTTTACTATAGTACAGGTGGAACTGCCAGTGCTGCAGACTTTACAAATAATTCTCTTACAGGTTCATTCAGTCTTGTAAGCACTGGTTCAACAACTGGTGTTGGAACTATCGTCAGAGCAATTGCAACTGACTTTGATACTACTGAAGGTGAAAATTTTAATATTGTTGTCCGTACTGATTCATCATCAGGAACTATTGTTGCAACAAGTTCTACCATAACTATCAGTGATATTGCACCGACTTTTAGTACTGCAATTTCCTCATCAACAGTTGATGAAGGTGGTTCAATAACATTTACCATATCAGGAACAAATATTCCTGATGGAACTTATCATCGCACTATTGAAAGTGTAAGTGGAACTATATCATCTTCAGATTTTTCAAGTAATCTTAATGATACATTCACTATTACTAATAATAGTGGAAGTTTTACAATTACGCTTGCTGATGATTTAGAAACAGAAGGTGAAGAAAAATTCAAAGTTAATATAAGAAGAGATTCTGCAACTGGAACTGTTGTATCAACATCATCCGATATTACTATCAATGATACATCAAAAGCAGTTGGTTCTAATTCAAACGGACTTACATTCGGTCCAGTTCAAGTCAATAGAGATGGTGGAGTAACAGCAAACGCAAGTGACTGGTACACTATCTGCAGTTTAGATAATATTCCAGACGATTCTTCTATAGCTCTCTTCATTGATGGTTCTGGAAGTATGACTGAAGCAACAGTTCAGGCATCTTATGATGCACTTGTTGCAAAATTAAATGAAAGAGGTATTACCATTACTACAGTAACAAACAGTGATGAAGATTGGATTACTCCATTCTTAGTTGACCTTCCATAAATATTTAAAAAACCGATGTCAGAAACTTATATAAGCAATTTAACAATCTATACAGGAACAGATTTTTCACAGACATTTGTTCTTGAAGATAGTCAATCTAATTCTATTAAAGATTTGACTGGATATAGTGCCTGTGCTCAAATGAAAAGGTATGAGTCATCTTTGAAAACTGCAGACTTTACTATCGCATTTGCAAATGATAGGACAACGGGAAGAGTTACATTATCTTTAAATGATACTGAAACCGGTGATTTAAAAGCAGGGAAATATTTTTACGATTTACTATTAAATAGTCCTACAGGACTCACAGAAAGAGTTTTCGAAGGCACTGTATTGGTTAAAAAATCAATTACCAGATAACTTTCTCAGTGCATCTCTAACGCCACGATAGGTTCTATACACTGCTTGACGCTGAATAGGTGTTGGACCTGTAGATGCACCTCTAGACATTGACCAGGTGATTCCCCCTTTACCCTGAACAAAATCTTTCATCTGATAGGGTTTCGTTGGATTTGGTAAGAAGGTGCCTTCAAAATCATCAGATGTTAAATCTTCTGGTTTTTTGGTTCTAGCAGATGGTTTGCGAAACTTGCCTAACTGATCTACATCATCTTTTGCAAGTCTTCCCAAGGATGCTGTTTTTTCATTTGGGATTCTCTTATTCTTACCCTTACTAATCCACCGTATGGCAGGTTTAAGTGCTCTTTTAGCAAGTCTAGCAAGAACACCCTCAGTCAGAGTGTCCTGTTGAAATTCTTCAAATGACTTCATTTAAAATTCCTACCGCTGCTTCTTCACCCATTTGTTGCATAACATAATTTGCTTCTTCTACAGTTTCTGCATGACCCTCAGCAATGAGATAGTCTACGAGATATTCATAATGAGAATTGATACTAATCATTTTACCACTAGGTTTTCTAAATCTATTCAAAGCAACATCAGATCTAAAAGATGATGGATTAGTAAGAACTCTTTTATTTAAAGCTACCCACCAAGGAGTACCTTTTGTCACTTTTGATGGTTTATCGCTACCTGGTTTATTTTTATCACCACCTGGTTTATCATTTGCATCCGTTCCTGGGTTTGATGAGTCAGTACTTGATGTATCTGTTTGACCTGGACCATCATTTCCAGCAACTGGGTCATTAGCACCTGGGAATAATCCTGCCTGATTTAATCCAAACCCAATGCCAGCAGCACCAAGAGCTGTTGCTGCCAATTTACCCTTTGATATTTTTCCTTTGGTGGTCGATTTTGTTGTTGGTTTTGTAGTTGGTTTTGTAGTTGGTTTTGTAGTTGGTTTAGTTTTAGTTGCAGATTGCTGTGCTGTTGTTCTAGTGCTCTTTGGTTTAAGTGCTTGTCCTACACCTGTTGGCTTTGGCGTAGGACCTTTCTTAAGAAGACCCAATCTCTCTGCAAGTCTTCTTGCTGCAGCATTATTTTTTATAAACTTTTTCAATGCAGCAGGACTCATCTTCTTCAGTATATTTCTGAGAACAACGTTCTCTATGATAAGTCCGATTTGCTCTTCATATAAAAGAACCTCTTCATCAGACATTTCATCTACGACACTCTCCGAAAGCATTTCAGAATCTGCCTGCTCGTAGATAAAGTCAAAGTCTTCATCTTCAGCATTTTCAAGAAACTGAATGACGGACTCTGCATCATAACCTTCTCTCAACATCATGTATGAGAAAGGAATCATTTCTTCTACAATCGCATTCACACCCTCTTCAAGGGCATGCTGAGAGATATAGATATGCATTTTTACTATTTCTATTCTATCTTATTATTTAGCGGAGGCAGCTTTCTTGAAATCTGAAACTCTCTGGGCACGCGCCTTTTCATCCTTATCAGCATAATGCCTTTTCGCCATATCAGCGAGACCACCACCTTTTACAATACCCAAACCAAACAATCCAGAACCTTCATTTGATCTTGAGAACTGCCTTCCGAGTCTTTCAAATGGATTCTTTGCGGTATATGCTTTAGACTTTGCCAAATTAGCAGCCTTAAATGTTCCACTCGTTGGATCTAAAGTTCCAATTCTTTCTTTCTTAACTCTAGGATCATAGATAACTGCTTGATTACCTTTCCTATACTTCACCTTATCCACAGCAGTTCCTTTTTGAGAATCAAGATTTGCTTGCTTCATCCAATCTTTCTGTGCCTGTGTAGCGCCAGCAAGTGCGGTAAAAGTCTTATCTGCCAGTGCAGAACCTCCAGAATAACCAGCAATACCACCAACAAAACCAGCACCAGCAGCACCTAAACTACCTCCTATAAGACCTCCAGCTGCCCTTGCAGCGCCTCTCAACCACGCTCTAGTATCACTAGCACCTGCCTTTTTAGCGTCATCACGACCCTGTACAACGTCAAATCCAGCACCTACAACACCAAGGGCTTTACCCGCAATTCCCGCAGGACCAATCTTAGGTGTTTTAATTTTAGGTGCAATTGCTGCTCTAGTAGGTGCTTTAGGTTTAGGTGGAGCAGTAACTTTAACTCGTGTAGCAGTTTTAGGTGGGGTTTTTAATGACTTTAAGGTTGCTTGTTTTTGTGCCGCAGTTCTTCCACTTTTTGCAAACTGTGCAAAAGTTTTTGTTCCTGTAGGTCTCTTGGTAGGAGATAAATCAGTCGCTCTGGGAGTTCCACCAGTAACTTTAGATGGTTTTAATACTGACGGTTTAGTTGGTGCAGCTGTGGGTTTAGTGGATGATTTAGGTTTAACCTTTAATTCTTTTATTTTTGTTTTTGCTTCAAGATCTGCCTTTACAGATGCATATGAACGTGGAGATGCTTGTCTTTGTGCTCTTCTTCCAGGTTCACCTACGGACAATTTTTTTGGTGGAGCATAAGTTGGTTTTCCTTGTGCATCAATACCAGAAGGACTACCAAAAAATTTTACTCCAGTTGTTTTTAATTTTTCTCTTGCACTAATTGCATTTCTTTTCCAATTAGCATAAGATTGAGATGACTTGGATCTGGGTATAGGATCTTTAGTTTGTTGTACTGCTTTTTCTAAATCTGAAATTCCGGAAATAGATTTTGTCCTTTGTTTTTCTAAATCTGAAATTATGGAACTAGGTTTTGTCCTTGTCCGTCTCTTTCCAGTTCTATCATCCTCTGCAGAATCAAGGTGATGATCGAGTCGAGCTCGAGTGCCATCGGGCGTATCAATTCCTATGCTAGATTTAAACTTAACATCTGCTATCCGCCCTGCAAGAGTATTTCTTGTACTAGGTCTCAGTCTTGTTTTTCGACCATACATTTTTGTCCTAGTTTGACTAGTATCTTTTGCTTCTAGGATTCTTTTAAATGTAGACATTTCAATTTCCCTTCAGTTGCTTTTCTTTATCTCTCAGACGCATTTGTCTGTAAACATAATCACCAAGATGAAGACCTAAAGCAGCAGCACCAGCATAAGGGAATAAACCTCTTCTAGGCATCAATGCTGCAGCAGCACCAGTCGCTACAGAACCCATATGTCCTTTATTTCTTTCTGCCTTATCACCCTTTACAACATTCTTACCTGATTGATAGGCACCAATTGCACCGATTGCTCTTCTTCCGCGATCACTTCCAAGAGTATTTTTTGCAGCACTCCATGCCAATTTACCAAGAGTACGAAGACCAAATGCCTCATCTAAGTTTTCTCTAGCGGCATAAGACTCGCCAATAAAATCGTTATATGATTTCATTATTTACTCTACTTTTAAGTATTTATTATTTTTTTAAATCACTAAGGAAGATTTATATTGTTAGTTCTTTTAACATCAGGTGCGGGTTTTGGTGTTGCTTTCTTAGCATTCTGAGCAGCGACTCTCTTATATCTATCGCTTTCAGCAGAAGTCCACTTCTTTGCAACAAAGTCCTTACCAACACCAGTTCCTTGAACACCCTTCAGTTTGGAAAGAACTCTCGTTTTTGCTGGTTGAGTTGCTGCTGGTTGAGTTGATGATGTTGATTGAGTTGGTTTTACTGATTGAGTTGATGATGTTGATTGAGTTGATGATGTTGATTGAGTTGGTTGAGTTGATGATGCTGCTTGGTTTTCTTTTGAAACCTCGTTCGCAATTGAGGCACCAAGACCGCCAACCTTAGCAGTTCTTAACGTATTTGCTGCAACTCTTTTTCCTCTTTGTCCCCACTTAAAAGCTTGTCCAAGTCTACCAGCAACTCCAGCAGATGGAATTGCCAAAGCAGCATCGAATGCTGCACCCTTATAATCGCCCTTTCTTAATTTTTGCGCTGCTTGATATGCGTTATATGCAGCAAGACCATAACCAACTATTTTCGCTCCACCCATAATAGCAGGAATCACTAAAGGCAATGCTTCCTGAATATTTTCTCTAGCAGAATCTGATTCTACAATAAATTGATTATATGTCTTCATCTTATTCGACAATTTTTATATATTTATACTTTATCCAAGTAAGTGCATACACATATGCCCATAATTTACAGTAGCCGCTGCAGTATTAACACTAGTAAACCAAGTTTCAACATAATCACCAGCAGTTAAATTAAGAATGGTGGCGTAAGATATAGAGAACTCATCACCAGCAGCAGATCCTGTAGTTTGAATGGGCCAATAATAGGCATTTCCATAAGTGGTGCCATTTACTTTAGCAACAAATCTCCATCCATCACCACTACTAACAGTAACATTTGAGGCACCAATAGCAGCAGCAGTATAATATTTACCACTAACAGGAACAGTTATTCTGTTATTGGTAAGACTAACAAGCATTCCCCCTTGAACAAAGTCTACCGTATTATAAGTTATCTTTGTATCAGTATTTGCTGGAACTGATAGTCCAGCAGCACCAGTATTATACATTGACGCCATTGGTTGCGACAATGAAGGATTTGTAATTGTACCAGCAGTACTTACATGAATAGCATCACTGGTGCCAGTACCAGTTCTTATTGTGAGTACTCCATCACTACGAATAGCGGGAGTTCCCACACCAATCATGTTAACTACCTTTACACCAAAATTCTTTTCTGCCATCTCAATTTTTTTAAATATTTATGAGCGTTCGAATGATATTGTGTTAGATACAAGTGCAGAACCACCTTGCGTTACAGCATCACCATTGCTATCGTGTGCTGTCAGTTGGAACTGATAAGTATGTGTTCCAGATGGAGGGCAAGGACCACCCCAACCATTTGCCCTAACACTGAAAGGAGACCCTGCCCAACCAGTATTATTAATAGTTACTCCATTTCCATCAGCAGATTGACCATTAGTCCAATCTGCATTTTCGGCAAGAGAACTTGATGATGAATCAATGTTATCAACACTCCAATGAATAAAGTTATCTGCATCAATATCTATACATCTCAATCTAAACTCTGCAACATCCGTATTACTTCCAGTTACAGTCCAATTTAATTGAGGACTTGTATTATTTCCACCACAACCACCACCACTCATCTTGTAAGTAGTGCCGACAGTATCTCCATCATTGAATGAAGTACTTGCTAATGTAATAGACATATTTGCAGCGTTACCGCCACCGCCGCCACCGCCGCCACCGCCGCCGTTACCACCTCCAACACCTTCATCGGAAGAAAATACACCGATTGTTAAATTCACAAACTCTAATGAAGAAGTCATATTATTCTATCATTTTTCAAATATTTATAAAAAAAGGAGGGAATTATCCCTCCTTATCTAAGTCTTCAAATGCTTGATATCCATCATAATCACCAAAGAGAAAGGCATCTGATTTAGCTGCCTCTCTATATGCTGCATATGAATCAAAGACTAAATCCTGAGAAGGTATCTGCTTTGACATCTTGTTTGATTCCTCCAACAATGTAGGACTCAACTTCAGTTTCTTGAGGAGCCACTTGGAGACCTTTCGACGAAATCCAATGTTCCGTCCAGGGGAGTGGGTTATTCTTTGCGGGTACGTCATAAATCGGTTTAAGTCCAATTGCTTTCATCCTACGATTAGCAACCCATTCAACATACTGCTGTAATAGTTTGTCGTTGAGACCAATCATAGAACCATCTTTAAATAGATATTCTGCCCAAATTTTTTCTTCATTTACAGTTTTCTCAAACATAGAATACAACCAAAGTTGTTCTTCCTTAAAAATTTGTGCCATATCAGGATCATCACCTTCTCTCCACTTCTTCAAAATGTTTTGAGTGATAGCAAGATGTTGATTCTCATCCCTAGCAATCAGTGAGATGATTTTGGCACTTCCCTCCATAAGTTTGAGTTCGCCAAATGCAAAACTGCAAGCGAATGATACGTAAAAGCGAATACCTTCAAGAATATTAACGTTTGCAATTGCTCTGAAGAGTTTGCGCTTAAGTTCATACCTTGATTCTAGTGCGTAGGGGACTTGCTCTAATGCGTGTTGCCAATCATTGGAATTATCATACTGATGTGCAGCATTGATAAAATCATTATATGCTTCTGTAACACTCATAGCACGTTCTACAATGCGATCATCCGTAAGGATGTGATCGAATACGTCAGAAGGATCTGCATACACATTCTTGATGATGTGAGTGTAGGAGCGACTGTGAATCATTTCCATGAATCCCCAGACTTCCATACACGCTTCCAGTTCAGGAAGAGAGCAGTATGGAATGAACGCCATACCAGGACCACGACCCTGAACCGAATCAAGCATAATCTGATACTTCAGATTGGAGGTAAAAATATGCTTTTGTTCTGGACGAAGAGTTTGATAATCG
>Ga0163111_10001638_pt1 | contig 13949 bp, 21 predicted proteins | sample CRUFie1St18metaG_FD_109645 | JGI IMG/M metagenome (GOLD analysis project Ga0163111, IMG submission 109645) | Marine microbial communities from the Costa Rica Dome - CRUD Field 142mm St18 metaG | ecosystem: Environmental > Aquatic > Marine > Oceanic > Photic zone | place: Costa Rica: the Eastern...
CAGCAATAACTTCAACATCTCCAGCTAATTCTTTGCCTTTGCCTCGAGTAAACTGTTCTGCTATTATGCTATCAAATATTGTTTTAGATATTGATGTTTCGCCTCTATCAAACAATGCCCCAAAATCATAAGTCTCCATTCTATTAGCTACTTTTTGCTCGATTTCTTTTATCAAGTCATCTCGTAGCTGAACTGACATTAAATTACTACTCTATACAAATCAAGTACTCTTTTGATATGGTCTGGAAAATCAGAATTATTCCTAATACCAGAAGTTCCTTGATTCTGTACCTGAGCGCCACCTAAGGTTCTCCTTTCTTTGTGCTCGTCTTTCATATAGTAATTTACTAAATCAAAGAGTGCTAGTTGTAAATCTCTGGGAGTACTGGCAAATCCAGCTTTATATGTAATTCTGACTGCCCCCATACCCTTTGCCCAAGTTTTGGGATTACCTTGTACATCTGTTCTGATTATCGCATCAGATTCAGTATCAACATAATACTCATAATTACCTGTCGTCAATTCTTTATAAGCTTCTGAGTAAGATGTTCTTTCTTCTACTTTTGAAACTTCTACTAGCGGACTCTCACTCGTAATTACGGTTGTTGTCGCTGTATCGTTCATTGAGAAAGTCTCAACTTTATTTGTGCTATAAAAATCTAAGAAAGATATTCCACAATATTTCTTAACTAGGTCAGATACTTGTGGTACAATAACATTAAGACGATCGTCGTCCTTCTCGCCTCTGAGACCCTCTGCGTCTTTATATTCTGCTACTGTTATTAAATCTGCCATATTAAAAGTGGTGGGTTATAGGTAACCCACCAAAAACCGTAATTAGGTATTAACTACCTTTATAAGCAAATGCCCACTTAGAAGTTGCACCGTCAATTAAGTCAGTGAATCCTAATCTTTGAGAAGCCACTAGGACTCTTCTTTGATTAGCTACTTCGTAGTCAGATTCTATTGTAACACCTCTTAATCTTGGCATTACATAGTTTCTTGGGTATACAGCGATAGCTGCATATTTACCAGCTGCTTTAGAAGCGAATTCATCACACATGATTACTCTTGATCCGAATACTTGTCCGATTTCGCCTGATAGTTTTGTTGCCATGTCGCCAACTAGGTTAGCATCTTGGAACTCAGCATCTTCTAGTAAGTTATAGTACACATCTTGTGAAACGATGTAAACAACTTCTGAAGGGTTGATACCATATTTACCCATGTTCTTTCTCATGGCTAATAGGTCAGCTGCTGTAACTGCATCAGTTGCTGCGAATCCAGAAGCACCGTCTGAAGTTTCGTGGTTATCACCGTCAGCCATATTTAATAGACCAGCAAACGCGCCTGATGAATAAACACCATTGTCGTGGTTACCAGCTAATATAGCATTTTCGATACTTCTTGCGTGTGATCTTACCATTGATTCTCTAATTAAAGGAAGAATCGGTAGGATTGCATCTTCTTCAGTCTCATTACCTAAGTATGATTGTGAAATCAACTTAACTGTTGAAAGTGTTCTTTCAGTTAAGTCTACACCACCGTAAGGTGAACCTAAAGAGTCGCCTCTTTGAGCTAAGTTACCATGTGGTGAACTACCTGCTGCAGTTTGAGCTGAAGCAAATTCAGCATAACCACTGTCTGGTAGGATTGGGATAATCATATTAGCTGAAGTCATTGGGATTTCTCTAAATAGAGGTGCCAATACTAGCTCGTTCTGAATATCTCTCTCAATATTTGTTGAAACGATTTGCTCAAAGTCTGCTGATGAAACGCCAACACCTGAATGTGCGTTAACTTTTTCCATAACACCTTTTGCAAAATCATTGTCCCATCCTTTACCAGTAGCTAAACCAGCAAATTTTGCATCAATGATGTCGTTTTCGAATTCCTTCTTCCAATCGCCGTTTCCTTGTCTATCAGCGAAATGTCTTTTGGACTCACGAATATTCATGATTTCCTCTGACTTCTCAGCTAATTGCTTTTCAAGTGAATCGACAACGGTTTTTAGGTCTTCATTTTTTTCATTGACTCTAGTCTCTAGGTCGTTCATTAGCTTTTCAGCACCTGTTAACCCAGCTTCAACTATAGTCTTTGTTTCTTCCTGTTTAGCTTCTTGAGCAGCTTTTTCATCAGCTTCTACTTGAGCTTGCTTTTCAGCCTGCTCTTGTACTTGCTTCTCTTCTGCTGCCTTTGCTTCGGCTTGCTTCATTGCAATTTTAGCTGCAGTATCCTCTGCAACTTGTTTAGCAAATGCTTCAAGGTCGATTGAAGTTTCAGGAGATTTTTTCTCTTCTGACATATCAGTCTCCGTTGATGAGGATTTCTCCTCGCTTGGCTGCTCAATTTTAACAGCGTCTGCTGCTGCGGTTGAGTTAGCCTGTAAAATTTCTTTCTGGTAGCTTCTGTATTCTTCCATAGAATCAAATGATTTTGCTAATCCAAAGGTTGCCCCTTGGTTGCAAGGCACTGAGACTACTGAAACTTCGAAAAGCTCCGCGTCCTTTATTTTATATCCGTCGGTTTCAGTCATATATTCAGAATCCTTGCATCTAAAACCTACGGAAAACGCTCCAAGGACTCCATCTTTAACTAGTTGGGTTATATCACCAGCGGCTTTTGATATTTTTGCAGTAATATCTAAACCTTTATCTGTGACTTCTAAACCAGTGGCTCTGCCGATTGGTTTGTTGTAGTCATGGTTAAATAGAATGATAGGATTACCTTTAAAGTTCTCCAATCCGCCTTTCATCCATGCCTCAGTCTCGATAATATCTCCAGCTCTATCTAGTCCGTTTGTACTTGCAGAACCTTTTATATTAACTCCGCCATCATCAGTTTCACCTAATGATTTAAAAGTGCTAGTCCAGTGATATATCTTTTCGTTATTTTTTGACATCTTTAACTTCCTTTTTTACAGGTGTTTTCTTCTTTGGTGCAGGTTTCTTAACTTCCTTTACCTCTGGTTTAACAACTGCTACTTGGACAGGATATCTTTTCTTAACAACGGATAGTACTCTATTCCAAGAACCAAATGCTCTTCTTAGAAGATAGTCCTTAACAGGTACATCGTTGCCAAAACCTTTATATGTGGCTAAATCCATTTCACCGCCATTTTTGGCCATGAAATCTGACAAAGCCTTTACCATCATGTCTTTTGTCATTATTGCTCCTCGCTTGGTGGGGTCTCTTGTGGCCTACCACCTTCTTCGGGATTTGCGGCTGAACCTGCGATATTCGCAGGAACTCTTGGTTGATCAAATCCTGAGATTTCTTCAAGTCTTAATGCCTCCCTCGCTTCGTTCGGTGTCATAATACCTGAGTTCACAAGTGTAGCATAATAGCTTGCTTGGTCTCTTAGCTCTGGTTGAAGTGCTGGAATTCCAGACACATTCTCGTCAAGTTTGAAACCGAAGTATCTCTCGAAAGCATACCTAATCTTATTAGTGATTGGTAGTATGGTTTCTAAATAATATAATCTATGGTTTGGTCGTAAATTTGCATTATTACCGCTATCCATCAAAATTGGTGGCACACCTAACGCTTTAAGTATTATCTTTTCATTAGTGGCTATGCCTTCTTGAAAGTCTAAGTTCTTAAAGTTTATTTCTGTTAGATTTTCCACTTCCAGACCACCGTCTAAAAATAGTGGCCGTCTTCCACCAGACTGTGGATTGTATCTAGCAACCCAAGCCTGTAACATTCTCTCTTTAATTTTCTCCGAGAGTGTGTTCGGTGATTTTAGTACCAATCCTGGTACTGCTCCATTTTTGAAGAAGTTATCCTGGAATCTCCTCATGCTTGATAGTAACTGCATAGTTCTAAAAGCAGGTTTGAGTCTAGGTACTCCTCTATAAATAGAGTTAAAACTGTTTTCTTTGATATGTATGATTTCGCTTGGACTATAATCTATACTGTGGTCATAAGTATATTTTTCTACATAAGTCCTTTCATCACTGTGTATAGTCATGTGTTCGGCTGGAAGATGATACAGATGTGCACCATCAAAATATACAAAGATATTTCCATCAATCAGTAAGTCTATCAAAAGATTTCTTTTAAATGTGCTTACATCTTGAAATGGATTAGGCTCTTTGTTTAGTAGTAAGTCGACTCTAGTTCTTCTTATATCTTTCTTTATAGGTTGTATACCTTGTATCTTTTCGCCCACATCATATGGTACTTCAGCTGAATCATCCACAATCATGTTGACCGCTCTGTTTACCACTTCTAATGTTTCGTAGGCTTGTCGATAGTTTATAACATTTTCACGGCTGTCAATAGTCATTCCCTCGTCACGGGAAATCACATATTGTGCAGGGTTTTCTTTTTCTTCCCTGTTAATGCCTAAAAATCTATCGTACCATGCCATATTTTTGTCTCTGTATATCCACCCAATGTTGTTGTTTCTTTGCTGTTAATAACTTTGGTCTCTTTCCGTATATGTTATGCAGTTTGAGGTGGTGCATATGACATAAAGTAACAGCTTGGTTATAAACTTCGTCTTCGTATTCTTTTATGAATTGTTCACGAAGTGCTAGTATTTCTTCCTCTGTCTCAATGGTGATGTTTCTTTGTTTCATCCACCATTCAAGTAATTCAGTTAGTCCGTTATAGTGATGAAAGTCCAGGTTTTCTGTACTTCCGCAAATGTAACATTCCGTCTCTTTTTTATATTTAGACTTGGCCTTGTCACGAACATATTTAACTAAATCTCTTTTTAAAGTCATAAACCTACTTGTATATAAGAATTGTAACAAAAATTTTAGCTCATGTCAAGAACTATTTTTGATAGGTATAATTAAAAGGTAGTCGCACTTGTCTCGAACGAATAGAGTGCATATCGAATCGCGTCCGCCATGTGAGATGCATAATTATGTTTAGGTTTTTCTTTTAACAGATTCGGATTTGGATCCCACTGATATTGGTCTAAACAGAGTAATGATTCTTTACATCCTTGATGAACGAAAAGTTGATCGTTATCTACAATACCAGCTACTGCACCAATGCCATCTAGTACTGACTTTTTCGCATTGATAGTAGTAATATCATAGTTCTGCGCAAAGTCAAATCTTGTTTGCTGAGCTGCTGAATCAATGTAAATATAATCTATATCCCACTTGTCTATTAGTTTCTTTATTTGTACTGCATGTTGTTCGGTAGTCCTTTCACTATCTAAGTATTCATCTACTAAGTAGTATTTTTCGGAGTCCCAATCATACGCAATCACACAGAAAGCTGTAGGGTCTTTGTACCCGACATCCATTCCTGCAAAGATATCCATTCTTCTAGTTTCTAGTTCAGATAAATCTGCAATCTGTGTTTCATGGTTAAATGCCCATACCTGACCTTCAAAGACATTGAAGTCAGCCATGTATTCTTGGTTAAATTCTGCTTCAGACATAGTTTTTCTTGCTTCTGCTATGTCTTGTTCAGAAAGTCTCGGATTCTCGTGGTAAGTTGCTCGGACTGACGCCCACTCTGGAAACTCATCGCTAAATCCTCTGTGCCAAAACTCTGCAAACCAATTATTCCTGCCCCGTGGGGTTGAGATAAATATAGCTTTAGAGTTTTCTTTATCTAGTGTAGGTCTTAGTGCTACATTGAAAGCATCTCTGCCGTCAACGAGAGCAGCCTCATCGAATATGATAAGGTCGTAACTTCTACCTACAACAGAGTCTACCTGGTTAACAGAACCCATACGAATCGTTGAGCCGTTTGAAAGTTCAATAACTTTATCTTTTGCATTATCTCTAGTAACTTCTAAATCAAAGTGCTTAATTAGTTGTCTTTGTAAGTCAAATGAGATTTGAGATAAAGAGTAGTTAGGCGACATAAGTAAAACATTAGAACCTGGTACTAATGTAATTAACTGTCCTATGATATTTGCAATATAGGTTTTGCCCTGCCTACGAGAAATGGCAGCACATACAAATCTATATTTGGGGTTGTTTATAGCGTTGATTAACGCTGTCTGTGATGAATTAGGCTGAACGCCTAGTAAGTCCATGTAACCATCAATAGGTAGCTTTATAAATTTTCTTTCGTCAAAGTTCATTAGTTCATCACTAACGACATCTTTTCTACTAATAGTTATCAATGTATGGTCTCGTTAAAGAATGTTAATAGATCATCGTCCTCGTCTAAGAGTCCGGCTTGTAATGCTTTTTCATATAGGTATAAGAAGGAGGCTGACATTTGTTTTAAGTTTTTCTCTTGTGCTGAGAGTTGTCGTTTGTCCGACATCTCCAGCATTTTTGCTAAAAAGTTGTGTGCGTGGACTTGACTTTCGTCTAACCACATTTTTCTACCATCAATTGTTGGTACTGCCATTATCTTCTCCTTCTTCGTTTAATACCTTTCACATGTTTTTGACTTCTAGGTGGACGTTTCTTAGAACCTCCCTTACCTGCCCAAAACACTTTGTTTGCCCAGTAAGCTGCAGAAGATTTACCTTTACGGATGTTTTTGCCGTGTCTGGCTTTGAAACTCTTCCTTGCTGCTGCGCTATAATTATGACCCATCCCTTGTGCTCCGAATCTAATTATTTTTATTTTACCACCAACTCGTACAGCAACAACTGCTTTCTTAGTTTTGTGGTTGGGTGTTCTTTTTGGTTTGTTCAAACCAGAGAGTCCCGCTCTCTTTAATCGAGCTTTTTCTGCTGCTGTTAATGCCATGTTAGTCTCTAAAATTCCAAAATACTAGTGCGTATCTTGTTCCTTTGGTTACTTTGTCTACACCATGCCACCACTTATCTTTTATTTCTAAACCGTCTTGTGGGAACTGTATAGCTTGACCAACTTTCTGTTCTAAAGGTTGCTCTCCATTCTTGCCGAGTGAAAGCTGACCGCCTTCATAATCATCATTCAAAGGAATAATAACAATATCTTTTGCAGTTTTGTTAGTTCCTTCTTTCCAATAATTACTTTGGCACATCCACATACTATCTCTATGAGGGTTGGTATAATCTCCTTCCCCGTACTTCATTACTTTACTTCTGTAGACAGGTAAACCGTCCCAAGTATCAAAGCAACTAAATTCAGATTGTTGTACGCTTCTTCCTCTACCACCTTTTGTGAGAACGACAGTATTTGCTTCAAGCTCATCTTTTGTCATGTGCTGTGCATCAACGCCAAAGTTTAAATCTCTTTTGTATACATCATTTTCCCACTCGTCAATAGAATTAATAATCTGTTGACAGTGTTCTTTTGATAGTGCGTTCTCAGTATATTTTAACATTATCTTCCTCGTCTAGGTAGTATTCTTCCTGCTGATCTTTTACCGAATCTTGCTCTTTTTGGATTAACAGTCTTCCCAAATCTTGGGCCGATTCCTTTAGGTGCTGAACCATAAAACCCTGCTGCACTAGACATCGGGCTTTTTGTATTAACAAAAGTACCTGCTGCTGCATTTAAGTCTCTGGTTAGTCCTCTTTTTAGTTTATGTTTACGGATCTTCTGAGTACCGTGTACACCAGTAGGGCCGCTTAAAAATGAACCAGTTCTAGCCATTTCTTTCTCCTATAAGCTTTTTAATTTGCTTATCCCGAAAATCACACTCCTGCATAGTCGCGTAATTTTTCATTTTTACCAATAAGGATAGGGCTCTGCGTTTTTCTATTACTACAGTAGCCACGGTTTTTTCAATCGCAGAGAGCCTTCTAGTCATTTCATACTTTCTGGCTAGTGCGCGATTGGTCATTACCTTCTCCTTCTTCGTGTTGTTTTTCTTTTCCTTTTAACAAAAGTAGCCACATTTCTTGGCTTACCACCTGGGTTACCTGCCTTTCTCTTTCTTCGAACTGCAGAACGCTTTTGCGCATCTGTCATTCTTCTAGCTTTACTAGCAGGTACACACTTAGGGTATCCTCTTTTGCTGTTCCGTGCAGACTTTCTTCCACATGGTGGATGTCCTCCACCTTTTCTTTTACGAGAAATGTCTACCCAGCCTTCTTTGAACCATTTAGTTAGTCCGCCTTTTGGTTTAGCCATTCTTCTTCCTTCGTACTGCTCTTAAGTAAGCACCGTGGGAACTGCCTGGCATGAATCGTTTATTCTTTCCTCTGCCGTGTGAGTGAATCCCTTTCAAACCTAATTTCTTTGCAGCTTTACGAGCTGCAGATGCTTTTGTGTAAACATTCCTTCTTCTAATATAGGTTTTATGTTTTCGTTTGTTTATTGCCACTACTTTCTTCTTTTACGTCCAGTACCCATTCGATACCTTCCGCCTCTGGCTTTGTATGTTCTTACTAGCCAACCATTAGCATACGCTGATGGATATACCTTAAACTTTCTCCGTGCTTCGGCTTTTACTCTAGCATATAGAGATGGATTTGTAGGTACTGGCCTCTTCTTAGCGGCCTTTCTTCTTCTTTTTCTTCTTACTGCCATTGAATCTCCTCAATGCATAGTGGGCATTTCAGCCCACTATACCCCCGAAATGTTTATTTATCTTTCGCTCTGCCAACATTTAAGGCAAACCAGTCAACTAATTTGTAGACTTTCTTCATCCAACCATCATCAATCGGAGTTGGAGTAACGGCAGCTATAAATGAGCATAACATCACTATAGTAGGGATGACTGCTATCCATGCTTGGAGCCATTCAAAGAATCCTAACATAATTATCTCCTTCTGTACTTGCCACCTCTTTTACGACGCTTACAGTACTGCTTTTGCGAAAAACCTTTTGGCCTTGCGCAGTTTATTTTCCTCTTACGAGACAGTGTCCACTTTTTAGTAGCCATTCCCGGTGGGATTATCCTGTAGAGTGTCTAAACAACCTCTCCACAGCTTTTTCTTACCAACTACACCTGCATGGCTAAAGAACCATGGTAGGCCAGTCACATAAGTATTCAAGATCCTCTCGAGTCGAGTCTTATGCTCTATTTTCACTGTGCATCTATATAGCTTTTTATCGCTATAGTCGACAACATATAAACCGCCAAATAGACCGTTATTATTTTCTAGTTTTCTAGCTTCTTCTAAATTCTTAACACAAATAGTATTGAAAGTATCATGTCCGTATTGGAATGACTGTGTGTTGTTATTTGCGTCTCGAGTGATCGTTATTACTTCATCTTGGACGCTAATTGTATGTGCATCAGCCCAAATGCAGAATGGTTGTAAGCCTATAGCTTCTCTATTAGTTCTGCTTTCGTTTTCTAATCTTTCCCATGTTTCTTTCTTGAAGAATCTAGTAGTACCTCTTCTAGAAAATATTTTGCCATAATAGACAGGCACTTCCTTATCCCAGGAAACTGCGTTGTCGTGGTAAAATGCTCTAGCTATTTGATATGGTGTTTTTTGCATAATTTTTGTTAAAGGGCGGATTGGAGACCCCTCGATATTTTTCCGTGTCATGATATAATATCATGCTTTTGCGTTTAGTATAAGGTCATCCAATCCTAAATTGTTGATCACCTCCTCCGAAGTTCTGTCAAAAACTGTCTATCTTGTTGTATGATAATAGGACAGTGAGTTTGTCTGCCTCCACCCTTAGTGTAGTGTGGATGCGACCATAAGTATTCACACTTTTCTTGGTCTTCGTTCTTCTTCTCTACAAACTTATCTAGTTCATCAACGGTCATCTTGGTCGTGTAAACTATTGCGTCCCACTGTTTAAGATTCCAGTTTTGCTCGTTCAACTCGAGAGTGTCTCTGTTAAACTTTATTATGTTAATCCTGCCCTTCTTGTAACTCTCGTAACTCCAAGGGCAGACATTTCGAATGGAATGAAAATAAGTGAGCCAATTATCCTCTACTTCTTCTTTTCTTTCCACCTTTCTTCTTCTTACCCTTTTTCTTCTTCATCTTTTTCAAGATTGCAGCTTGTAAAGCTTTTGGTAGTTTTTTCTGTTTAGCTGTTAATGCCATTATTACTCCCTAAGTCCAACGAGGAGGCTCGTCAGGACACTCCGCCCATCGCAACTTTGTTTTGAGGGGCATAAAACAGTGACAAATCCTACATGTTTTCCAAAACTTCATATAGTTTGGACACTGTTCACAAATCTTTAATCTGTCTGTATGAGACTTCTTAGTCGAAGTCCGCGTGCCAATTCGTTCCATATTCATTTAACTTGTTTATCCACCAGTCTTCATCATGTAAGCTGATGTGAAAATTAGTACCGCAACTAAATGTTTTTATTGCTGGTTTCGTATCGATATGAAAGTACACATAGTTTCCTAAAAAGAATAGTGAGTGCAGTATGTTATCGACTTCATTTGGTAATATGTGTTCCATTACATCTACACATAGTACTAAATCGAAATATCTATTTCTATATCCTGCTAACTTATTATATTTTGCGACATACGGGTCATATAATACGGGCTTTTCTATACCCCAGTACTCATGCATATTCTGCCTAGTGTACTGCCAACCCTTTCCGCAACCAAAGTCTAAAACATTGACAGGGTTTACTCTGTCTATGACTTCCTTGATTCTGTCTTTATTGTTCACTGTTGTTCTACCACTCATTGTAGTAGTATTTTCATGAACCCAGACATACTCCTTGGCAAGTCTTTCCTTATCAATCATCTTTTTCGATTAGGGTTATGTTTTCTTCTTCTTAAATTTTTCTTTCTGGCAAGTAATATTTTTAGTCTGCCAGTAAGCTCTGGAGATTCATTGTTTTCTTCTGAAGTCTCCACTGCCTTCTTCAAGGCTTCTCTTATTTCGTTAGCCATGCTAGTGCTTCCTCTTTGGTTTTAAATATTTCGTGAGTGTCTCCTTTTAAATGCCAGAGACCCCTCTTCTCATAAAGTTCCCATCCTTCTGGGACTTCTTGTTTGACCTTTTTAATTTTAGGTGCTTTTTGAATGTCTTTCTTTTGATAGTCCATTTCCATTGTTTTTCTCCTATGAGTGCATTGTGTATATGGTAAGCAACAAAGTTGCAGCACCGACAATAGCGCCACCAGCGGCACTAATAAGTATTGTTTCTATTCTTTTAACGCTAGTATCAATATCGTCAAAGCGGTTAAATGCAGTTTTCCATCGCTCCGCGCAGACTGCTTCATGCTTGGCTAGATTGTTCGCTACTTGTTCGGCGTCCATTGTGTGTCCTCTCTTAAACTTTTGTATTAAATACATGATAATTATATCAAATTACCAACCTGATGTCAAGTACTATTTTCGTATGGTATAGATTTTTACAGGTTCTGACTTACCTTTTACAGTCACCTCGTCAAGAAACTCATAATCATAACCATCAACTAAACTGTACTCAGATATAATTAAGTCTGCGTCATATTCTTTACAGCTAGATTCTAGTCTAGCAGCGAGATTGACGCTATCACCAAGAACACTGTAATCAAAGCGAGTGCTGCTGCCAAAGTTTCCAACGACACAGTCCCCCGTGTTGATTCCCGCTCCTGTATTAATTTGATCCAGGCCTTCTTCTCTGAGCTTTTCATTCAACTCCTCCAATGCCACTCTCATTTCGAGAGCTGCCTTTGTTGCATTTTCGACATGATTCTCGTCTGGGCATGGCGCTCCCCAAAATGCCATGATGCAATCTCCCATGTACTTATCTATTGTACCTCCATGCTTGAGAATAATCTCAGTCTGATTGTCAAGGAAACGATTTATCAGAGTCGTAAGTCCTTGTGGATTCTTTTGGTATTTTTCCGAAATCGGGGTAAATCCTCGTATATCAGAAAAAAGAAAAGTTAGTCGTGAAGTTAACCCACCCAATCTCAGTAATGTTGGGTCATCCTGTAATTTTTTTACCAAGGCGGGACTAACGTATGTCCCAAATTGTTGTTTGATTCGAAGTTTCTGTTGATACTCCGATAGGAAACTCAGGAAAGTATGGATGCCCCAAAAGAGAACGGATATAATCACGATTCCACTAACGTCAAACAAGTAAGAAGATTTATACAGATGCCAGGCTCCATATAAACTTCCTCCAGTTATCAGTAATAGTGCTGGAACGGAAAGCCAGACTGACCTAGATGCAAAAGCAAGTATTATCAGTGCTAGTAGTGTTGCTATGATTTCTGTTCCTGTAGCCCAAGTTGGTTGGCTAGGTGCAGTTCCTGTAATTAGATTGTGTAGAATGTTCGCTTGGATTTCGTGTGGGTATTTTGCCCCCGCAGGGGTCGGCACTGGGTTAGTTATACCCTCTGCAGTCGTGCCGAATATAACGAACGGAGCTTCTATTGGATTGTTAAGAAACTCCAGTCCGCTTTGTTTGTAAAACTTCGTATTCCAGTTCAAAAAGATACGACCATTCGCATCTGTATTCATCAGTGGGTAGTTTGGGATTCTTATCCAATCAATACCTTCTGGTGTTGTTTTTAGCTGGTACGAAGGATCGTTTACGGCGACTCTTAAGAGTTCCAAGGCGAAACTCGGGTAGAGTTTTGACTGCACGTTTACGACTAGGGGTATGCGACGAGTAACCCCGTCTATTTCCGGTGTAGCGGTTACTACTCCTATTCCCTTTGTTTTTGACTCCAGCGTAGACGCGGTAGGTAAAATTCCTGGTAGTTCGAATAGCCATGGTAGTGGATCCTCTCCTAACTGAGCAGTACCTACATGAGGGTTTGTCCCAGTTACTTGTGTCGATGCTGCTGAAGCAAGGACTGTTGGTATGTATTTCATTCGCATAGCAAAGTAATCATCATAATCTTTGCCACGAATGTCGGGGTTTGGCATCAACACCGTAAAACCTGGTACGGCCTGTGTAGTAGAGATTAAGTCTCCAAACACTGACCTCGGTAATGGCCATCCCCCATAAGTCTGTAGAAAATCTTCATCAAGATCAACTATCAGAATGTTCTCGTTTTGTACTGGTTCGGTATTCATGATTAAGTAGTCGTAACCAATAAGTTCGACTCTTTGCATGACACCAGGATTCCATATAAGCAATCCCATAAACAGTACTATTGTGATAACTTTATTTAGCAACTTATATTCCTGCCTGTAATATCGTAGTTAGCACCTTGCCTACAAGTTGTTTCATATAGGTAGAAGTTTCTCAGTATTACTCCTGCGAGTATCCAATTGACTAATACCATTTGTCCCTCTTCTAAGTTAGCTGCAGCAATAGGGGTCAAAACAGATTTGTGTAGTAAAAATTCTGCAGCAGTAGGCTTTTCCGGCAATAAGAAGTTGGCCTCCTTTATATTCGGATGAGTGCTAGTCATGTGATATGAAGTACTCATATCAATAAAATTAAGAATGTAAAAAGTTCTTAAAGTTTCTTTAGACGGTTCATTGTTTATCTTTACAAATCTAAGACGCTTCTTATTCTCAGCTTCTTGTATTCGTTTAGAGTCTTGCTCCATCTGTTCATAGTTGAATGGAATTTCAGGTAGTGTTAAATCTAAGCTAGCCGCTTGATTGTTTGATGCTAATAGTGACATCGGCACCATTACCAATGACAACATTGTAAGCTTTACCATCTTGTTCCAATATAATGTTATATCCAGTTTGTCCATTTATATCTAACCTTACACTTTGATTTACTTCTCGAATCAGAGTAAAGAACTCTGCATCTCCAAAAGTTATTATCCCTGTACTTGCATCTTGTCCGAATGTAGTACCTTTTAAATCTACAGGCGCTACTCCAACGGATGCGAGTTCATTATTATCTAGTTCATCTACTGATTCTATTATTTCTAGTAAGTCTTCCAGGAAGTTAGTTCCTAGATAGTCTATGTCAAGTTCTCGAAATTCTTCCTCTACTTCTAATAGGTCTACATCGAGCCCGTCGTAAGCGAGGTAGTCGATATCAAGAATATTAGTACCAGAGTCGTCACTTCCAGACGATCCCTCATTTTGTTGTATTTCTTCATTTTTCTTAGGTGGTGAGACAATCAAAAGATTGTCTATCAGATCTAGTGTTAAGTCGAGGATAACAGGTTTAGTAGGACTCTGTTCCCATACAGTCGTAACAGTAGATTGATACGGTTTATTTAGTGTTACCTGTCCTAAA
>Ga0163111_10001639_pt1 | contig 13945 bp, 13 predicted proteins | sample CRUFie1St18metaG_FD_109645 | JGI IMG/M metagenome (GOLD analysis project Ga0163111, IMG submission 109645) | Marine microbial communities from the Costa Rica Dome - CRUD Field 142mm St18 metaG | ecosystem: Environmental > Aquatic > Marine > Oceanic > Photic zone | place: Costa Rica: the Eastern...
AGATATTACTATACAGAAAGAGGATATAATAGTTCCTAATTCTATATTACCTTTTAGAGAAGAAGGAAGAATGAGATGTTTACCTCATAAAGATGAAGGTATCGTAGCAGGTAAGTTTGTTAAAGGAGAAACTACTGCACGTAATGAAAGAAGGTATGTTTTACAAATGCAACAGAATAAAATTAACTATAAAGATGATGGCCTAAAACAGGTAAAGTATGAACTTGTAGGAGAAGAAATACTAACTCCCTGGGCTAAGATGATCAATGTTAAACTATGAACACATCCTATGGAAAAGTAAGAGACGAACTCAATGCAAAGGGATGTGGGTTCTGTCTCGCTAAATGGACGCAAGTTACCATGCACTTAGGTGTAGGGCTGACACACTCATGTCATCACCCAGTTCAACATAAAATACCATTATCAGAGTTAAAAAGAAATCCATCAGCATTACATAATACTAGATTTAAGAAAAAGAAGAGAAAAGAGATGCTGGATGGTAAACGTCCAGACGAATGTAATTATTGCTGGAATGTAGAAGATAACTCTAATTCATTTTCAGATAGAACTTTTAAGTCTGCAGAGCCTTGGTCTTATGATCAAATGGAAAAGATTAAAAACTCTAACTGGAGAGATAATTATAATCCTAGATATGTAGAAGTATCTTTTTCTAATACTTGTAATTTAAAATGTGCATACTGTGGACCTCAATATTCATCTAAATGGGTAGAAGAGATAGAAAAACACGGTGCATATAAAACATCTACTGAATTTAATAGTATTAAGTTATTAAAGGAAAGAGATGAGATGCCACTTAAAAAGACAGAATTTAATCCCTATGTAGAAGCATTTTGGGAATGGTGGCCTGATTTATACCCAGACTTACATACCTTTAGAATTACAGGAGGAGAACCTTTATTATCTAAAGATACATTTAAAGTATTAGAGTACATACAGGAAAATTGGGAACTTAATCCTAATTTATCATTAGCAATAAATACTAATTTATCAGTACCTGATAAACTTATACAAAAAATGTTAACTATGGCAGAAGATCTAGTTAATAATAATAAGGTAAGAGAGTTAATTATTTTTACCTCTGTAGAAGCTATTGGAAAACAAGCTGAATATACCAGATGGGGATTAGATTATAATAAATTTTGGAATAATGTAGATGAAATATGTACTAGATTACCTAAAGTAACAGTTAATATTATGGCTGCTTTCAATGCATTATCAGTTTTTACTTATAGTGAATTAATTGATAAGGTATTAGAGATGAAAAAGAAACATAATAATGGACAAAGATATTGGACTACAGCAGTACAATTAGATACTGCTTATATAAGATGGCCAATGCATTTATCTGTTAAAATATTAGAACCCCAACATAAAGAATATATTTTAAAAGCAGCTAAAAAAGCATTTCATTACGGCTCTAATAAGATGACTAAAAAGACTTATGGTTTTACAGATGTTGAAATACAGAAAATCAAAAGAGTATACGACTATGCTATAGCTAAATCTCACTTTGCTTTTGATGAAGAAAAATATAGAAAAGACTTTGGTATTTTTGTAAAAGAGAATGATAAAAGAAAAGGAACTAACTTTAAAGAAGTATTTCCTGAGTTAAAAGATTTTTATGAGAAATATAAGCCGTAGACATCCTTGGGCTTTATGGCCTAATAGTATATGCCCAGCATTTTTAGATGACCCAGCACTTAATTATCTACAAGGAGATAAGTATTGGAAAATAGATGTTGAATTTGAATATACCGGTGAAAATATGGATAAGCAAAAAGATATTTTTTGTATAGTTCCTAAATATACTGGTCTATCAATATATGAAAAGAGAATATTTATAGGTATAGGACATGAGGATAAGGATGATTGGCATGGAACTAAAGTATTTATACAACCTAATACTAAAGAAAAGTGGACATTTGAACATCATCCTTCTGATAAGTTAATAGTTTATAGAAACAGTGAACAAATTTTTGAATATAGTTTAGTTTTAAGACCATTAGCTGTAGTTGAACAACCGAAAGAACCTATAGTGTTTGTAGGTACAGACAGACATACAGTACAAGATCAACCTAAAGAAACAGATATTATAGTTTACGATTTTAAAATAACAAATAAAGAAGGAGTTATATGCCATCACGATTGGGAAGAAATTATACATGGCAAATCAGTAGATAAAACTGGTAATTGTAACTTCCTGTATGAAATGGCATGAAAACGAGTTACGAAAGAACTAAAGAGTTAATAAAGGATATAGCTCCTAAATCTTTTTGTGCAGCTAAATGGTACAATGTTTCTATTTGGTTGGGTAACGGAAGAACTGCATCTTGTCATCATCCATTAGCTCATCCAGTACCTAAGAAAGAATTAGCTGCTAACGCTTCTGCTTTACATAATACTAAATTTAAAAAAGAACAACGTAAAAAAATGCTTGCAGGTGAAAGACCTGATGAGTGTGGTTACTGTTGGAGGGTAGAAGATGCAGCTCAAGATGAATCTATTAATAGTGATAGAATATATCAAACTGCTAGATATACTGAAGAAGAAATAAAAGCATTAAAAAATATACCTTGGGATAAAAATATTAATCCTAAGACTGTAGAAATATGTTTTGATAATTTATGTAACCTTGGTTGTACTTATTGTAATGCAGAATTTAGTTCTACATGGTCTAAAGACATATCTAAGAAAGGTGCATATGAAAACATGGTTACTGACGGTGGTAAAACGTATCGACAAGATGGTTCTATTGCTATGCCATTTGGTAATAAAAATGAAGGTAACATTTATGTAAAACGATTTTTCGATTGGTTCCCTGAAATAAAAGACGGTATAACAGAACTTAGAGTATCAGGTGGAGAACCTTCTCGTAGTCCATCATTCTGGAAACTTATTGATATTAGTAATAATGAGAAATTTAATTTTGCAGTTAATAGTAATCTTATTATGGAAGATACAAGGCTAGATAGATTAATTAATGCTGGTCAAAAGTTTCAAAAATTAGACATATATACCTCAGCAGAATGTATGCATAAAAATCAAGAATTTGTAAGAGATGGTTTTGTATGGGATGTATGGGAAAAAAATATTAAAAAAGCTCAAGATTCTCCTTATGTAGATGGAATGTATATTATGATGACTATATCTGTACTAGGTATATGGACTGTAGCAGACTTTTTACAAACTATAATAGGATGGAAAAAACAATATAACGATAAGAATGCATTTTTTATGTCAGTAAATATTCTTAGGTTTCCTTCTTTTCAAAGTGTTAATATGTTACCTCAAAAATTAAAAGAGGAATTAGCTAATAAAATTGAAAAAGTAATGACTCAAAATGCCGAATGGATTAACGATTTAGAACGTAATCAATTCAAAAGGTTGCTTATTTATTTAAGAAGGGTGGATACTTCTTATGAAGATAAAGACGTTTATAGTAAAAAAAGAAACGACTTTATACACTTTATCGAGCAGTATGCTGAAAGAAGAAATAAACCTATAAAAGAATATATGCCAAATAAGTTTATAAGTTGGTATGAAGAATTAAAGAATGGCGAACAAACCTAAATTTTTATGCTCACTTCCTTGGGAACACTTAAGTTTACATCCTCATGGTCATTCATCTCCATGTTGTGAAGTAGAGTGGAGTAGTACCTTAGCGTTTGCAAAAAATAAAGTAAACAGTAAATATACACCCTCTGTATTAAACGTTAATGACGGTATACCTGCTTTAATTAACTCAGATTCTTATAAAGATATTAGAAGGCAAATGTTAAAAGGAGAGGTACCCTCTGCTTGTACGACATGCTATAATTTAGAACAAGCAGGAGGACATTCTAAAAGAAATAGAGAAACTATTCTTGATGAAGAATTTTTAGTATCGATTACTGAAGAAGATGGTACTATAGAACCTAATGTTAAAAATGTAGAGTTAAGATTAGGTAATTTTTGTAATTTAAAATGTAGGTCGTGTAATGCTGAGTCTTCTACTTCATGGATTAGTGATTACCATAAACTTAAGCACAAGATACCTTTACCAAGTAATTACGATAAAATTAAAAATGCTGTTGATACTGATTATACCTGGCCTGAAAACCCAGAATTCTATGATCATTTATTAAAATATACTGACGGTCTTTATAGATTACAGATAAGTGGTGGTGAACCTTTCTTAGTTGATAAACATAGTCATTTTTTACAGATGTTAATTGATAAAGATATAGCTAAGAATGTAACTGTATCTTATATTACTAATGCAAATTATAATTTTGATAAGGTAAGTAGAACGTTTTTTGATAAATTAAAACAATTTAAAAGCGTTTCTTTATCTATCAGTATAGATGATGTTGGAGCACGTAATTCATATATAAGAAAATTAAGCAATTGGGATTTGACTATAAAAAATCTTAAGAGATTTGTAAATGAATATCCAATGTTTTATTATTCAGTTACTCAAACTATAGCTATATTTAATTTTTTATATGTAGAAGAACTATCTCAATTTTTAATGAAAGAAGGTTTATTAGATATGACTAATAAAAAACCTATTTTTATAAATGATAATTACGTATTTACTCCTGACTATCATAGTGCTAACGTTATCCCATTAAAAGTAAGACAGGAAAAGATAGATAGTATAGAAGGTAAATTACCTGTAGCTTTTTTTAATAGATTAAAATCTAATTTTTATAATTCAGAATGTAATAATTTAGGAACACAGTTTATAGAAACTACTGATGCAGTAGATGCTGTTAGAAGAGAAAAAATTAAAGATATATTTCCTGAGTTATATAATACTATAATCAATGAGTACAAAATTTAAATGGCCAAAACATAGTAAGTTAGAAAGCACAAAGACTTTTTGTGTTCTACCTTGGTTGCATTTAAATGTACAACCTAATGGAGATATATACCCTTGCTGTATGGCTCCTTATGGAGAAAATATAGGTAATACTAAAGATACTACTTTAGAAAAAGTATGGAACGGAACAGAAATGAAAAGCATCAGAAAAAAGATGTTAAAAGGAGAAAGACCTCCTTTGTGTAATAGATGTTTCTTAATAGAAGATAACGGTTTAAATAGTCCTCGTTTTACTCATAATGATTTATTTAGAAATAGAATGGAAGAGATTCTAGATATGACTAATGAAAAAACTGGAGAGGCATCTGAGTTTAAACTTAGATATTGGGACTTTAGATGGTCTAATATATGTAACTTTAAATGTAGAATGTGTGGAGTTTATTCAAGTAGTAAATGGCATCAAGAAGCATTAGAATTACATGGGGATACTACAGCCTTAGATAGCAAAGGTATTTTAGAATTTAATTCAAACGGTAAAGAAGATGTATTCGCTCAGGTAGATAAACATATTAATGATGTAGAAGAAATATACTTTGCAGGAGGAGAACCTTTAGTAATGGAAGAACATTACTTAATATTAGAAAAGTTAATTGCAGCAGGAAGAACAGATGTTAGATTAAGATATAATACGAACTTTAGTCATCTTAGATTTAAAAAATGGGATTTATTTGGTATGTGGCAAAAATTTATGGATGACCCTAAAGGACGTATACAATTATTTGCTTCTTTAGATGCTGTAGGAAAATTAGCTGAAGTTATTAGAGATGGAACTAAATGGAATAACGTTTATCAGAATATAAAAAAATGTAGAGCAGCAAATATGCAAATACACTTTTCTCCTACTGTAAGTTTATTAAATATGTTCTTTATAGATGAGTTAATAGATTGTGCAGCTGAATGTAATATTGATGTAGATAAGATAAACGTTAATAATATACTAACAACACCAGCGTATTATGATGTAAGATTACTACCTGACTATCTTAAAAAACAACTTATAGATAAAATTAAAGACTATAGGGATAATAGATGCCCTGATAGATATAAAGGTGTAGTAGAGTATGGATTAAAATCTTGGTCTTCTTTTATTAATGAAGACTTTAAAGGTGATAGAGAAGCAGAAGAGCAAACCTTATTAACTACTACAGTATATTTAGATATTAATCGTAAACAGTCTTTTCTAGAAGTTAATCCACAGTATGTTAAATGGTTTAATGATATAAGAAAAAGATTAGATAGTAACGGTACACAATGGAAGATACTTCCTGAACAAAGAAAAAAAGAATTAAAAGAAAGTAAAGAATATATTAAACCTAGAGGTAAATCTGTCATATGACAAAGGTATTAGATAAAAAAGATTGGGTCTGTACTCAACCATTTGAGTTTGCAGAAATATTTGACCATAAGATGTTTATGTGTTGCCCAAACTGGTTACCTGAAGATCTAGGAAATCCTAATAATATATTAGAAAACTTTAAATCTGAAAAAGCTCAAGCTATTAGAGATAGTATGCTTGATGGGTCTTATAAATACTGTATAGAATCTAGGTGCCCTAAACTTACTGGATTAAAAGAAGGAAAAACTACTGGGTTTATTCCTAAATCAGAATATATAAAAAGAAAAGATGAATTCGAAAATCTATATCCTCATCAGTTAAAATATAATTTTGATCAGAGTTGTAATTTAAGATGTCCTTCTTGTAGGTTAACTTTTATAAACTATGAAGGTAAAGAAAGACAAAGAACAGAACAATTGATTCAAAATATAGAAGATCAAATGGGTGAACAACTTACTCATATAGAATGTACTGGCTCAGGAGATGCATTCTTTTCTAGAACGTTTAGAAAATGGATGATGAGATTTGATCCTACTAAATATCCTAAGTTACAATCTATACATTTACACACTAACGCACAGTTATGGAATGAATCTAATTGGGTAAGAATGAAAAATGTTCATAGATATGTTAAAAGTTGTGAAATATCAGTAGATGCAGCTTGTAAAGATACTTATGAAAATAAAACAAGACTAGGAGGTAAATGGGATAAGTTGATGGATAATTTAGATTATATATCTAATATACCTACTCTTAATAATGTCACTCTATCTTTTGTTGTACAGGATGACAATTATACTGAAATGAAAGATTTCTATAATTTAGCTGGTAAAAAATTTGCAGATAAAAATAAACAGTGGAGCGTATTTTATAATAGAGTAGTTAACTGGGGACATTGGTCTAATGAAAAATTTAACTCAGTAGATGTAGGTAATCCTAATCACCCACAATTTTCTGAATTAATGAAAGTATATAAAACTTTACCTGTTGTAAATAACATAAGGCATAACTTAACTATTGTATGAGATTAAAATGTGTACATATTGATAGTGGTTTAAGAATACAGACTGATGGTTCGTACTCTCCTTGTTGTGTAGCAAGAGAAGTAAAGTATAAAGATCATAGTGGTCAAACTATGAATGTTAAAACTCATACTTTCGAAGAAGCTTTTTCTTCTCCTACATTAAATGAAATAAGAAACGCTTTTATAAATAATGTTAAACATCCTGCTTGTGGTGATTGCTGGCAAGAAGAGGCTTTAGGAAGAGCAAGTAAACGAATAAGAGATAATCAAAAAACCATATATCAGAATATTACATATAATACTCCTTTTTCATTAGAGTTAAATTTAGGTAATATTTGTAATTTAGCTTGTAGAATGTGTTCTTTAGGAGCATCTATGAATTGGAAGAAAGAAATTAACCTTACAAAAGGTCCTAATGAGCAAATGACTAAAAAGCAAATTCAGCATATGGCTAGGATTCATAATAATGCTTTTACTGATGATAGTATGATATGGGAACAATTACATTCTAATATGAAGTATGTTAAGTACCTAGATATGTACGGTGGAGAACCACTGATGATGAAAAAGCAATGGGATGCATTAAAGTATAGCGTAGAAAAAGGTTATTCTAAAAACCAATTTATACACTTTAATACTAACGGAACTATTTTTAAACCTGAATATGTTGAAATACTTAAACATTTTAAAAAAGCAGATATATCTTTTAGTATAGACGGTACTCATCATTACTTCGAATATATAAGATATCCAGCTAAATGGGAAGAAACTGAAAATATTATGGAGACTTGGTTGGAAAATACAAGAGAATTTCCTAATATACATTATGACCTATGTTTTACTTATCAGATACTAAATGTATTTAATTATGGAACAGTAGCTGAATGGTGTAAAGATAGAAATATAAGAATATATAGAAATGGTGTATATGCTCCTCAATATTATAATGCTACTAATATAAGAGAGAGTTTAAAACCTGCTATTATAGAAAGAATAAGATCAACACCTGTAAGGTTTCCTGAAATTAGAGATGAATGGGAAGATATAATAGGTCATATAAATTACCAAAAAGCTGACCCAGTACAATGGCAAAAGTTTATAACGGTAAATAATAATTTAGATAAATCAAGAAATCAATCTTTTGTAGATTTATTTCCTGAAGAAGCTGAATTATTTAAATATAAGTAATGGACGCAATATTTACGTGGAAAAGGTTATCGTCGTATGAAGAGTTAGAAAGTACATTCTTTTGGCATTATGCTAAAATAAGTACTCAAACTGCTAATAAATTTCATAACACCGTATTATATACTGACGAAGAAGGTAAAAAAGATTTTGGTCAAAGAGGAATATACTTTGATGATGTAGTAGTACTTAAAGAGATAGAAAACTTTAAAGGACAGATATTTAGTGTGCCTAAAATTTATACTATGATATCTAGAACTAAACCTTATGTACATTTAGACTTTGATATTTTTACTAATACTAAATATACTACTGATCAATTATTAGCTTTTGGTTACCCAGAAGTTAATTTAAAAAAATATTTTGGTTTAAAAGAGTTAAGGTATATGAATAGTAATTATCTTGAACCTTTTGAAAAAGAATTTTATAAATATTTCGATAATACTGATTGGGATTGGAGATTAGTTCCTAATTTTGGAGTCTTTATCGTTAATAATCCTTCGTTAGTAAAAGATTTATTTTCTAGAATTTTATTTAAGATTAGAAAGTTAGAACCTAATACTAATAATAACCATCAGTATGCTTCATTTATAGAACAATTTTTATTTATGAGGTATGTAGAAGAGTTTGAGGTCGATTATGAATTTATTTATAATAAATCTCCATTTACTTTTAAAGATAGTAATTTTATTTATGTAAAAGATAAACTTATTAATGTAAGTTATAGTAAAGGTATAAGTACATACTTAAATACTTTAAAATTTGCTCACTTTCATGGTTATAAGAAATTTACTACATTTAGTAATACTATAATTAAAAAATTAATTACAAAAGAAAACCCTATATAGAATGTCAACAAAACAAGAACAAGTTAAATTAGAAGATAAAGAGGTAGAAAACCTTTTACTTATACAAAAAAGAAAAGCAGTTTTAAGAGAAGAAATGGCTAATATTGGTTTATTGAAGCTATCTATACAAGATAGAGAAGAGAAAGCTAAATTATTCAGACTTGAAACTCTAAAAGCAGAAGCTGAAACTGGAAAAGCATTACAGGAAAAGTACGGTAAAGGAAGGCTTGATTTAGACCAGAAATTATTTATACCCGCAGAATAGGTTTACGATAAATCAACTCTATTTATATATGTACCCTTTAAGCGAAAGTAGATTTACGTTTTAGGTATAACGACGATATTTATAAGAGTACTCAATAATATAATTTTCAAAACATGGCAGAAACATTAATTTCCCCAGGCGTACTAGCGAGAGAAAACGACATTTCGTTTATCGCACCAGCAGCTATCGAAGCAGGGGCAGCAATTCTTGGACCTACAGTAAAAGGACCTGTTGAAGAACCAGTAAAGGTTACTTCTTTCGGTCAGTATCAAAATATATTTGGTACTACTTTTCCTTCTGGATCTACAAAACAGGAGTTTCTTACTTCTATTGCTGTAAAATCTTACTTCAATCAAGGTGGTAATTCAGTAATCGTAACTAGAGTAGTAACTGGTTCATTTGGAGTTGCAAGCAACTCAGATATAGCAGCAGCTGATGCAGGTGCAGCACCATTCACACTAGCTACATTAGGAAAAGGAGCTATCCTTAACAATATTACAGGTTCAACTTATAATGAAGTTGGATATGACGAAAACAGTGACGGTTCACTAAAATCTGGTTCAGCAGACAACATCAGATGGGAAATCGTTAATCAAGATACTGCGCAAGGAACATTCGGTCTATTAATTAGACGTGGGGATGATAACTCAAAAAACAAAATTATCTTAGAAACTTGGAATGATTTATCATTAGATCCAAATTCTGAGAACTATATCGAATCAGTAATAGGTAATCAATCTAAATCAAAAGCTGTTGATAACGGACAATATTACGTTACTACTACAGGTGAATACGTTAACAGATCTAAATATGTTAGAGTATCTGCAGTAGGAAGACAGACTTTAGATTACTTAAGTACAGATGGTTCAACAGTAAACGTTGATGGATCAGGAAATTCATTCTCTGGTTCTCTTCCATCTCAACAATCAGGTTCATTCCACGGAGGAACTGGTAACAATGTTGTTGGAGGAAACACAAGAGATAAATATTTCGAAGACATTAATGGAACAGACACACAAGGTTTAACAGGAGCTTGTTATGCAGATGCAATATCGATTCTAGGAAATCAAGACGAGTACGTATTTAATATGATTTCTGCCCCTGGATTGATTTATGAATTTGGAGATCACAAGACTCAATTAGACTCAATTATCTCTTTAGCAGAGACTAGAGGTGATTCAATCGCCGTAATAGATTTACAAAACTATGGAGCTACAGTTGCAAATGCAACAGGAACAGCAGCAACAGTAAACAGTTCTTATACTGCTACTTACTGGCCATGGTTACAAACTTTATCAGCTACTGGAAAGAATGTATGGATTCCAGCATCAGTTGTTATTCCAGGAGTATATGCATTTACAGATGGAGCTGCGGCACCATGGTTTGCACCAGCTGGTTTAACTAGAGGTGGATTAGGAGACGTTATCCAAGCTGAGAGAAAGTTAACTAGATCTCAAAGAGATACACTATATAATGCAAATGTTAACCCAATTGCTACATTCCCAGGAAGTGGAATATCAGTATTCGGTCAGAAAACATTGCAGAAGAAAAAATCTGCTCTTGATAGAGTAAATGTTAGAAGATTATTAATCGATCTTAAGAAGTTCTTAGGAGATACAGCTAAAACATTAGTATTCGAACAAAATACTATTGCAACTAGAAATAGTTTCTTAGCTACAGTTAATCCTTACTTAGAATCAGTAGTACAAAGACAAGGTCTATTCGCTTACAGAGTAGTAATGGACGACTCAAACAATACTCCTGATACGATTGATAGAAACCAATTGATTGGACAAGTATTTATTCAACCAGCAAAAACAGTTGAATTTGTAGTACTAGACTTTACAATTGAGCCAACAGGCGCAACATTTGGAGCATAATTTAAAAAGTAGATATTTATAATAAAGAAAACATAAAATGGCAGTACTAGATCCTAACGAAATAATGTTCAGAGCCTTTGAGCCTAAGGTACAAAATAGATTCATCATGTATATTGATGCTATTCCATCCTTCATGATCAAAAACGTAACGGCTCCTTCTTTCACTGATGAAGAAGTTAAACTAGATCATATGAATACTTACCGAAAAATCAGAGGTAAGAGAAACTGGGAAAATATGGACATGACTCTATATGATCCGATTACACCTTCTGGCGCACAGGCAGTAATGGACTGGGCAAGACTTTCTTATGAGTCTGTAACAGGAAGAGCTGGGTATTCAGATTTCTATAAAAAAGACTTAACTCTTAACGTATTAGGACCTGTAGGTGACGTTGTTAGTGAGTGGGTAATCAAAGGTGCTTTTATTACTAATATGGCACAAGGATCTTTTGATTGGGCTACTTCTGACGTTGCTGAGCTGACAATGACAGTCGCGATGGATTACTGCGTATTAAATTACTAATTAGAAATTACCGTAAGAAAAATAGCTCGATTTTATCGGGCTTTTTTTTTAGTTATATATGAAATTAATCTGGACTTATAGTGATAGGTTTAAAAAAGGTGCACCTAATAAAAATACTGTTGCTTCTCACGAATATATTCAATTCCTTTTTAGAAAAGCTATAAAAGAAGCTCCTTCTACTTATGAGAAGGTAGTCTTTACTGATGATTATAATTTTTCTCTCTTCTCAGATCTAGATGTAGAACTGATCCAAGCACCAAAAAAAGATTTTATTTTTTTAGATGACTTAAAATTTGATGCTGCTGAAGCAATAGATGGAGAGTTTATTATATCAGATGGAGATCTTTTTATAAAAGAAGAATTATCTATTCCTAAAGATTATAAAGTAGGATTCGAAGTAAAGGTAGACTGTAAGCCTTGTTTAGATTCTAAAATATTAATGCAAAAAGAAGGTATTGGAGATATACTACCATACTGGAAAGGTAACAATAGCTTTATAAATAATTTAGGTTTAATGTATTTTAATGATGATACATTAAAAAAAGATATAGTAAATGAGTATAGAAATACTCAATCTTTTTTTCAAAAGTATATAGATAATCAATATAAGATTAATGAAAGAGATGTTTTATTTGGCGGGACAGGCTGTTGTATGTTCTTATATCAGTATCTGAATAGTAGAAATATACCTACATTTTATTTTATAGATAATAACTTTGGTAAATATGATCATTTAGGAGCACCTAGAAAGTTGGAATTCTTAGATGAATTTCATATATTAAATGGAGGACCTCCTTTGATATGAGAGAAGTAACAGTTGTATTAACGAGTTGTGGTAGATTAGATTTATTATCTAAAACTATAAAAAGTTTTAATGAGTATAATACATACCCTATATCTAAATTTATCATAATAGATGATAGCGGAGATGAATCTATTCATGAAGAAGCAGATAAACTATTACCAGCCTTACTAGAACAGTATGATCATTTTGTTATATTCAATAATAAAAGACAAGGGCAGATAAAAAGTATTGATGATGCTTATAAACTTGTAAAAACACCTTATATTTTTCATTTAGAAGATGACTGGGAGTTTTATAAACATTCATTTATAGAACATTCATTTAAATTAATGAATGAAAACTCAGAATTAATAACTGTTTGGTTAAGAGAAATGGATGATACTATGGATAACCCTATAGAAGGTAAACATCATTTTGCTACTTATCTTGAAGATGATGAACCTTTAGCTGTCTTAAAATACTATTATGTTAAAAGTAATAAAGGATGGTCTGGTTTTTGCTTTAACCCAGGTTTAAGAAGATATAGCGATTATAAAGCTATTGCTCCTTTTAAAAATGTTGTACCTAAACATTTAGTAGATATACCTGAATCAGTTATGGAAGCAGAATTAGCTATAAGTAAAAAATATGGTGAGTTAGGATTTAAAGCTGCTATTTTTGATGAAGGATACGTAAAACATATCGGATGGGCAAATACAACTAAAGAATCATTATTCTAATGAACAATATAAAGTATAAACATACTACTGAACTTCATAATCTTAAATCCCCTAATGCAGTAGTTCCAATTATTAATTCTTTATTTAAACCTAAAAGTGTAGTTGACTTTGGTTGTGGTTTAGGTACTTGGTTAAAAGTTTTTAAAGATTCTGGTATAAATAAAGTATTAGGTTTAGATGGTGATTGGATAGATATAACTAAATTCGAAACATCTGTTATTGATAATTTTAAAGAAGTAGATTTAGAAAAAGAAATTAAACTTAAAGAAAAGTTTGATTTAGCAATATCCTTAGAGGTTGCAGAACATTTACATAAAGAATCAGCTAATATCTTTATAGAAAATCTAATCAATGCATCAGATATAATAATATTTTCAGCAGCTGTACCTATGCAAGGTGGACAAAATCATATTAATGAACAACCATTATCCTATTGGATTAAGTTATTTAGTGAGTATGGTTATAAATTTAACGA
>Ga0163111_10001640_pt1 | contig 13944 bp, 11 predicted proteins | sample CRUFie1St18metaG_FD_109645 | JGI IMG/M metagenome (GOLD analysis project Ga0163111, IMG submission 109645) | Marine microbial communities from the Costa Rica Dome - CRUD Field 142mm St18 metaG | ecosystem: Environmental > Aquatic > Marine > Oceanic > Photic zone | place: Costa Rica: the Eastern...
CGATTTGAGTAAATTACAAAAAAGAAAATTTTTATATTTTAATTTATTTTTATTAAATGTAATCAACCCTATATTTTTCCCTGCTTGGGGAAATTCTTTGTTTAAAGAAATATCGAAAACTGATATTCAAGGTCAATTTAATTTTAGAAAGAATGTACATTCTTCTTTTTCTTCTGAAAATGAAAGTTTAAACAAAACTCTACAAGTTATACCTAAACTGGCTTTAAAAGAATATTCAAGTCCAAAGAAACAGTTAGAAATTCAATCGGACACACAATATCAAGAGGAAAATGTTATTAACGCTCAGGGTAATGTACTGGTTACGTATAAAGGTAATTTCTTAAAAGCTGATAGGCTTATTTATGATGAGTTGAAAGAGATCATTAAAGCAGAAGGTAATATTAGGTTAATGCTTGGAGATCAAATCTTTAGCGCAGAAAAAATTCTTTATGACTTTAGAAATAAAAAGGGTTTCTTTTTGAAAGTAAAAGGTCTAATAAAAACTAAAAATTTTGTAGATAATCTTGATCTCACATCTTATGAATCTGATGAAACTAAATCCAGACTAAAAGAGATATCAAGGAAAAAATTATTGTATACCCCAGATGGTATTAATAATTGGATTTTTAATACTGAAAAATTAATAGTAGAAAATGATCAATGGTCTGCAAGAAAAGCTATCTTTACAAATGATTTACTTGAGACAAATCAAGTTAAGTTCGAAATAAATAATTTAAAAATTATTCCAAAACAAAATGAAATAAAACTTAAGTCATCTATCAGCTATTTGATTTTTGAAGATAATTTACCAATACCCTTTTGGTTTGGTAATAGAACATTAAAGAAAACAAATGATGGTTCTTTTTTCGAATTTAGTTCTAAGTGGTATGTTGGTTCAGACAAGGTAGATAAAGATGGATATTTTTTAGGAAGAAAACTTAAGCCAATAAATATATCAGATGATTTTGTCTTAGATTTGGAACCCCAATTTTTGATTCAAAGATCTCTACAAGGGTATACAAAAAGCTTTGTAAATAAAGGTGATTCAGTAATTGCAGATAAATCTAGAAGGGATGTTTCATTTTCAGATTATTTTAGTTTAAGTTCTGATTTAAAAGGAAAAATTAATAGTTGGGATTTGAAAGTTGAGAAGCGATTATTTTCTTTTGATTTCGATAAGTTTTTGGATGCTACAAGATTTAAAGTAAATTTGAGTAAAGAAATTAACTTTTTAAATTCTAAATGGGATAAAAGTTTTTTTGGCGTGTATAGAGATAGAATTTGGAATGGCTCAATCGGTGAATCAGAAATTTATATTGGTTATGGCTCAAAACTTGAAAAGCTTAATACATGGGAAGTTGATGGGATTAAAAAAACAGAGAGACTTTCAATGGGTTTAGGAAAATTTAAGGGTGAGAGATTAAATAGCGAAAATCTAGTAAGTAGTTATAAAGGAAGTATTTTTTATTCATTAGACCAGAAGTTCCCCTTGATAGTTAAAGAATCCAAAAGTAAATTTGTTGATAAATCATTTAATTATGTTTTCCAGCCAGTAAAACAAGGAATTTATATCGATACGAAAGTAGCTGCTTTATATTCTTTTTATGAAGGTGGTAATCATCAAGAATATGTTGGATTTGGGGCTGGTCCTGAATTTGTTTTTGGAGAATTTAAAAGCAAATTTCTAGATTACACACGATTAAGCTTATTTCCTTTTTATAGACTAAAAAGTGGAGATAGTATGTTTAAATTCGACCAAGTTTCGGATCAATTAACTCTAGATATAGCTTTAGATCAACAATTATACGGTCCTATTTTGATAAAGACTAACGCTACCTTAAATCTAGATAGCAATTCAAAAAACTATGGAGATTTTATTAATTCTAAAATATCACTTAATTGGAAGAAAAGATCATATCAACTAGGCATTTTCTATCAACCTCATAACCAATCGGGAGGAATAAATTTTAGTTTATATGGTTTTGAATAGCTATTTATTGTAGTTATTAAATCTTGTGTAAGGTAAGTCATTTATCTTTTTTTCAATCTGATTTATATTCTCAAGAAGAGTGGAGGTTGCGTCCCACTCTCCAGTTAAAAACATGTTTCTTGAAGATTGTTTGATTTCTAGATTTAACTTTAATGATTCAGATATTAAGGTTGATTGGTTGATATCTATCTCGAATAAAGCATCATTTTCATTATTTTGTATATTTTTTATTAAGTCTTTTGAAAGTGTAAAACAGGGAATTCCAATTGCAATACAGTTGCTATAAAAAATCTCTGCAAAGCTTTCTCCTATTATCGCTCTTATTCCCCACCTCAAAAGAGCTTGAGGAGCATGTTCTCTACTTGACCCACAGCCAAAATTACTATTCACAATAAGGATCGATGACCCTCTATTGGAATCTAAATCAAAAGGGTGCTCTCCTTGAAGATTTTTTCTGTCATCTTCAAAAACTGATTGTCCTAAATGATCAAAACTTACGCATTTTAGAAAACGAGCCGGAATTATCCTATCAGTATCAATGTCATCACCAATTAATACAATAATCTTACCTACTATTTTTGATATTTTCCCAATTGGAGCTTGAAATTTATGCTTCATTTTTCTAAAAAGTCTCTTACATCACTTACTTTTCCTGCTATTGCAGCAGCAGCTACCATAGCAGGACTCATTAATAATGTTCTACCACTAGGAGATCCTTGTCTACCTTTAAAATTACGGTTACTGGAACTGGCACTTATCTGATTACCTATCAATTTATCCGAATTCATTGCTAAACACATTGAGCAACCAGGTTCTCTCCACTGAAAACCAGCATCTAAAAAAATTTTATCAAGGCCCTCTTCTTTTGCTTCTTTAGCCACTTTCTCTGAGCCTGGAACGACAAAAGCCGTTACATTCTTAGCAACTTTATTATGTTTAACAATTTCGGCAGCCACTCTTAAATCACTTATTCTTCCATTTGTACAACTGCCAATAAAACAAACATCAATAGGGGTATTTTTAATTAATTGGCCTGGTTTAAAACCCATATATTCATAAGCTTCTTCAGCAATAAACTGATCATCTGGATGAAGGTCATTTTTTGAAGGTATTTTTTGATTTATTCCTATACTTTGACCCGGAGTAATACCCCAAGTAATAGTAGGTTCTACTGTTGAGGCATCTAACCTTATAACATCATCATAGATAGCATTTCTATCGCTTTTTAAAGACTGCCACCAATTAATTGCCTTATCCCAGTCTTCATGCTTTGGTGCAAATAACCTATCCCTTATATAGCTAAAGGTTTTATCATCAGGATTAACATATCCGCATCTAGCTCCTCCTTCAATAGACATATTACAAATAGTCATTCTTTCTTCTATCGATAGAGCACTTATTGCGGGTCCTGCAAATTCATATGCATAGCCGACTCCTGCTTTGACTCCAAGTTTGTGAATAATATGAAGTACTAAATCTTTAGCAAAAATGCCATCTGAAAGTTTATTCTCACACCAGATTTGCCTCACTTTTAGTTTGTTCATAGCTATTGTTTGACTTGCTAGAACATCTCTCACTTGACTTGTTCCAATACCAAAAGCAATTGAGCCAAAGGCACCATGTGTTGATGTGTGGGAATCTCCACAAGCAATAGTCATTCCTGGTTGCGTTAAACCAAGTTCTGGAGCTACGACATGTACTATCCCTTGATTACCACTTCCAATATTAAAAAATTTGATTTTATTCTCAATGCAATTTTTTTCTAAAGTATTAATCATTTGTTCTGCAAGGTTATCCTTGAAGGGCCTACTTTGATTATCTGTTGGCACTATGTGGTCAACAGTGGCAATTGTCCTTTCTGGAAACTTTACATTTAAATTTTTATCTTTTAAGGCTCCAAATGCTTGAGGACTAGTAACTTCATGTATGAGGTGTAAACCTATAAAAATCTGATCAGAGCCGCCAGGAAGATTTGCGACCTTGTGTAAATCCCAGACTTTATCAAATAAGGTGTTTTGACTCAACTTGCGAAAATAGTTATTTACTCTTAGATAATAAGATTAATCTGAGACTGTTTAAACAGACATTTACACTTAGTCTTTGAATCTCAGTTCTAGTTCTCAAAGGGTTAAATATTTTTTTCAAATTTGAAATATAATGATTCGGCCCAGCAATTGATATATAAACTAATCCTACAGGTTTTTCTTTACTGCCCCCTTTTGGCCCAGCAATTCCACTAATTGAGATTGCCCAATCAGCACTTAGTTTTTCTTTAACATTTATTGCCATAGTTTCAGCTACCTCTTTAGAAACAGCTCCATATTTATTTAGTTGAGCATCTGAAATATTTAATAATGACTTTTTAAGGACATTGCTATAGGAAATAATACTTCCTTTAAAAACTTGAGATGAGCCTGATATTGAGGTGATAGAGCTAGATAGTAGTCCTCCCGTGCAGGACTCTGCAAAAACAACAGACTCTTCTCTCTTCTTTAATTCCTGTATTAATACACTTGGTAAACTATCATCATTTTCTCCAAATAAATATTTTGGGAACTCTTGTGATAATTTCTCTTTTAATGGTTTGATTAATTTTATGGCCTCAGATTTATTCTTCGCTTTTGCAGTTATTCTAAGCTTGACTTCTCCTAAGTTCGCATAAGGTGCGATCGTTGGGTTTTGAAGTGATAAGAGATTGTCAATTTTCTCTGCAATTGTAGACTCTCCTATGCCTGAAAATTTAAGAGTATTTGAAAAAAAAATATAATCATCTGAAAAATTTTTTTTAATAAAATCTTCTGCACTTTCTTTCCACATTTCTTTCAATTCACTTGGCACGCCCGGAAAGCTAAGAATTGTAAATCCTCTGATTGGTTCCCAAATCATCCCAGGGGCAGTACCTCTAGGATTGTTAATTATTTGAGCATCTTTTGGGAAAAAACATTGTTTTCTTAAACAAGAATCATCATCTAATACTGAATTTGAAAGTTTTTGTTTTAGTTTCTCCCACAAACTTTCTCTCTCAAAAAGAGGAACATTAAAAGATTTAGCAATAGCTTCAGTAGTTAAGTCATCTGGAGTCGGACCCAAACCACCTGTAGTAATAAGAAGATTGCTTCTATAGGCTATTTCCTGGACTATATTTATTATCCTTTCGGTGTTATCTCCAACAGTGGATTGTCTGAAGTGATTAAGCCCCAATGAAGATAACTGTTCAGAAATCCACTGGGCATTAGTATTTACAATATTACCTAAAAGTAATTCAGTTCCGATAGAGAGAATTTCAACTCCTTTTCTATCGGAATTATTTAATGGATGGTTCAAGCTTGCCTTCATATAGAGGAAAACGACGACATAGATTTAATACTCTTTCTTTACATTTTTTTTCTATTAGTAAATCATCAGGATTCAATAATCTGTCTGCAATAATTTCACCCACCTCAGTGAAAGCACCTTGATCAAAGCCTCTAGTAGTTAATGCCGCTGTACCTAATCTTAAACCACTTGTTACAAAAGGGGATTCCGGATCAAAGGGTACTGTATTTTTATTTGCTGTAATATTTACTTCACTTACGAGTGCGTCAGCAACTTTACCAGTCATATTTATACTTCTTAGATCAAGTAAAACAATATGATTATCAGTGCCCCCACTTACAATATCAATCCCTTTATTTATTAAAGTTGAAGCTAAAACTTTTGCGTTGCTTATTACTTGTGTTGAATAATTAATAAAATTTGAATCTAAAGCTTCTCCAAATGCAACTGCTTTTGCAGCAATTATGTGTTCCAGAGGACCACCCTGAGTTCCAGGGAAAACAGCTTTATCAAACCTTTTCCCAAATTCTTTGTCTTTGCATAAAATAAGACCCCCTCTTGGTCCTCTTAATGTTTTATGAGTTGTTGTAGTTACCACATCACAATAAGGAATTGGATTAGGGTGAAGTTTACTTGCAACAAGTCCAGCTATGTGAGCAATATCAGCCATAAGGAATGCTCCAATTTCATCAGCAACTTTTCGGAATGATTCAAAGTCAATTATTCTTGGGTAAGCAGAAAAACCACAAATAATTAGTTTTGGTTTCGTGGCTAAAGCAATATCTCTTATCTCATCAAAATTTAATTTGTTCGTTACTTTATCAACTCCATAGTGAACTGCATTAAACCATTTGCCACTCATATTGACCGGTGATCCATGAGTAAGATGTCCACCATGAGATAAGTCCATTCCTAAAATTGTGTCACCAGGTTTAAGTAGGCTTAAAAAAACGGCAGCATTAGCTTGAGCTCCGCTATGCGGTTGAACATTCGCCCAATCTGCGTCAAATAATTTTTTTGCTCTTTTAATGGCTAATTCCTCTATCTCATCAACGAATTCACAACCACCATAATATCTTTTTTGAGGAAGTCCTTCTGCATATTTATTTGTGAGAACTGAACCTTGAGCTTGCATAACTGCCGTTGATGCGAAATTTTCGCTGGCTATTAATTCAAGATGAGTTTCTTGTCTATTTTTTTCATAACCTATTAAATTAGATATTGTCGGATCGCAATCTTTGAGATCTTGAAGAATATTCATAGAATAACGTTTATTTTCTTTCAAATATAGACGATATTTTTGATAATAATATAAAAAAAATGTTTCATAATTTTAAACGCGCCTGGAGAGATTCGAACTCCCGACACCCTGATCCGTAGTCAGGTGCTCTAATCCACTGAGCTACAGGCGCACATTTATGTAATATCTCTGGTTTTGGGCCTCTAAGTCAACTAGAATTTAGTTAAAATATCCATATATTAACAATCTCAAATTTATAAATTATGCCTATTAAATGGTACGGAAACGGTGATTTAGAAGATCCTACTTACAAACATTTCTCTCGGATAGTAAATTTTGTTATTCATTGCATGATATTTACTGCTGTTATAAGTGGAACCTGGCTTTTTAAGGAAATCAAATACGAGTTAACTTTTTTTAATAACTTTGCGATTTTTTGGTCATTACTTCTCACCTCACATTTGCTGTTTGTTATTCTTAAGAAACCTAGTGACTACGAAAAACAATCAACTTAATTTTTATGGATTCTGACATACAAATTAGTGAACTAGAGCATATAATTTCCGAAAAAATTTTTATAAAAATAGAAAAATGGAATCTATATCTTGGAGATGCAGGATTATCAAGAGAACTAGCAATTAAATGCATTGAAAACATAAATGATGGAGCACATAAAGCTGCAAAATCAAGCTTGAATTCAATCAAGGTAAATGTTGGAGACGGGAAGGAACAAATTTCTTTATCTACTTTGGTTCCTGAATTACAAATTTCCGAATTAGAAGTTATCTTGGAAAAGTTTTTTTAATAATTATTTGTTTACTGTAAACTCGAATTTATTTACCTTTAATAATTTAGTAAGTAAAAAATAAATTATAAAAAAAGTTATAGAACCACAAATTAAAGTAAAAAACTCCCAAATATTATCTACGTTATTAAAATTCCTAAAAATTGAAAAACAAATGAAGCTTGTCAATGAAGATGAAGCACAAATCAGAAGAATTTTTCTTAACAATAAGAACTTAGGCAAGTTGATATTGTGATTATTCAGATTTAATGAAAGAACAACACATATTAAAAGGTTTACTATCGCTGATGATAAAATTATTCCTACAATACCAAAATTATAAGGTGAGATATTTCCGAGGTTTTGGGTTGGAGCTCCTATTAAAATCCAATCAAAAAAAATATTAAGTATTATCCCTGCTATGGATAACTGAAAAGGTAATTTTGTTTTTTCTATTGAGTAGTAAGTTCTTACTAACAAATCTCTGTAAAGATAAAAGGGAATCCCTACTGCATATGCAAATAAAATATTTTTAACCTTAAATACTGCTTGGTAATCAAAAGCTCCTCTTTGAAATACTAATTGTACTATTTGATTATTATATGTAATGAAAAAACCAGTTAAAAAAATAGTTGTTAAGAAACAGTATTCTATTCCTGTAGTTAAATTTTTTTCTAGCTTCTTATTCTCTTGAGCTCTCCTTAATTTCGAAAAATTTGGAAGTAGTGGCAAAATTAAGGCGTTTGACAAAATACCAAGAGGAGCTTGTACCAGAAAGTTTCCATAAGCTAATCCTGATGCGGCTCCTTGAAAGCTGGAAGCAAAAAACATATCAACGAAGACATTGATTTGGCCAAGTCCAGATGATACAGAGGCAGGAATAATGAGACTAAAGATTCTTTTTTCTTCATTATTTAAAAAATACCAAGATGTTTTTAATCGTAATAAACCAATTTTATGAATTTCCCAAATTTGAATAGCAAATTGTATGGAAGTCCCTGTTAAGGTTGCATAGGCTAGTAATCCGGTAAAATAGAGAGAATTTGAATTTATATCTTGATTATTTGAAATCCAGCCTAATAAAATAAAAATAATAGTTGTTATGCTTGTTATTGCAGGGCTAAAACTCGATATAAAAAATTTATTTCTGGAATTAAGAGCCCCAAAACTTAAACCTATGAAACCAGATAAAGGGACGCAAGGAGATAATATTTTTAATTGATTAGTTGCAATAGATTTCGCTTCATAATTTAGATTAGGTGCAATTAAATCTATCAAAGACTTCGCATTAAAATATATAAGTAATCCCAAAAAAAATAATATTAATGTAAGTTTTACGCTCGCTTGTGTAAGAACAACTCCTGCTTCTTTCTTTTTAAGAGGAGTTACAACTGCAACAATCGCATTATGAAGTGGGCCATTAATACCACCAATTATTATAAGTAAAAAGCCAGGAATTATATAGGCATAATTAAAAGCATCGTATGTTAAACCAACACCAAAGGCAGCAGCAATAAAAATTTGTCTTATGCATCCAGCTAATTTACTAAGAGCGGTACCAAATGAAATAGAAATAACATTTTTTTTTAAATATGAATTCATTTGGTCTTTGCTTAAATTTTCAATAAGATTGAGTTTCAATTATATTTGATTATTAACTAACTACATATTTATGAAAGATTGGATAATTGAATTTGATCCATTGATTGAGGGTATTTTAATTAAAAGGTATAAGCGATTTCTAGCAGATATTCAATTGAAAACTGGAGAAATAGTAACTGCACACTGCGCTAATACTGGTCCAATGAAAGGACTTTTAGAGATTGGAGCTAAGGTCCGAGTAAGTGTTTCTTCCTCTCCTAAAAGGAAGTTGCCATATACTTGGGAACAGATTTGTGTTGTAACTTCTGAGAATGATGAAGTTTGGGTAGGAATAAATACTCTATTTGCTAATAAGTTGGTTAAAAAGGTTATCGAGAAAAACTTGCTAAGAGAACATATAGGGGATATAGAAAAAATCAAATCTGAGGTCCCATACGGTAAAGATAAGAAAAGTAGAATCGATTTTCTATTAACTCCTAAATCTTCAAATCCTGATAATCGTAATGTTTATGTTGAAGTGAAAAATACTACTTGGATAAATAAAAATATAGCTCTTTTCCCAGATACAGAAACAAAAAGAGGACAAAAACATTTAGTAGAATTGAAAAAAATAATTCCAGAAAGTAAAAGTGTACTAATCCCTTGTATTACAAGAAAAGATGCTGATTTCTTTGCGCCTGGAGATGAAGCAGATGAAATCTATGGGAGACTTTATAGAGAAGCCTCAAGTGCAGGAATGATATCAATACCTTGCTGCTTTGAATTTTATGAAGATCATGTTTCATGGAACGGAATTAAACCTTTAAAATTAAACTGAAAATTTGTTTAATTAAATTTTTGACCAAAAACTTTCAATAAAGAATGCTTTATAAGATGCAATTTTAAAAAAGGTATAAATGATTACTAGACACTGATAAATTTTTAAGCATTATTGAATGTGAAAGAAAAAAACATAAATTGTTTTTTATCAGACCTAATTTTTTTTTATGACCATTGCTTCGCAATCGCCTCGAAGGCGCACTAGGTCCAAACTTCAAAATGTAAGTCTTTTGAATGGGCCTATGCTCCTTTTAAGGAGTATTAGAGGATTTAGTTCAAACCGCTCCATATTGTGGCTTGCAACTGTACCTTTGGCTTTGTTTGGTTTAGGTGTTTTTAATCTCTCAGCTCACGCAGCTGATTTACCTGAACTTAATGCAGCCTTTCTAGCCAATAATCTATGGCTTTTAATCGCAACAATTTTAGTTATCTTCATGAATGCTGGTTTCGCTATGGTCGAAGCTGGAATGTGTAGATCTAAAAATGCTGTCAATATTTTGACTAAGAACCTTTTTGTTTTTGCTCTTGCAGTAACTGCTTATTGGGTTGTTGGTTACAAAATAATGTATGGCGATAGCGTACTTGGAGGATGGTTTTACTTTGGGGGACTATTTTTCGATCCTGAAGTAACTGCTGAAATGGTTGCCAATGGAGACCTAGTCCCAACAGTAGATTTTCTCTTCCAATCAGCTTTCGCTGGGACAGCAGCTACCATAGTATCTGGATTGGTTGCTGAAAGAGTTAAATTTGGTGAATTTGTAGTTTTCGCAATAGTTCTAACTGCATTTATTTATCCTATTGCCGGAAGTTGGGAATGGAATGGTGGATGGCTAAATGCCACTGGTAAATTATATGATGCAGCAGCAGCAGCAGCAGCAGGAGATCCCGAATTAGAAGGGACAGCTCTAGTTCCCTTTATTGATTTTGCAGGTTCCTCAATTGTTCACTCAGTTGGTGCTTGGGCAGGCCTCGTAGGAGCTATGCTACTTGGTCCCAGAATTGGTAAATTCAAAGACGGCAAACCACAAGCAATGCCCGGACATAATATGGCTATAGCTACTTTAGGTGCTTTGGTCTTATGGATCGGTTGGTATGGATTTAATCCAGGCTCTCAACTCGCAATGGATCAATGGGTTCCATATGTAGCAGTAACAACTACCTTAGCAGCAGCAGCAGGTGCTATCGGAGCAACTGTTGTTTCTACACTAACTTCTGGTAAACCTGATCTTACAATGATTATCAATGGTATTCTTGCGGGCTTAGTAAGTATCACGGCTGGTTGTGGACATATGACTCTAACTGGATCATGGTTCGCAGGTTTAGTTGGTGGTGTGATCGTCGTATTTTCAGTTGCCGCTGTAGATGCAGCTGAAATAGATGACCCTGTTGGAGCCTTTTCTGTTCATGGAGTTTGTGGCGTATGGGGTACTGTTGTGATAGGCCTTTGGGGTACAGATGTTCAAGCAGATGTTGTTAGAGGCTTAGGCTTGTTTAATGGAGGAGGCATAGAGCAGCTAGGTATTCAATTATTGGGAGCAGCGGCTTATGCAATCTGGGCATTAGTCACTTGCTGGATAGCTTGGTCTATTATTGGAGGCTTATTTGGTGGAATCCGAGTATCTGAGGCAGAGGAGATTCAAGGTTTAGATATTGGAGAGCATGGAATGGAAGCTTATCCAGACTTCGCATCTGCTAAATAACGTAAAATCTCAAATTAAGAAACCTGACTTATGTCAGGTTTTTTTTTAAAAATTATTCAAAATGTTGTAATATCTAGATCATGGATACTCAAGCTGTAAAACATGCTATTCAACATTCAGGTAGATATAACCGAAGAGGTTTTGAGTCGCCAACTAAAAGGGCAAAAGCTTTAGGTGAATCGTATCAAAGTGATCTAATAGCATCAATAAGGGAAAATGATTTTAGTTTTGAACAAGGCAGATTAAAAATAAAACTTGCTAAGTCTTTTGGTTTTTGTTGGGGTGTGGAAAGAGCTGTTGCGATGGCTTATGAGACTAGAAGACATTATCCTAATGAAACTATTTGGATGACAAATGAAATAATTCATAATCCTTCGGTAAATAATCATTTGAGCCGAATGAATGTAAAAATAATTTCTGCGAAAAATGGTGTTAAGGATTTTTCCCCTGTTTCTATAGGAGATGTTGTAATACTCCCTGCCTTCGGAGCAACAGTGCAAGAAATGCAATTGTTACACGAAAAAGAATGTCATATTATTGATACAACTTGCCCTTGGGTTTCCAAAGTTTGGCATACAGTTGAAAAACATAAAAAGCATACTTTTACTTCTATCATTCATGGTAAATATAAACATGAAGAGACCCTCGCTACTAGATCATTCGCTGGAAGTTATTTAGTTGTTTTCGATTTAGCTGAGGCAGAATACGTTTCAAATTATATTGAAGGTCAAGGCGATAAAAGTGAGTTTATGAAAAAGTTTTCCAAAGCATGTTCCAATGGATTTGATCCTGATATACATTTAGAAAGAATTGGAGTTGCGAATCAAACAACAATGCTTAAAAGTGAAACAGAAGAAATTGGAAAACTTTTTGAAAAAACAATGTTAAGAAAATATGGACCGGCGAATATTAATGAACATTTTCTAGCATTTAATACTATTTGCGACGCTACAGAAGAAAGACAAGATGCAATGTTCTCTTTAGTTGACGAAGACTTAGATATACTCGTAGTCATAGGTGGTTTTAATTCTTCAAATACGACTCATTTGCAGGAAATTGCTATCACTAACAACATTGAATCCTTTCATATCGATATATCGGATAGAATTTCTATAGAGAATAATTCTATCTGCCATAAACCACTTGAATCTGAACTTGTTTTGAAAAAGAATTTTCTTCCTGATGGCGAAATTAAAGTTGGTATTACTTCTGGAGCCTCTACTCCAGATAAAGTTGTAGCTGATGTTATTGAAAAATTAATAGCAATAGCTTCATAAATTAGATAAATATTAATATTTTCGTTCAGTTTGAATATAAATTACCTATTTATTTCCTAAAGCTATGCTTTATTATTTAGAATAATAAAAAAATCATGAAGTATGGAAGACACATCACAATCTAATCAAAATCAACCAACCAGCTTAAATAGATCTAAAGCACCCCAAAAAGTTGAAGTTGTCGTAGCTAACCCAACTTCGGGCTCGGAAGTAAATATACTCGGTGAGTTATCAATCTTTGTTTTGCGAATTGGTTTTAGTGTCTTAATGATTCATCATGGTTTAGAAAAACTTCAGGACCCTCAGGGCTTTGCAGAATTTGTTGTAGGAAAATATTTTCCATTTCTGCCAGGTGATCCTGTAATTTGGACTTTTGGAGCAGCTATTACACAATTAGTTTGTCCCTTAGGTTTGGCCACAGGCATTTTTGCAAGACTATCATCATTAGGTTTGTTCTCAACAATGGCATTCGCAGTTTATTTTCACCTCTTAGATACAGGATTAGAAGGTTTCCCTTTAGCAGTTGTTGAGGGTCATAATTATGCTTTCGAGCTCTCTTTTATATATGGAGCTATTTCGCTTTATTTCCTATGTGCTGGTCCTGGACGACTTGCATTATTTAGGAAAACTAACAAGATTACTTATTATCCAAAATCAAACTAATTCAATGAAGAAAATGCCTTTTTTGGGTAAATAACATAGCCATTCCTGCTGAATCACAAGCATCAACACTTTCCTGGTCTCTTACACTACCCCCTGGTTGAATAATTGCACTGATTCCATATTTATTTGCTAATTCCACAGTATCTCCAAAAGGGAAAAATCCATCACTAGCCAAAACTGCCCCTGAACACTCTTCTTTGGCCGCCTCTAATGCAATTTTTGCTGCCCCTACCCGATTCATTTGCCCAGCTCCAATTCCAATAGTTTGTTGATTTTTTACAATTACTATTGCATTTGATTTGACATGTTTGCAGATTTTCCATGCAAAATGCAGATCTAAAGATTGCTGATCATTTGGTTTTGTTTTGGAGACTGAAATCCAATTATCTTTTTTATCTTTTGTATTGTCTAGATCTTGTATTAACAAACCGCCCATAATTGATTTGCAAGAATTTTGATTCTCTTGAGGAATCATATTTTTTGATAATTTTAGAATTCTTAGGTTCTTTTTAATTTTTAAGATTTTTAATGCATCTTTATCGAAAGAAGGCGCC
>Ga0163111_10001642_pt1 | contig 13940 bp, 6 predicted proteins | sample CRUFie1St18metaG_FD_109645 | JGI IMG/M metagenome (GOLD analysis project Ga0163111, IMG submission 109645) | Marine microbial communities from the Costa Rica Dome - CRUD Field 142mm St18 metaG | ecosystem: Environmental > Aquatic > Marine > Oceanic > Photic zone | place: Costa Rica: the Eastern...
ACTATATACAGCATTACTATAATTCTAATAAGCCTTTTGAGTTAGGAATCTTGTCTGTAAAAGAGTGTGCAAGTGCCCTCAATATGTCGGCTAACTATCTGGGTGATTTGATTAAGAGTGAAACAGGGATTACTGCCAAAGAGCATATTCAAGGATATATCATCGAACGAGCAAAGACCAAGATGATGGCCTCCAATGAGTCTATTAGCCAGATTGCCTATAGTTTAGGCTTTGAGTATCCGCAGGGGTTCAGTAAGCTTTTTAAGGCGAAAACAGGGATGAGTCCGAGTCAATATCGGCATGCCCATTAATGTCATATAAACTCTCCTACCTTTGCTAGTAACCAGGCACGTTGTGCCGTAGCTGCATCTCGAATCTGGGCTTCGAATTTCTCTAGGTTTGTTTCGGAGGTACCTCCAATCAGTTGGACGTACCGTAGGCGGTGCAATTGTTTGTAGAGCGTTAGGAATCGTCGGAAAGCCTTTCGGTGGCTGTCTGATAGGTGCTTATTGCGGGTGAGATGCCTGCGAAAAGACTCTATCTTGAACTCCGCCTCATTCAGAGCATCCTCATTGCCCTGCTCATAGTAGCTTTTTAGCAATAATACTTTGCTTTGGGCATGATAAAAGCCATCTAGGAAGGATAAGGTATTAATTAGGCGAATGACATCAGCATATTTGCCTTCATAGAAATAGATATTGGCAAGATTGTAGGTTTGTACATCTGTGCGGATGTCGGGCTTAAGCTTGTTCGCATATTGTTCGAGGAATGCTTGTGCCTTTTGGAAATAACCTTGTAAGAGGTGAATCCGTACAACATTGGTGAAATGCTGATGAATGATATACCCTTCCCGAATCAATAAGTCCTCTGTTAACATCTCCTCATATATACGGAGAATCTCTTCCCGACTTTCCGCAGGGCGTTTCTGCATCTGCCGAATCTGATGATTCAACATGAATGCCAATGCCTGCCGTAGCTCATATCGACTGATATGGGCTTTATGTGTTTGGAGAAGAGTTTTGAGTTGGAGGTACTCTGCGGGTTTGGCTTGGTTGGAGAGGAGTTTATAGAGCAATTGGTAGATGCCAATAAGGGGGATGTGCTGGAAGGATCTGCGGCTTAAGGCCTGCAACAACAATTCGCCTAGTTCATAATCAGCTGCTACAATTTGCCGAATGTTCATCCCTGCACAGGCATAACGCAACTTCTCCAATAACAAGTACGCATCCAACTTATCCACTACAGATTGGAGGTTGTTTTGCTTTGCACGATTTACTTGCTCCATAGAATGAGCATAGTATAAAGCCTCAATTTGGAAGTCTTGGTAGTATAGGAAAGGCTCCTTTATCTGCCGCTTTTGCAATATTTTCTGGCTTTCCTTGTAGCTCTTCTCTACCTGTGCTGTGGCTGCGTTATGGCGTTGCCAAGTGAGGAGGAGTTGGTTTTGGAGGAGGCTATCGGATTGGAGCTTCTCAACTGCCACGAATTGTTCGACAAGGGATAGGGTACGATTGAAGAGTTGGTTGGCTTTTCTACTAGTCGGCTTATTACGCCCCCATACAGCTCTGTAAACCTTTGCCTCACTAAGCTTCTTTTCGGGAAAGTCAGGATGACATCGCTTGAGGTATTGTATAAGCTTCGTGGCCTCCTCATTGGTATTGAAGTAGGGGGAAAGCACAAAGGCTTCTAAGCTTTTCATCTCACTTGAAGAAAAAGCAGATAAATATTGTATCAAAAGCGAATTCTTCATCCTAATTTAAACACAATTCTCGGGGTACTAACCTGTTGGAATGCAAGGAGTTGTATAAGAATGCTTAGGGAAAACACTGTAAAAATACAGCCTTTTCTGCAAAAAAGTGTCCCTTTTTTTGGGAGAACTCTCCTCATACTTTTATACTGAAGTTACAACACAACCTCATAGGAGCAATGACACAAGCATTCTACATATCCAATTTGTCCCAAACGAGCCGTAACTTCGTATGGGTACTGAGCGTCTTGGCACTTATATGCCTTATGCCTCAAGCTGCCGTATCCCAGAATCGTACCCTTGACTCTCTCGCATTGGTTGCCTTGTATAACCATACACAAGGATGGAGTTGGTACAATGCGAACAATTGGCTGGATGTGAATCAGCCTATTAGCAATTGGCATGGCATCAGCATGAACAATGGCCGTGTGTCGCGTATTGACCTTCCCAACAACAATTTGGTGGGGAGTATACCTATGGAAATGAACGACTTGTCTGAGTTAGATTGGATGAGTATATCAGGCAATGCCTTAACCACTTTGCCTAGTTTTACGGGGCTATCGAACTTGCGTGTGCTCCATTGTTCAGGCAATCAATTCCAAACCTTGCCCAACCTCCAATCCCTCACCCAATTGGATACGCTCAATGCCAATGACAATCAATTGGCGAATGCAGAAGGCTGGGATGGATTAGGGAACCTACGCTGGTTGAACTTAGGCAACAACCAACTTATCCTGTTGCCTGATATGCAGAGCCTCACCAACCTCCGTTGGTTCAAGTGTAGTGATAACCAACTCATCCAATTGCCTGACCTCTCGAATGCTTCTAATCTGTTCGAAATCAGTTGCTCACGCAATCAACTTACTTCTCTCCCGAGCCTACAGAACCTAACAGGCCTACGGTTCTTATATATAGATGATAATATGCTGACGAGCCTACCCAATCTTTCCACCCTTACCCAATTGGAGCAGCTCGCGGCACAACGCAATTCCCTAACCTCTCTTCCTTCTATACATGCTCTTTCTAATCTTCAATCGTTAGACCTAAGCTACAATTCCCTTTCACACTTACCAGACCTAAACTCACTTTCCGCCCTACGATATTTTAATGTAGACTTTAACTATCTCCAAAGCATTCCCGATTGGAATGCCCTTACCCAACTAGAGGAAATCAGTATATCTCACAATGAGCTGACGAGCTTACCCGATTTTACCGCCACATTTCCATCCCTAACCCGCTTACATTGCTCTCACAATTTCTTGACAAGCTTACCTTCCTTATCGAACCTTCCTACTCTACTCGAACTCAATTGCAACAACAACCAACTGGCCAGTATTCCTGATATACTATCGAATAGTTTCCAATGGATTAACTTCAGCTTCAATCGCGTATCGGTGCCGCCTTACTTCCAAAACGCCAGCGCATTGCAGCATATGTATTGTGCAGAGAACCGCATCCCTATTGAACATCTCCTATTCTGGACGAACTTCTCTTTGACGGCATTCGAATATGCCCCTCAGGCCAACCGTAACATACAACATTCATACAACTCTCAGACCCTTACGATGTGGGTCGATACTACCGTTAGCAGCAGTGTCCATGAATGGTATATAGGAGATAGCCTAGTAGCGTCGGGGGCAGGGATGGGACGCTATGCCTTGAACTCGCCCCCGTCTGCGGCCTATTGGGCAACAATGACTCACCCTTCCCTCCCCGACCTGACTCTCTATACCCATCCGATTATATGGCAAGACAGTGCAATGCTTTGCTATACCTGTGATGCCAATGAGGACAATCGTTGTACGTTGGAAGACCTAGAGTATATGGCTTTCCATTATGATAGTACAGGCACACAACGGGAATGTGGAGAGGAGTATCCCAATTGGTATACGCTATATAAGGCGCAGGATATTTCTCAGGGGGACTCAGATGGGAATGGCTTTATTGATATGGCTGACACCATTGGGACACACCTCTTCTATGAACCCATGAACCTCAATAACTTCCTGACGACTCGTTCGGGCAATCGCTTGAAGGCGGTTGTGACGGATTGGGTGACGGATGAGGATTCGGTGGTGCTATCAACTAAGCATGGGGTGCACTTTGCGGATAGCATAGAGGATGTAAGGGGAGTGGTATTCGTTCGGGAGATTATTCCGCCAGCAGGATATCGTGCAGTAACAGGAGGGCATGACCTCAATAATTCGGTCTTTGCTAAGGGGCATGATGTCAATGAGATGTTGAACTTTACGCGTTTCTTCCCTGCGACTTCCCCCGCATCTCCTACAAGTCGTTTCCAAACGCCCCATGCACGAATTGAAGTGGCTCTCTTCCGTACGGATGGTGCAAGCGTAGACCTCGCCCCCAATAGCCGAGTGACAAGCTGTATTGTGATGGTGGAGGAGATCATTGGTTTTGCCCCCCATCAACGCATTGTGCCCGATACTGCATTGCCCCTTATCTTCTTGACAACAGCCTTGGCATATAAGCATGATGGGCAAGTGGATACCATGCAATTATCGGCTGATACCTTGCTGTTTGTGCGGCGCGTACCTGAACTATGTGGGCGAGACATATTTGAACCCAACCAATTTGCAGAGGAAGCAGGTATATTGCCTCCATTGGGGGTACGTAAGAATGCAAGCCTCTGTATTGGGGATGATGAAGATTGGTTTTACTTTACGCCTCAGGCGGATGCACCCCATTGGGAGATTCGCCTATTTGACCTGCCTGATAATTACGACCTAGAGATATATACGATGATGACCCTGACAAATGGGGATTCGGCTTTGAACTTGGTGGCAACTAGCTATGAATCGGCTTTACTCCCCGAGCGTATATTCCTGAACAATGCGGTGTCTGGCCAACACTATTATGTTCGGGTGATGAGCGCAGAGGGAAGGAGTTCTGATGAAGGCTATCAGCTTGTTGCCCGTAGTCGTTCGACCCCATTTGTGATCCGTGACGCAGCAGATTCGCCCAAGGCATGGGCGCACGAACATACAACTACGCATTCCTCCCCGATTATCACAAACATACGACTTTATCCTAACCCTACTTCCCAAGAGAAGGGATTCGTGTTGGAGAGCGATGAACCCATACTCGGAATCTCTCTCTGGGATATACAGGGGAAATTACAATTTGACGCTGCGTATGAGAACCTAAACTCCCTGAACATTGACACGAGCAGGCTCCCCAAAGGGATCTATACCCTAGGGATTCGAATGACCACTGGCATGTACTATCACAAATGTATTGTCCAATAGATAAGCGTTAAACAACAACTCTACTCTTTTGCTCCCTACCATCGACCCCTAAAGGTCGGGCTACCCTTTCTATACCTTTAGATTCCTAAAAGCATTGATTATTATGAATAAGAGAATACTCCTAACCATCTGTCTAATAGCTATATATAGCATTCAGTCGAGCATTGCCCAATCCAATTCTCGTCCGTTCTCTTGGGATAATGCGACTGTATACTTTGTCTTAACCGATCGATTCAACGACGCTAACCCCTCCAATAACAACTCTTATGGGCGTGGGAAAGACGGTTTTGGTAATGACTATAATGACCCCCTACAACAAGTAGGCTACTTCCAAGGAGGAGACCTTCAAGGACTCACCCAAAAGATACAAGATGGATACTTTGACGACCTAGGCGTAAATGCCATTTGGATTACGGCTCCCTATGAGCAGATTCATGGTTGGGTGTCGGGAGGAAGTGGAGGCGACTTTATGCACTATGCCTTCCACGGATACTATACCCTCGATTGGTCGGAGGTAGATGCCAATATGGGAACCTACCAAGACCTGCAAGCATTCGTCGATTCGGCGCATGCCCATGATATTCGGGTGGTGATGGACATCGTTATGAACCATGTTGGGTACAATACCGCTAAGGATATGGAGGAGTTTGGCTTTGGAGCCATTGATCCTGCATGGAGAGGGTGGCGGCCAACAGGCGGTCAGACATGGACGAGTATACATGATTTTATTGACTATACGAGCAATAATTGGAGCAATTGGTGGGCGCAAGATTGGGCACGAGCAGGATTGCCGCATCATGCATCGCCAGGAGGAAGCGACCTAACCCTGACCCTTGCAGGATTGCCTGATGTATTGACTGAAAATACGTCTAACAATGTGGGGCTGCCGCCTATCTTGCTCAATAAATGGGACGCCGCGAAAGAAGCACAAGAGAATGCAGAACTGAATACATTCTTTGGTCGTACAGGATATGCGCGTACTCCTCGTTATTATATCATTAAGTGGCTGACGGATTGGGTGAAGGAGCTTGGGATTGATGGCTATCGAGTGGATACAGGTAAGCATGTCGAAAAGGATGCATGGTGCGACCTCAAAAACGAAGCAGTCTACTCTCTCCAACAATGGAAAATCAATAATCCTGGCAAAGGCTTTACCAATGATGTGGATGGAGGCGATTTCTGGATGACGGGAGAGATTTGGGGGCATGGTGCCAATAAGAGTGATTATCATACGGATGGATGCTTTAACTCTGTGATTAACTTCAATTTCCAAGGATTGGCATCTGAACCAAACAACTTGGAATCTGCATATTCTGGTCTAGCGGCTAGCATCAACTCTGATCCTACATGGAATAGCCTACACTATATCTCATCTCATGATACAGACCTATTCCCTAGAGGAGATTTGTATGATGGCGGGACCTCTTTACTGCTTGCGCCAGGTGCCATACAAATATTCTATGGCGATGAAACCGCTCGACCTAAAGGCCCTCAAACCAGTGATCCTCAGCAGGCTACGCGCTCCTATATGAACTGGGGCTCTGAAGACCAAGGCGTATTGGCACACTGGCAAAAGCTCGGGCAATTCCGACGGGAGCACCTTGCAGTAGGAGCAGGAAGCCACACCCAATTGAGTAGTTCCCCTTATGCCTTCAAGCGTGAATACAATAAGAATTCTATTTATGATGTGATTATTGCAGTAGTAGGGGCAAATGGAAGCACAACCCTTAATGTCGCTTCTAGCTTCTCTGATGGTACCGAATTGCGAGACGCCTATACAGGAAATACGGCAATTGTAAGTGGCGGACAAGTAACTTTCAATGCGGATGCGCACGGAGTAATCCTCATCGAAACCACTTCGCCCGTTGTTGCGCCTCCTGTGGTAGCCATTGCCCCTAGTGGAACAGGGATTGAATACTCCCAAAACCCTATTCAGGTAAGCATGACAACCGACTCAGGTAATGATATCTATTATACAACGGATGGTTCAACGCCTACTTCAAGTTCTTCTCTTTATACAGGTCCTTTTACCGTATCAGCGAATGGACTCACGTCTATTCAGGCTATCTCTTGTGATTCGGCGGGTACGAGTTGTGGCTTGGCGAGTCAAGACTACTATGTCGGAACGATCACAGGCTTTACGGTACATGTGAAGAAGCCTACCCATTGGGGAACACCTTATATCTACTATTGGGATGTAGAGCCGAACACAGCTCCATTGGCTCCTGCTACATGGCCAGGTATTGCGATGACAGACGAAGGCAATGATTGGTATTCCTTCCAGTTCAATGGGGCATTGTCTGCCAACCTCATCTTCTCTAACAACGGAGGTGACCAAACCATTGACATATATAGAGACCGAGATGGTTGGTATACGATAGGGGATAACCATTGGGAGAATACGGCTCCTGTGTCTATCTTGACCTTAGATGTATCCCAATCGGGGGTTACGCCACATTATGAAGCGACACCTTTCGCCTTGACTCTCACAGCTAGCCATGCCAATGACCCGAACCCAACCATCTACTATACGCTTGATGGTTCGACTCCAACCTTCTCGTCAATGAGTGGTACGAGTCCGCTGAGCTTAACAATCCCTATAGACACCACTCACCTACAAGCCTTTGCCTATTCGTCTATTGCCAATGATACTACTACTGTACAGAGCCATACCTATATTGTAGGTGCGACTCCTCCTAGCATGACGGTATACTATTGGATGCCAGACGATTGGACGAGCCCGTATATTCACTATTGGGATGTGACACCTGCTGCTACCTTGGTCAATACCAACTGGCCTGGATTCCCTATGCAGGATATGGGCGATGGTTGGTGGTCGTATACCCTCCAAGGAGCCCAATGTGCCAATATTGTCTTTAGCGATAATGGTTTCCCGCAGACCTATGACCTTGCAAGATGTGGAGATGGATGGTATAAAGATGGGGTTTGGTACGAAACGCCTCCTTCTGTATCCTTTGTAATGGATGGGATTTTGGATGATGCGGCCTATCTCTTTAAGTCGTTCAATAGCCTTGACTTATGGGTGGCAGAGAATGGATTGGAGCTATACTTAGCGAGTCAGCCTGCAACCCATCAGGGAGAGGATGTATTTATATTTGTGTCAGATGATCCGATTACCATGCAAGCAGCTCCTTGGGCAAAGAGCGGAATGGTAGGCGAATGGGATGCGTTCCTTGCCAATGAAAGCCGCAATGGTTGGGCGGGTTGGATAGATGGAGGAGCTTCTGCGGATGCTGCCAGTGGCCGAATCCTCGAAGGAACCATTAACCTCATCGAAGAGTTTGGCGGTATACCTGATACGGTTTGGTTGGCCATTGGAACCTATAATACAGACGATGGGGGTGCCCTAATGCAAGTCATTCCTGTCAGCAATACAGGAGCAGATATTGCCCATTATTGCCCTTTCGTGATTGGTGGGGTGAATTCCTACGTGATTGACGGAAACCTAGATCCGAATGTACCTATCTTCGGCAACAATGGCCCTTGGAACCTATGGGCAGATTGGAACGGTACAGAACTCTACCTCGCCACTCAAGACGCACCCACTCAAGCGGGTGATGTATTTATCTTTTTGGCTGAAACCCCTGGAGCAATGGTCTCACCGCCTTGGATGAAGGATGGCTTAACGGCTCAATGGGATGCGTATATGGCCAATGAATTGACGAACAACTATAATGTTTGGTGGGATGTCAATCCTTCTAGCCAAGCCGTAACCGAAACCAATCCTACTTTTGAAGGAACGATTCGAATAGAAGAAGAATTTGGGTATATCCCTGATACGGTTTGGTTGATGGCAGCGATTTATTCGACCAATGACAATGATCCTTTGATGTACCAAATTCCTGCGGGCAATGGAAACAACAATATTGAGGCCTTCGAATACTACCCCTTCGTATTGAATGAAGTGGAGGGCTGTGGTAGAGACGTCTTCGAACCCAATGATGACATCCTCCAATCGAAGCCTTTGCCTATAGGAGGAGTAAACATGAGTGGCGAAATTTGTGATGAGATGGATAAGGACTGGTTCCTATTCGTTACGCCTCCAGATAACAATCTTGTGTTCACCCTTACGGCCACGGATGCAGACCTCGACCTAGAGGTTTACAATGTCGGATCTCAGTTGATTGATAGTTCAACAAGTAGAACCATTGGCACAGAACAAATCATCATGAACAATGCACAGGTAGGCGGGGCGTATTATATTCGGGTTTCGAGTCCAGAAGGGCAAATCAACCGAGGTTACAACCTCCGCGTACAAACTCGTTCTACGCCTTTTACTTCTGGCGCCGTAGTAGACAAGGACGGAGTAGTAAGTGAGGCGCATACTGTAATGGGCATGCAGGTATATCCAAACCCAACCCAAGGGATGGCAACTATTGCTTGGCATACCGATAGCCAACAGCCTACGAGCATTCGTATATTCGATAGCATGGGCAAGCTGGTGACGCACCATGAAATGACCTCAGAACTCGGTATTAATAAGTGGCATTGGAATAGCCAAAACCTTCCTGCGGGTGTTTACCATATTCGACTACAAACAGAATTTGATTCATATATCCAGAAGTTGATCGTAAACAAGTAACGTCTACGTAAGTTTACACATGTCCTTTATGCGGGTTTGTACCTTTATGGGTGCAAGCCCGCTTTGTTTTATAGTTGCTGTATGAATCATATGATGTATGTACCCGATAGAAACTGACTTTCTGCCTATCTTCCGCACTTATTTTGTAAAATGAACGGGTAGGAGTTCCTCTGTTTTTACTTTGCCATGTAAAATGCATAGGTTGAGGTCTCGGGTTGCCCATTTTACCATGCAAAGTGTATAGGTTGAGGTCTCGGGTTGCCCATTTTACCATGCAAAGTGTACAGGTTGAGGTCTCGGGTTGCCCATTTTACATGGCAAAGTGTATAGGTTGAGGTCTCGGGTTGCCCATTTTACATGGTAAAGTGTATGGGTTGAGGTCTCGGGTTGCCCATTTTACATGGCGAAGTGTATAGGTGAGGGTCTAGGTGTGCCCATTTTACATGGCAAAGTGGGCACACCGAGGTCTCGACCTATGTATTTTACCTGTCGAACATGTGATTTGGAGGATAACCCTTCTTTTTTGTTCGAAAATAGGAAGCTTCTGCTGAATATATGAGGAAAAATTAAGGTATTTAGCCTTCCAATAGTGTATTCTCCAATGCGTATGAATAGCAAGAGGTTCCTACGAATGCTTATCTGGGAGGATATTGCTTGTCATGGTGATACCAATTGTTTCAAAGCATGGGTACTATTTGCTCTTTCGATACAGATCCTTGTCAATCCAATCATTATATCGCCCGATATTCCATTCGAAGATGGCATGTAGGCGACCTGGATAGAAAAGAGGCGCACGGGTAATGAGCATTACCTTGTCATAATACTTCGCCAACTTGGGGTCTTGTAGGCGATTGAACTGACTTTTGATGCTTTCGGTATAACCTTCAGGGATTGTTCGGAAGTAATGTCCTACCCGCCAATCGGGATTATCCTGCATAGGCAGTCGAGCTAAGAGGGGATCAGAAAGGGCGAGTCGGTCAATGACATGGATCTCTGGCCCAAGTCGGTAAGCTCCTTGTCCGATGGAGACAAATACTTTCACGTCCTTAGGAAATTGCGCCATAGGATGGGAGAGCGCTTTTTCGGCCTGACGAAGATCATGTTCGATATAGTTCCCCTCGAACTTCCGACCTAATTTGAGGAGGCCTAAAGTCGGATTGTAAAAGGCACGTTCGTCTACAATTCCTTGGGAATAACGTTCGGCAGGATTCTCAATTTTGCCCACATGATAATCGGCATTGCTAAAGATAGGGCATCCGCTAGAACTGAGGCCAAGCATTGCATAAATCCCTATGAAGCCGAATAGAAAGGGCTTAGGTATGGGCATCCGACTCATCAATAGGGCTGCCAACCAGAAGGGAGCCGCAAAGAAACGCCCCGACATAAAGTCGCCTCCTATCCATAATACATAGAAAAGGTATAGCCCAATGCCTGCTAAGATGGGCAGGTGTTGATGTTGCTTCTGGATGACGATTAGGAGGCCTGTACTTAGGATGAGTAATAAGCTAACGGGGTCTAAGTCAATGGAATTCAGGTAGTAAAAGACCCCTTGTTTCAGGGTTGAGTCAAGGCTAATACCTGTATTGAGTTTGGCCAATGCGGTATTGGGGAATAGGCTACCGTAATAAAGGAGGGAGAACAATTCCCAGAGCACCAAGGGCAAAAATGCGAGGACCAATAGCCGAATATGCTTCCATTGGAAGGGCAATAAACCTTTGTAGGCCAAGGCAGGTAGGAACAGCAAACCCGTATCCAACCGATTGAGCATTGCCAAACAGCAAATTAATCCCAATTCCAATACCTGCTTGCTCTTTTCCATGGGGGCATAATAGACCCATACAAAGACTGCCGCAAGGGCATAGGTAAGGGGATTCTCCAAACCTGAACTGCAAAAGTCCATAAAGGCTTTGCTCAATATCAGTAGGGTAAACAACAACAGTGTATGTACCCGCGATACGGCTATATGACGCAAAGCGAAATAGACACAACCAAAGGAGATCGTCAGGCTAACCACAATCGAACTGAGGTAAGCATCTCTCATCAGGGCATACACAGGGGCATTGACGAATAGCCAAAGAGGATGCGTATAGGCCTGCACCCGTTCGAATACATTGAACCTGAGTCCATACCCATTTACAAAGTGGTAGATGGTGCGGTAGGTGATATAGGCATCGTCACAGACCCAAGCATTACGGATGAGTACCAATCCGAAGAAGCTCAGCAGGAAACCCAATAGGAGTTTCCACGTTTGGGGCTGCATAGGCAGTTCAATGGGGGAGGAGGAGATCGAAGGCTGTGCCATATGGATGGGGATTAGGTCAGGTAGAAGGATTCTCGCATTGCCACCAAACAATCCTCAATCTTTTTTTTGTTGGGCATATCAGGCAATTCGCTTTTGGCATATAGCTCCTCGATTTGAGCAACCCGCTCTTCGGCTTGCTTCACGAGGTCTTCATATTCGAATTTCCCTGCGCGTATATTGAGAAGGTAATCTCGATTCGGACGACGTACAATGATTTCACCCTTTTGAGCAATATCCGCAGCCATATCTAACAATCGGAAGGTATGCATCATATTCTTCGCATCATAATTCTTCCCGTGAGAGAGGGTGTTTTGATAGCGGGCATCATTGCGCTTCTCCACCCAATCCCAATAGGCTTTATAATCTTTGCAATAACGGGTGTAACCATCTTTACTAAAAGACATATAGCCAATCGGTCGTAAGGCTTTGGGAATACTGCTCAGGGAGACGGTATTGGAATAGGGCTTTTGTGTAATCCCTTTGAATTTAAGGCTTTTTATAGGGTTATCGGCATAGGCATCATGAAATACCGCATACAAATTGTGTGCATGAGGGATGTTCACCAAGCCACAATGCTCTTGCTGAATGCCTTTCTCTGCTAACCAAGTCACAAGGGGAACAGAACCCTGACCCGAGAGGATATAGCAGAATTCGAGTATACCCTTTCGCTTCTTCTTCATGGGATTCATGATCTTCTTGTTCAAGCCCCGCGCTTTACGAATCTGTGTGACGGCATAGCCCGCAAAGGTTTGTTTGCATAGCTTCGAAAGGAATAGCTCGGGCTTCAATTGGTCAAATAAGGGATGCTTGTGTAAGATGCATTCTTTAGGGGTAGCAATCATCTCCAATAAATTGGGGTTGTTCTTAGACAATAGGTCAATGAACTTACCCAATTCGTAGAACATAAGGTCGTTAGTGGGATTGTTCACCTGTTCGATGGGGTTCAACCCAAAGAATTGTGCCCTTGGCAATACATATACCCCCTTCTTATCAATATCCGAAGTCGGTAAGGCAAGCCCATAGGCCTGACTTCCGCTAATGCATTCATATATGATACTATTAGACGAACGAAGGTCTTTTATTTGCATGCTTATTCTACCTTGAGAATTCGTTGGAAGAAGTAACTGAGGGGATAATGGGTATGATACATGGTGCCAAGTGTATCACAATGTTCACGACAACGTGCATATTCTTTCTCTATGAAGTCTTGGACAATGGGGATCAAAGGGGTCCGCTCCTTCTCCAAAGCGCGCATCTTGCGTTGGTGCAAGTCGTGTATGGCATGCATGAGCTCCTTATTCGACTGAATCAATGCACACAATTCAGTGAACACAATGGGAGGCACTTCATTTTTATCCACCAGCCACATAGCTGACAATAAGGGACGTAATACATAGAAATACGTCTTGATGCCAATGCTTTGGTCGTCCTCAGATATACCTCGCTTAAGCGATTGTTTGGTGAGGCCTAAGTAGTGGTGAATCAGTACCTTTGGGATGATGTATTGAGGGGCTAGTTTCAACCAATCTTCATAGAAGCTGGCATCTTTGCGGTACACATGAGGGGATCGAATCCATTCCAGTGGACTCGCATTAGAACGTAGCATCAGGCGCAACATCTTCTTGATGTCCCATCCTACAAGATCCATATCGTCCTCTGTCATCAACTCGATGGTATCTTTTCGGTCGATGATAGAGAGATATTCTGATAGTTCGTGTACATAGATGAAGCGAATGTCATAGTCGCTATTGGGCGATTCAATGCCCCATGCTCTGCTTCCTGATTCACAGGCATAGAGGATTCGAACGTTTTTTTCGGCTTCTACTTGTTTGAGGAGTTCCTCGATTCGTTGGAGTACTTTGGGCTGCATAAATTCCTTGGGCTTTTACGTTTGCTTCGTAAAGATAGGGAATTCTTATAGGAGTTTTTCAACGACTTTTGCCTCTGTCCCAACGAATATAATGACATATCCCACGAGGTCGGACAGTTTAGCGAGGCTCTCATGCGCCATATATCCCCTCA
>Ga0163111_10001643_pt1 | contig 13940 bp, 8 predicted proteins | sample CRUFie1St18metaG_FD_109645 | JGI IMG/M metagenome (GOLD analysis project Ga0163111, IMG submission 109645) | Marine microbial communities from the Costa Rica Dome - CRUD Field 142mm St18 metaG | ecosystem: Environmental > Aquatic > Marine > Oceanic > Photic zone | place: Costa Rica: the Eastern...
AGCAGAGTGAGAACCACTGGGATCACCGAACATGTAGGTGCTGCTCATATCTTGACAGTCATTGATCATATTGTCAAGCAACTGTGCAGGAATCGATCTCTGAATCTCAGATGAGACCGACAGACTATCAATAGTCTTGGAGACTGACTCCCTCATGCTCTTCTGAATACTGTTTGTGATCAGACCGATCCGTCGAGTCAGAAGTTCTACGCTGCGGGGATTCTTAGAGATAACCTCAGAGAGGATTCCTTCCCTATCTCCAGTTACAGAGGGATAAACATCAGAACCAATCACATCGTTGATGGAATACACATTCCGACCACTGCGAATGATGTAGAACATGGTCAAAGGAATGGATTCCAGGAGTGCCTTGACAGTCTGCTTCTTCAGAGTGTCAAGGTCATCGACTTTTTTACGCGATCTACCTCCATCACAACACAACTTTTGTTATTGGCACCGTTGTCATTTAACTGTGTCTCCTTCATGACTGTCGTGAGATCAGACTTGAGGTGAAAGTTGAAGTCACTCAGACCACTGAGATCAAGAGACTCAACAATGCTGGTCACAGTAGAGATACTTCCCTCAACATCTGCTGCCAGGGCATCTTCAAATGCTTCCTTGTTCAATTCTTGGAATCCATCATTCCACTCATGGATATTAGTGAAGTCCACAACGCTGAATTCTGACAGAGAAGGATTGCTATCACATGCCAGTTGGAACGCTGTGTGAAGGGCACGTAGGCACCTCTGAGCGTCAAAATCAATGACCCACCAGTCATGATCACCAGATCCTCCACGGAAGGCAAGTTGAGTCCAGAACTCAATCGACTCTCCACCACGGCAGTTGATAACAGTATCAATCTTCTTGGCAGTTACACCCAGAACATTTGCAGATTGAGTGATGATCAATGCCTTGGAGTGCTCCTCCAAAAATAGATTGATGTCCTCTTGATTCTTGTTCTGATCCGATGTAACAACCAATGCAGGATAGTAGCACTCAACCAACTCCTTAAATGCATGACATGCCTTGACACTGGGCAATGCCATCATGTGATATGTACCCTTCAGCAAACGATCACCAATACGGATATTGCGTTGCGGTCCAAAGTAATTGTGAATGAACTCTCTCACCAGACCTTCATGGAGGAACTTCTTACCTTCCATAGTGAAGATGTTCTTCATGGCATCAGGATCATTACCAAAGATCTCCTGATATGCAGCAGTTTGATACTTGGCAATAGCAACCTTCATTTTAGGACGCTTGAAGACCCCTTTCTGAACATCTAGTTGCTCATCAAAGTAAGTGTAAACAAACTTCTGATTCTCTTCTGGGAATGCCCAACAAAGTTTGTGAGCAGTACCAGAGATGTAGCAAATACGAGTATCAAGCTCCTCACGCAGTTCTTTAAACATCTTGGCGTTACCACCAATATGTGCCTCATCAAAAGCAACGAAGTCAACATTCTTGATCTTGTCCAGACGCTTCAAGCAACTCTGAACCGTACCCCAGAGAACAACATTGACATTACGCTCACGCCAATACTCAAGGTAAGTCTCCCAACCAGGATCCTTGAGAGAGATATACTTGACTGAAGGGAAGTACTTATCCGAATCATCCTTCCAAGACCCCTCAGGAGACTTCTGGAGGGAACAAACCAGAGATACCTTGTACTCACTATCAACAATGTGCTTCAGAACCATTGCAGACTTACCTGCACGGCACTTAGCGAACAGCAGGAACTCGTTACTAGTACACCATGCAATCTTACTGAGGAACTTCTGCTGATATGGACGTGGTTTGAATTCCTCATATACCTTCTCCTTACCCGCGAAGAACTTCTCATGGATCATCTCACCGATGATGTCCAAGTTATATCGAGAGGGATCATATTCAAAAGTCTCTCTGCCGATCTTCTTCATGCCAGGAAGAGTCTTCAACCAATCATGAATAATGTCGTCATGATGATCATCCCTGTCATCACGAGTAGATACATCCTCCCACCAACGACAGCGGACATAATTGGAAGCAAATTGGGCAGCAATCTGCTTTGCCTTACCATAATCACTTCCACGATGCCGATGCTCCCAAGCAAAGTGAGTCTCTCCAACATTAAAGGATGGGACTGTGGCGTTCTTGGCAGTGTCGAAGTAGATGTTGATCACGATTAGGATCGTTGTGTGCCGTAATTATAACCCATAAAAAAGGGGGGCATTGCCCCCTGTGCCACTTATGCAGTTGGCATTGCAAGTCCGTCTGGTCCATCCATTTCAACACCAATTTTTTGTGCTAAATGACCGAGACACTTAAATGGTATAGAATTTTTTGTCTGAGCAAGATGATCTAATGTACTATATTCTATACCTGTACATTTAGATACATAGCGAAGAGTCGTCGTATGAACTTCTTTTAACTCCGAAAGACATTCCTTGCGACCGTCGTCTACCTGCTTGTGAGAGGTAGCATCACTATGGAAGGTAACAAGTTTAAGAGGTTCACCAGTATTAATAAAGTTCTTCATGAGCCTGGGCCAACATCGAAGAGTACGAGTGCTATCTTTGGTGTTTATCAAATATGCACCCTGAAAAATATTCTTAGTTTTTTCTTCTGCCTCTATACGACTATATGAATTAATAATTCCGTGCCGTTTAAATTCCTTTGAAACTGTCTGAGCAATTCCGTTGACTTGATCCCTTGAGAGATTTAAATCAAGACTATGAACCCAACGAGCAATTGCCTTCTTACTACGATCTTCACGTTGTTCAAAACGCTTACGACCAAGTTCTTTCAATTCTTCGGGAGTAATTACTTTTGCACCATCTCCCCCATTAGAAGCAGCACGAAAATCATCGATATATTCTTGATCTGTCTGTTGAAATTCTGTTTTAGTGCATTCATCAATTTCATACTCTGCAAAAATCCATTCCTCATGTCCAAGGAGTTGAAGATTTTTAACTCTGTTGAATCCGTTCAACAGATTATTATTTGGAAAAATTGACGGTGTAAGATTATCAGTATTAAGACCTTTTCCAAGAGAAGTTCTCAAGACATCGTTTGTACCAGTTCCACCAAGACGAACAGTGTTATCACTATTACCATCTTTGTCTTTAATGTTAATTTGGTCAATACGACACCACTTATATTTTTTAAACTTCCATCCAGCAACTTCTAATGGTTCTGGAAGAGATTGTTCTACGGTTTTCCTCACTTCGGCATTAGTGCCTTTCTTTGGAATACTAATATACATTTTTAATTTTAGTGTGTAAGCCGTCAGGCTTTGTACTTGCACATTATACCATAAAAAAAGGGGGCAATGCCCCCTGTGCCACTTATACAGTTGGTGCAGTGTACCTCACCGTAAATGGCGCTGCCTTATCACGAATCAATGGTGCCGAATCGCGGGCAACAAGAGCATCAATAGAACTCTTGTAGACATCCGTCATAAACTTTGGATATAGACCAATCGCAATGATAGGAACGAGCAAAGCACTGACGACATAGACCTCACGAGGTTCTGCATCCACAAGGTTGGTGTGTGACACCAGTTCCTTATTTGGATTACCATAGAAGATCTCGCGTAGCATGGAGAGAAGATAAATCGGAGTCAGAATCACACCAATAGCAGCAATAGCGCACAATCCTATACGGAATGGTAGCGCATACATGGAATCAGTTGCGAATCCTGCAAATACCATTAGTTCGCTAACGAATCCACTCATACCAGGGAGAGCAAGAGATGCCATGGAGCACATCGTCCACAGAGCAAACATGACCCGCATGTTCTGACCAACACCACCCATCTCATTAAGTTGGAGGGTATGTGTCCTGTCATAGGTAGCACCCACAAGGAAGAACAGAGATGCACCAATCAGACCATGACTGATCATCTGAAGCATGGCACCACTGGTGCCGAGAGCACTGTAACTACCAATCCCAATGAGAACAAATCCCATATGACTAATAGAACTGTAAGCGATCTTCTTCTTAAGATTCCTTTGTGCAAACGAAGTAAGTGCTGCATAGATGATATTGATAGCGCCAAGGACAATCAGAAGCGGTGCAAACACCGCATGTGCTTCTGGGAGAAGTTGACAGTTGAATCTCAGAAGTGCGTATCCACCCATCTTAAGGAGAATACCTGCCAACAGCATATGAACTGGTGCAGTTGCCTCGCCATGAGCATCAGGCAACCAAGTATGAACTGGTACGATAGGAAGTTTGACGCCAAAGGCAATCAAGAATCCTGCATAACACCAGAGTTGGAAACTCTTAGGGAATCCCTGCTGCATTAGAGTGGTGTACTCAAAGTTGGGAATACCACCTGCCCAGAATCCCATCGCCAATCCAGCGAGAAGAATGAACAGAGAACTTCCTGCAGTGTAGATAATGAACTTCGTGGCAGCATACTGGCGATTTTTACCTCCCCAGATTGCAATCATGAGATATACAGGAACAAGTTCCAGTTCCCATGACAAGAAGAACAAGATCAAATCTTGAACTGCAAAGACCATGATCTGACCACCTGCCATCAGAAGCAGCAGGAAGTAGAACAGTTTAGGTTTGAATGTGACTGGCCAAGCAGCAAGTGCTGCAAGACTAGTAATAAAACTTGTCAGCAGAATGAGGGGCATTGACAAACCATCCGCACCTACAGACCAGGTGAGTCCCAATGAAGGAACCCACGAGATCCGTTCTGCCATCTGAAGACCACTGATAGAAGGATCATATCCATTGATATACCCTGCCACCGTGATGATGAACGTAATTAAACACGCTCCCAATCCATACCATCGGACAACCTTATTACCTTCGGGAAGGAAGAAGATGCCGAGAGAACATGCAATTGGGAACAATATAGCAAGACTCAACCAGGGCATATTTAAGACACTAGGTCGGATTCATTATAACACAAAAAAGGGGGTAGAATCTACCCCTCAATCGAATGTGTTATGCATTCCTGACTCTGATCATCCCAGTGTCTTACTGCGTTGGCAACAATAGCGATATTAGTAACAAAGTAACAAAGGAGTATAAGAGTCCGTATGATAGCAATATAGTCTGCCTCTCGGTCATCTTTACCCTCCTTTGTTCCTAGCGCTTTCGCCCAAATTCGCCACATCAAAGATTATCCAACCTCTCCGCTATACAGACATTCCTAATAAGATCTTTCAATTCATTGATCTGTTCTTGCTGCTCCTTGATTGCCTCAATCAGAACCGCAACCATATTCTGGTATGCAACTGATTTAGTTCCATCAGGACCTTCCTTAACAAGTTCTGGGAGAATTTTCTCAACTTCTTGTGCAATTACGCCGATCTCACGATCATCATAATTCTTACCAATACGGTTGAAGTAAACACCTCTAAGGTCAAGAACCTTATCTAATGCATTTGTGATTCCAACAACGTTCTCCTTGAGACTTTCGTCAGAGTTTGCAGTAACAGTTCCAGAGAATGTTGCATTACCAGCAGCATTGATTCTAAGTCTCTCTTGAGGATTAGAGACTCCGTTCTCCATTGTACCAAAGACCAGAGCAAACTGTCCAGAAGTACCCTCAGATGCACCCTTGATGTATCCACGCTCACCAGTGTTACCAATATCATTACCTTCAAACTTAATTCCACCGTAACCGTAAGCGGCATTTAGTGCGGGGTCAGTTTGAACGAATCTGATAAAGTTACCATCATTATCTGTAGCATCATTGGTAACCGCAGGGTCAGTGGTAACAATAACATTCGATACGAATGTAGATACACCAACTGCATTGATTGTATTGAAGTTGACCTGTTGGTTAAAGGTACTGATACCTGTCTCAACAATCCAACCATTAGGAATATTCCATGTTAAGGAATCCATCCTAAATTCAACGTTGTTCTCAAAGAGAACAGGTCCAGCAGCATAAAGAGAGAATCCTGGTTTTGCAGATGTAGTCTCAATACCAATCTGAGCTGTGGTAGAGACACCAACGCCGTCAAATACCCAAACGTCAGATACGTTTGTCAGACCAGAACCATCACCTCGGAATGTTCCGCTCCAGAGACCAACATAATAGTTGTCTGGATTTGCCTGAATAGGACCAAACTTCTTCCAGTTATTATCGTTAGTGTAAACCCAACCAAGTTCACCGCCAGAATCTGGTTCTGCATCGAAGACAACATTACCAACGTTGCCAGCAACTTGTGGTGTAGAGATACCAACAGTATACTCTCTAGCAATAGTTTGGTTACCCTGTAAGAGGATACTATTACCTTCCAGAGAATCATTAACTGTCAGTTTCTTGTTAACGATCAGAGGACCATTGAACTGAGAGATGATGACATTATCTTTACCACCATCAACCTTGATGCCTCTGGTAACAGACAGTTGCTCAGTTTGATCTACATCAAATCCAACTGCACCACTATCACTAGTAATATCTTCACCAGTTACAGTAGGAACTGGTGCATTGGTAAGAAGATCCTGTCCAGTAGTACCACTGGTGAACTTGTTGACAGTATAAGAGTTACCCTGGTCATCAAGACCATTATAGAATGGCGTACCAGCGTTGATCGAGATCGACTGAGATAACAGTCTCTCTACTTGCTTAAACTGTCTATCCTGTCTCTCTGGAAGAGCAGTAGAGTAGTTACCAGGTCCAAAACCAAGATATTCAAAAGTATGACCAGATGCACGAATAATTGAATTTCTTCTAAATTCAACTGGTTCAAATTTAACCTTCCTTGCAACAGATCCAACTGCATGGACTTGTTTTTGTGATCCAAAGAGTCCACGGAATACATCAATCGCTGTATCACTAGTAACAGTCTCTCTGATTCTCATGATCTCATTATTGAGAACGAGATAATCACCAACATCCCATCCCATGTGAGATGCATTAGTGACAGTCAGAGTATCAAGTGTAGGATCATTTAAAGCAGTTGCAATTGTTGTCGTAATACCTGCATAGGTTGGTACGAGTCTAGAAGATGCTGCTTCATCTGCAAAGTCAATCTTAGATGCTTGAGCATTAACACCTGTTCTGTAAATAAATCCACCACCAGTTGGAGTAACTGTGGTTGTACCAATACCAATCTTAACCGCAATGCTATTAACATTGTAAACAGTATCAACACTCCAGTGACCATCGATTAGACTGTTGCCTGCACCACCAATAACGATGGAATTACCAACCAAAAGACCGTGAGAATCGGCGGTAGTAATACTAGAAATACCAGAGATATTATCGTAGGTGATCGAACTGATGCCAATTGCATCACCAGTCAAATATGCAGTGGTATCAGAGAGAACAGTAGAACTAATTTGAGTCAGTCCATTGGTATTAATACCAGTGATTGCAGCAGGAGCAGCAAACTGTTCTCTATATGAAACGGTACTAGCAGATGCAACGTTAATATCTACTTCATTTGGTACACTTGTAACCCTGTAGAGATTGTTGTAGTCTGCAAATCTATCATCTCTAATTCCATCAATTCTAATTACATCATTAATACTATTATGAATGTGCTCAACTGTTACATAACCTCTGATGTGTCCAGTGGTTGTACCCACACCGACAACAGCAAGAGTGTTACCAATACCATATGCTGAACCACCATCAACAATTTTGATGTTTGAGATAGAACCAGAAGCGTCAATCTCAATGTTTGCAGTAGCAAACTTACCAGTAGTAGAACCAGCAAATCCAACTAAACTTGCATTGTACAGAGTTTGAACACTACCAGATCCATCACCATAATTTGCACCAACACTAGTAATACCAACCTTAGTGATATAGTTGAGACCATGGTCTCCAGATGTGGTGACAGTATGGGCAATTCCAGAAGAAGATAAAATCTCAACTACATTAATACCAGATACGTAGTCTCTAGTTCTCTTATTGATAACCTCTTTAGTAAGACTATTCTTAGGATTATTGACCTCAGTCAGACCAAGAGGAGTAGGCAGAGCGAATGTTCTGGTTTGCTCAGGATCAGAGGTAGGATTATCTCTATCAAGTTGAGGGAATAGATTCTTAAGTGGTTGAGAATACCTGAGATCTTGGAATGGTGCAACCTGTGGTTGAGAATCCGCAGCGATCAGGGTCAGGTGATAAACACCATCTTTTGCATTAGGAATATATTCCTGAATCTCATCCTTCTTATAAACAAACAGAGTCGTATTAAACTCTTTACGCTCAAATCTAGGAAGATCAGTGGTTCTGAAGTTAACGTTATTGCTAAATGTTCCTGGATTGGTGCTCAATCCAACACTGAATGACTTTCTAGTTGGAGTCGCTGTGACATTAAAGACACCATTAAATCCAGTATTACCAAGACCAGTTGTATTGGCAGTAGATACAATGTTTGTAATTTTAATCTTAGATCCAACAGACAGATCGTGAGGAACTTCTGTTTTTATTGTTGCAATACCAACAATTGCATCCCACTCAGTGCCAGAGATAAATCTTGGGTTTCTAATCTCAGATGTATTTGAGAGAACTACTGGGCTAACATTTTTAAATTTAGCTACTTCATTATTTGTGAATCCAACAGTAGTACTAGATTCTTGAAGTACGAATGAATCTTTTGGTGGTCTGCCAAGAACAGTAGAATCCTTGGGTACAACATATCTTACCTTGTAAGTAGTGTCTTCTAGACCTCTATTATCTGGTGTTCTGCTGATAAAGGTTTTTGGTGTTGCTTCACCAAGAACAGTTGTTCCAAGTCCAACTACAGTGTTGTAAATGTCGTTGTTATCATTTACATTGACATACCACTGATTAAAGGTATTATCATACTGAATTGGGTGTCCAATGTCACCAGATTTTTTATCAGATACTCTGGATTCAATCTGAAGAATACCACCTTTACTGTTTACAGTAACGGCAGACGCACTAATAGTATCATTCAGAGTCTGTGCAAGTTTAACCTGGTCACTGTTAATACCTGCAGTGATAGCATAGTAAACTCTGTTATGGTCAAGACCATCTGGCAGTTCACCATCATCACTAAGAATACGTAAAGATTCACCAGAATTAAACTGGTGAGGATCAGTTAAAGTAAAGATGTTGGAGGTAACGCTATTAATACCAATAGCAGTTCTACCAACAGTAGATAGTTTTTTGGAGGTTACTTCAAAGACACCCGTTCCTTGGGTGTCTGGCATGATAATTTCAGCAGTCTTAGTTGAAGGTACATTATTTTCGTTAATAATGACCTTCAGTTTGTCATCTACCTTTGCACCAATTCTATATCCCTCAAGAACAGAATTTGGTGGGACATTCTGATTAATCTCATTGTAGAGATATAATCTGTTATCATTGCCAACATCAATTGTTTTTTGTACGTCAATCGATGCAAATTCAATTGTTACTTCATCCCCATCAAGTTTTTGGGGTGGAATGATATGAGTAATATATCCTGTGTCATCTCTTGGGAATGCATCATCTCTATATCCAGAACAGACAAGAGCTTTTGCACCAAAGTTAGAGTTAGAGTTTGTAACAGAGTGGTCACCACCAGACTCTGCAATGAAGTGATTCGCATATCCAATTGCGAACACAGACACCAACTGCAAGAATGAATCATTCGATGCTTTGATGTGGAAGTTTTCGTAATCTGGTTTGTATACAGCAGAGGTATCTGTGTGTAAGTTACTTACAGCAGTAGAATCTTCATATACACCAGAGATTGCATTATATTTTACAAATGCATTATCATCTTTTTGAAGTCCAATACCAGTAAACTGGGCAACAACCATGGACTTAAATCCAGCTGCCTTGCTACCATCAGCATGCAAACCGCACATACCGTATACAGAACGGAGTGAGCAGTTAAAGATATATGGAGATGCAGAAGTTACCGAGTCAACAACAATGTTGAGCGTTGGAGCACCCGCAACAATAGATGGAAGTGCGTTTGTTGGTGGAGTAGATACTTCATAATTAATTCTGGTCGGTCCTTGGACCTCACTAATTACGAATGAACCATTATATCCACCTGTAGGTACACCCTCAATTCTAATAGGAGTATCTACATCAAGACCACCAATAGCTTCAGTCAGTTCAACTTCAATAGTGGTGCTAGAGTTAACACCATCACCTGCTTTAATACTATTGATACCAACGTTCTCGCCTTTAGATCCAACGATTCTAAATTCGTCAATCTTGGTTTGAATGTCAAGACCAGTGTCTGGATAGTCTGGAGCAATATCTCTTCCACTAGAAGGACCAAATACCAGACCAATCTTCTCATAGAAGATGTCCAGGTCAGTTCTTGTGGATGTATAATTTAAGAAATTATCATTGAATCCAACTGGGTTTACACCATCAGCATACTCAAAACAAGTAAGTTTATGGTGAGAGAAGTTCGGAACAAACTTGGTTGTACTATAGTCTCTGAATACTGACGCATTTGGATCAGCATCAAAGAAGGTAAACTGGTAGAAGTAGCAAGTACCAGTTACACGGAAGAGACAGGTCCGTTCAATATCAGCATCAGAAGGATCAGGAACGAACATCGGGCGGATCTTCGTTTTACGAAGGTCCATACCAACAATAGATGTACCACGGGGGAGAATCACACCACCGTAGACAGAATTCATCTTATAAAGATCATTCTGTGGATCATTAATATCAAAGTTAGTATCTAACGTAAATTGAGTTAGATCATTTGATGTAGATCCGCTACGAGTTAACCAATTGTCTCCTGCTAATGGAGCATCGTGTACTGGAATCCATCCAGGTCTGTTATCAATAAGGTGCTCACCAGGATAAACGATAATAGTTGTTCTGCTGAACCTATCGTTATCCAGACCTTTTTGATAAGAGAATCTCGCTGCTTCTATGAGTGCTCTCTGGATAGTTTTGAAGGGTCTGACAAGGGAGTTACCCTGGTTTTCAATACTATCTGTAGAGTCAATACTAGAAGGATCAACGTAAAGGATATCACCTTTACTATTCTTGAGGAAATTATCTAAGCGACTAAGACCCATTTTATTCCTACAAATGCTTTTGCTATGATTTATTTATTCATTCTCTTTTGCATCCAAAATATACTCCACAGTATTGGCAACATCATTCATTGCATCCCTAAGGAATGGTCTTTGACCAGAATGTTGTTCCGATGGATGAGATGTATTATGCTTCTCAGTACATAATGTCCATCTCCACTGAGCCATGATATCAGAATACCAGAGATTTATTTTCATGCGTTGGGTTGCTCCAATCGTTGGTAAAATTGCGTATATATTCAATCTTATCCAAGTTATCTTGACTATCGAGAACAAACTCCTCATTAGCAAAGTGGAGTTTAACTCTAAACGATAAAGCCAATTCCATAATATGATCTCTCCTTTCCTTGTCATCGGGTAGAGAGAATATACTGAACATCAGTATATGATCAACATTACCTTGTTTGATCAAATATTCCAAATACACATGATTTCTTCCCTCATTATCTCCTGTCTGGTGAGGGAATGTATATCCCATTCTATTGCAGTATTCTTTTACTGTCAATGTCTGGAAGTATAAATCTATGTATTGAGTTTTAAATCCCTCATATTCCGCATACATGACCACATTCTCATGATCAAGAATGGGAACCCTCCTTGACTGAATATCTGTGTCGCCAAGGATTCTAAAGTATGCTCCTGGCCATTTTCTATGAGGTTGTCCATCCCTCAACAGAACTCTAACATCAATACTTATCCTAGTCTTACCAGTTCTATTAGGAACTGCACCATGAATATGCTCTTGAGTGAACAGCAAAAACTGATTCTGAGTTATATTAACAGGTTTACAATGATTTAAACAAAAGTGTTGGAATCTCTGATAATTCCAGTTATCTTTGAGACAACCCTTAGTAATCCATCTACTCTTTTCTATGTCGAGTATCTGTAGAGAATTTGATTCATATGCATCAGTAAAAGGTAACCATATCGTTCTCAACCCCAAACCATTACCAACCCATTGACCCTGGTGGAATGGAAGAACAGTACCAACCTTATCTTGATCTGGAACAGTTATTCTAATATTACCAAACCTCTGAACTAAAACATCCGTTGGTAATAAAGGAAGAACTTTCTCTGCAATTAATTCATCAAATCTTTGATAAAATTCCGTGTCCGCAATATCCTTACCAATTTTTTTAACTAAATCTCCAATTAATTTGTATGGCACAACTTCGTGGAGATACTCCAGATCAACTACATCTGGATAATATTTTTGAATAGACTTCAATATAATATCACGGAAGCGATATTTATCAGAGTCATAATTGTGAATTTGTGCGTCAAACATAAGAGCCCCCGATCTGATTTGAACAGACGACCTGAGCTTTACAAAAGCCCTGCTCTACCACTGAGCTACAAGGGCAGTTATTGTGACCCCATTGGTGGGTCCACAAGGTAGATGTTACCCGATATTGTTGTTCCTTCATTGCCAGACATTACAAAGTGCTCTACCCAGGAAGGGAATATTATCATTCCACCAGAAGGAATCTGTGGAATAAAGTCCATAGGAATAGTATTGGCATACATTCCCCATTGATTCATGTATTCCTTCCTGGCAGGATTCATGAATACTGTTTTGGAACATTGAACAGTATCATATATGATAAAACTCCACTGAGCACCAGAATGAATATGAGGATCTTGCCAATCCTCTTTTTTATACACATTCCTCCATACTTGTCCAATAGAAAAAGATTTATCTGAGAATTGACCAATACAATCTGAGATTATAGATCCCAAGTACTGATATGATTCATCAGTTAAAGAATCTCCAGAGAGACTTGAGTTCACTCCACACAAAAATGATGGAGCAAAAGTAGGATTGTCATTAAACTCAATCCTATCTAGATCAACTTGCTCAACAAAAAAAGGTACAGAGAACATTGCGTGTGGTTCTCTACTGTAATTCATGTCTCATCAATCTCTGCAAGCATCTCTGGATTTTCTAATTCTAGTTCAAAAAAGCATGGATGGCATTCTTCCATCACTAGATATCCAGAAGACTGGAATAAGAACTCTGGGGTATAACGAAGTTTGTGTGTATCAGCAGCAATCTTACAGGAATTATTTTCCTCTTCTGCTTCTGTCAGTTCATCCCAGGTAAATGGTATGCCATTTACAAAGTACATCTTAACTATTCGTTCTGGAGATCCTAGTTCCATGGGATCATACCAGCAGTATGCTTTATTAAGCTTGAGCTTCATACTCATACTGTTACCGTTTCCTAATATTTAGTTTTAAGGGAAGGCGCTCTTTCTACATAGAGATCTTTTGTACTCCTTCCCGATGGGAGAGGGGGGACTTGAACCCCCACGGGATTACTCCCAACAGATTTTAAGTCTGGTGCGTCTACCGATTCCGCCACACTCCCAAAGAATCACTCCTCTTCAAGTTCTAAATCCCAAGTAGGAGGATGGAAATGACAATACTCATTAAAAGTAATTTTCATCTCCTTGTTGCTAAGGTTAGCATGTGCTGCTGCCGTTGGCAAGTTCCACTTTGCTGACCATAACATTTCCATTGATTTACGTGTTTCTGGACGCATAGACTTTTTGTAATGATTGCCCCTTTAGGGGGAAGCGGAGTATCGGAATCGAACCGACGACATCTAACTTGGAAGGATAGCGTTCTACCGCTGAACTAACTCCGCGAGTGTAATCTGCAAGAGATCTAGACTGAGACTTGGGCGACCCCTCAACTGATTACCTTTATATTATAATGTATGGTCTCTCAAAAGTCAACTACCAAGGACCACCATAAGCAGGATCTTCAACAACAACCAGAGCTGCTTTAACCTCGTTCAATTTCTCTGTTGTAGTTACTTTTTGTCTCTCCAATCCCCACAACTCAAACTGTGCTTCCATCTTCAATTCTTGGTTCTCAGTTGCAACACTACATTGATTAACGACTGTAGATATACCAGCATTATATTGTGATATCAAAGATGTCACATC
>Ga0163111_10001644_pt1 | contig 13923 bp, 15 predicted proteins | sample CRUFie1St18metaG_FD_109645 | JGI IMG/M metagenome (GOLD analysis project Ga0163111, IMG submission 109645) | Marine microbial communities from the Costa Rica Dome - CRUD Field 142mm St18 metaG | ecosystem: Environmental > Aquatic > Marine > Oceanic > Photic zone | place: Costa Rica: the Eastern...
AACCAGCCAAACAGAAATTATTATTTCTGGTGTCGATAAGCAGAAAGTTGGTCAAGTGTGTGCAGAGATACGCGGCTTCCGTCCACCAGAGCCCTACAAAGGTAAAGGTGTTCGTTATGCGGGCGAGTATGTGCGCCGTAAGGAAGCGAAGAAGAAGTAATAGCCCTTAGCGCCGCTAAGATTTGCGGCAGGGGCGAAGAGGGGTGTTTGACGATCTGTGACACAACTCGTGATTGGAGTGGATTCAGGAATGAATGAGAAAAAGAGCAGTAGACTTCGCCGCGCGCGGCGCAGCCGCATGAAAATGCGCGAACTGGGTACCGTGCGGTTAAGTGTCAACAGAACGCCTCGGCATATTTATGCTCAGGTGATTGCTGCTGACGGCAGCGAAATTTTGGCTCAGGCATCAACCCTGGATGCGACTTTGCGCGGTGGTGCGACGGGGAATGTCGCCACAGCGGAGAAGGTAGGCAAGTTGATTGCAGAGCGGGCGAAAGAGGCCGGTATTACCCGGGTAGCGTTCGACCGGTCTGGGTTTAAGTACCACGGTCGAGTTAAAGCGTTGGCGGATGCAGCACGCGAAGGTGGATTGGAGTTTTAGATGGCATATTCCGAAGAAATACGTGAAGAAGGACTGGTTGAGAAGCTGGTTCAGGTAAACCGGGTTGCCAAGGTTGTTAAAGGCGGCCGGATATTTGGTTTTACCGCGCTAACGGTTGTCGGCGATGGTAACGGCAAGGTTGGCTTCGGTCGTGGTAAGGCGCGCGAAGTGCCAACAGCTATCCAAAAAGCTATGGAAGCAGCGCGGCGTAATATGGTCGAGGTAGACCTGAATGGCGACACCCTTTGGTATGCGACGACAGCCCGACACTCTGCATCAAAGGTTTATATGCAACCGGCCTCAGAAGGTACGGGCGTTATTGCTGGTGGCACCATGCGCGCAGTTTTGGAAGCCGCGGGCGTACAAAACGTGTTGGCCAAATGTTATGGCTCAACCAATCCTGTGAATGTTGTGCAGGCCACATTTAAGGCACTACGAGCAGCTCGTTCACCGGAGCGGATAGCGCAAAAACGAGGCAAGGCCGTAGAGGACGTCGTTGCTTAACGGCGGCGGATATAGGTAGGAACTAAAGATGAGCGACAAAACGGTAACAGTAACTCTGACGAAGAGTCCAATTGGCCGCCTAAAGAATCACAAGGCCTGTGTGGTTGGTTTGGGATTACGACGTATCGGACACACGGTAACGGTGGAAGATACTCCGTCAGTTCGCGGCATGATTAATCGCATCAGCTACATGCTGCGAGTCGAGGGAGAATCCTAATGCGCATGAATGAACTGCAGCCAGCTGCAGGAAGTCACAAGGCCAAGCGTCGTGTTGGACGAGGGCCTGGATCCGGTTTTGGTAAGACCGCGGCGCGCGGGCAGAAAGGCCAAAAGGCGCGTTCCGGTGGTGGCGTTCGACCTGGTTTTGAAGGTGGTCAGCTGCCGCTGCAAATGCGCATTCCGAAGTTTGGCTTTCGCTCGCGTGTGGCGCTGAGCACAGCTGAAGTGCGCTTGAGTGAATTAGCGAAAGTGCAGGGCGAGACCATTAGCCTCGAAGCTCTGAAGCAAGCAAATGTGGTCCGCCGTGATATGAAGCGCGTGCGCATTATGTTGTCGGGTGAAATCGCACGAGCGGTGACTGTGGATGATGCAAACATCGTGGTGACCAAGGGCGCGAAGGCGGCGATTGAAGCGGCAGGCGGCAGCGTAGTTGCGGCCGACGCTGGGCAAGCAGAGAAAAAAACCGCTAAAGCAAAAACAGCAGAAGAGCCTGCACAAGCGGAAACAGCGGCCCCGGCGGACGATGCCGGTGAAGAATCAAGCGACGGCGCTGAGTAATAGAGTCGAATAGAAGCTGTAACAATGACACGTAATCAAAACGACATGGCCAATCAATTGGCCGGCAATCAGGCCGGAGTTGCAGAACTGCGCTCGCGTCTGCTGTTCGTGTTGTTTGCGCTTATTGTTTATCGAGTGGGCACTCATATCCCTGTACCGGGAATTGATCCTAGCCAGTTGCAGGCACTCTTTAATCAAAACCAAGGCGGCATATTGGAATTATTCAATATGTTTTCAGGCGGTGCATGGGAGCGCATGAGTATCCTCGCTCTGGGCGTGATTCCCTATATTACGGCCAGCATCATCATGAACCTTTTGACCATGATGTACCCGCAATTTCAGCAATGGCGTAAAGAAGGCGATGCAGGTCGACGTAAAATCACCAAGGCGACCCGCTATTTGACCCTTGGCATTGCGCTGGTGCAGGGCACCTCACTGGCGGTAACCCTAGCTAACCAAGGCTTGGCCTTCGACAGCGGTTCGATATTTTTATTTATTGCGACGCTGACTTTGGTAACGGGCTCGATTTTTATGATGTGGCTGGGTGAGCAAATCACTGAGCGCGGCGTTGGCAACGGTATCTCGTTATTGATCTTTGCTGGCATCGTTTCTGGTTTTCCCGCAGCTATCGGTCAGATGTTCGAGTCGGCGCGGCAAGGCAATTTGAACATTATTGTATTGCTGGCCATGGCAGCCATCGCAGTAGGATTAGTTTGGTTTGTCGTGCGGGTTGAACGCGGACAGCGGCGTATAACCGTTAATTACGCGAAGAAACAGCAGGGGCGCCGGGTTTTTCAGGCGCAAAGTAGCCATCTACCATTAAAGATAAACATGGCAGGGGTTATTCCAGCTATTTTCGCCTCAAGCCTATTGCTGGCGCCGGCGTCCATGGCAAGTTGGTTTGGCAGCAATCCGGGTATGGATTGGCTGCAACAGGTATCCCTAGTGCTATCTCCTGGACAGCCGCTATATATCATGATGTTTGCGGCGGGAATTATTTTCTTCAGCTTTTTCTATACCGCAATTATGTTCGACCCCAAGGATGTGGCGGACAATTTGAAGCGTCAGGGCGCCTATGTGCCAGGTATTCGCCCCGGGCAGCAAACGTCGAAGTACATTGACGATGTCATCACTCGGTTGACGGTGTTTGGCGCGCTTTATGTGACTCTCGTATGTCTATTGCCCGAATTCATGGTGGTGTTCTTTGATACCTCGTTCCAATTAGGTGGAACAGCCGTGTTAATTGTGGTGGTGGTGGCGATGGACTTTATGTCCCAAGTGCAATCGCATTTGATGAGCAGCCAGTACGCAAAGTTGATGGAAAAATCGAATTTACAAAACTATGGGCGTCGGCGTTAGAGCCACGCGTAGGTTGGAAAGCATGAAAGTAAGAGCATCGGTAAAGAAAATTTGTAGAAACTGCAAAATCGTCAGACGCAAAGGCGTTGTGCGAGTGATATGCAGTACTGAACCGCGCCACAAGCAGCGACAGGGTTAACCCGTCGCGTTTATTGGCCAAAAACGGAGCGTATAAATGGCACGTATCGCCGGAATAAACATACCGGATAACAAACACGCAAGAATCTCGTTGACCTATATCTACGGCATCGGGCTGACCTCTGCGGAGAAAATTTGTGACGCCGCTGGGGTAAAACCTGATGCGAAAATCGGCGAGTTGGATGAGGCGAACTTAGACGCGATCCGCGCCGAAGTAGGCAAACTCAATGTCGAGGGCGACTTGCGTCGAGAAACGTCAATGAACATCAAACGCTTGATGGATCTGGGTTGTTATCGCGGCATGCGTCATCGACGTCATTTGCCAGTGCATGGTCAGCGTACGAAGACAAATGCGCGCACCCGTAAGGGACCGAAGCGTCCCATCCGTCGTTAGGGTTAGATAGGAACTGTTATGGCTGAGAAGAAGAAAGCGAAGCGCGTAGTTGTTGATGGATTGGCGCACATACATGCGTCTTTCAACAACACGATTATTACCATCACTGATCGTCAGGGTAACGCCTTGAGTTGGGCAACTTCTGGCGGTTCAGGTTTCCGCGGCTCGCGTAAAAGTACGCCATTTGCAGCTCAGGTAGCTGCAGAGCGAGCGAGCAATGTAGCGGTTGAGTTTGGCATGAAGAGCGTTGATGTATTTGTTAAGGGCCCAGGACCGGGTCGTGAGTCAGCGGTGCGTGCAATTAATGCTGCTGGGTTGAAGATCAACAGCATCTCAGACGTAACCCCAATTCCACATAATGGCTGCCGTCCTCCTAAGCGCCGTCGCGTTTAGCAGCTCGCAAGAATACGAACGGAGAAACTGGAATGGCCCGATATTTAGGACCAAAACTTAAGCTGAGTCGTCGCGAAGGCACGGATCTCTACCTCAAAAGTGGGGTACGCCCGATTGACTCCAAATGCAAAATCGATAACGCGCCGGGTCAACATGGCATCCGTCGTGGCCGCCTGTCTGATTACGCGGTACAGCTGCGTGAAAAGCAAAAAGTGCGCCGCCTTTACGGTGTATTAGAAAAGCAATTCCGCAACTATTACAAAAAAGCAGATCGTAAGCGTGGTGCGACGGGTGAGAACCTGCTCAAGTTGCTGGAAAGCCGCCTAGATAACGTTGTTTATCGCATGGGCTTTGGATCTACCCGAGCGGAGTCGCGTCAGTTGGTATCTCATAAAGCGATTACCGTTAATGGTGGCTTAGTGAATGTAGCGTCTTATCAGGTGCAGCCAGGGGATGTGGTCGCGGTTTATGAAAAGTCTCGCAACCAATTGCGTATCCAAGCTGCGCTGCAACTTGCAAGTCAACGTGGCGAGATCGATTGGGTTGACGTGAATGCGGGGAATTTCGAAGGGGTATTCAAACGCTTGCCTGACCGCGAAGAATTACCGGCAGAAATTAATGAGAACCTCATTGTCGAGCTCTACTCGAAGTAATTGATCTGGCGTATAGCGCCTTAGGAGACAACAACATGTCACAGTTGGCAAACGAGTTCATGACCCCTCGCAATATTGACGTCCAATCGGACAGTCCTTGTCGGGCTAAAGTTACTCTAGAGCCTTTAGAAAGAGGTTTTGGGCATACCTTAGGCAACACGTTGCGCCGCATTCTGTTGTCATCTATGCCTGGATGCGCAATTACTGAAGTGCAAATCGACGGTGTACTTCACGAATACAGTACCCTTGAAGGTGTGCAGGAAGACGTCATCGATATTCTGCTGAACCTTAAAGACATCAGTGTGATCCTGCACAACCAAGATGAAGCGGTGATTACACTCTCAGTTTCTGGCGCTGGAAAGGTCACAGCTGGAGATTTTCAGCTCACTGAGGATGTGGAAATCGCTAACCCTGAGCATCAGGTTTGCACCCTCAACGAGAGTGGATCGATTCGTCTTGAAGCGAAGGTCACAAAAGGCCGTGGCTATATTCCAGCGGATGCTCGGGATACAGCTGAAAGTGCGGAGGAGAGTCGTCCAATCGGTGTACTCCGACTTGATGCCTCCTACAGCCCACTGCGTCGCGTATCTTATAGTGTTGAAAGCGCGCGGGTAGAGCAGCGAACGGACTTAGACAAGCTGATTCTCGATCTAGAGACGAACGGCACAATTGACCCGGAAGAAGCCATTCGACGTGCGGCGACTATCCTGCAGCATCAGTTAGCGGTATTCGTCGACCTCGATCACGAGGGTGAGCAGGTTGTCGAGGAGAAGGAAGACGAAGTCGATCCGATCCTCATTCGGCCGGTGGACGACTTGGAATTGACCGTGCGTTCAGCCAACTGTTTGAAAGCAGAAAACATTTACTACATTGGCGACTTGATACAGCGCACCGAAGTCGAGTTATTAAAAACACCGAACCTCGGCAAGAAATCTTTGACCGAAATCAAAGATGTACTGGCGACCCGCGGACTATCCTTGGGTATGCGCCTTGAAAATTGGCCGCCGCCGAATCTTCACGGTGGCCGAATATAGGCTATCGCCGCACATAGCGGATATAGAACCAGATTAGAAATATCAGATAGGGCATAGGAACGAACCATGCGTCATCGAAAGAGTGGCAGACAGCTCAATAGAAATAGCTCGCACAGGCAGGCAATGTTTCGCAATATGGCAGCGTCTTTAATAGAAAGCGAAGTCATTAAGACGACCTTGCCTAAAGCAAAAGAGCTACGTCGGGTCGCAGAGCCGCTGATAACGCTCGCGAAAGAAGACTCGGTAGCAAATCGCCGTTTAGCTTTCTCACGTACCCGCAGCAAAGTGGCTGTTGGCAAATTGTTTGCCGAGTTGGGACCCCGTTATCAGGGTCGCCCAGGCGGCTACACGCGCATATTAAAGTGTGGTCATCGTGCCGGCGACGCAGCGCCTATGGCCTTCGTAGAATTGGTTGACCGTCCAATTATCGACGCCGACGAACTAGATGCGGAGTACTTAGACGCTCAAGAAGAAGTGCAAGAAGCGGCGCAAGAAGAAACCCAGGAAGCCGCTGCTGAAGCTGAAGTCGCGGAAGAGCAAACTGCCGAGGTGGAAGCCTCGAGCGAAGAGAGCGCTGACCCAGCCGCGGAAGACGACAAGAAGTAGTTCATCGTGAACGCAAGTTTTCATCCAACTCCGCGCACATTGATGGGCCCCGGCCCTTCCGATGTGCATCCGCGGGTGCTTGGTGCGATGGGTAAGGCCACGATTGGCCACTTGGATCCAGAATTCATCGCCCTGATGGAAGACATCAAGGAACTGCTACGGTACTGCTTTCGCACTACTAATACTTTAACGCTACCGTTGTCAGCGCCCGGGTCGGCGGCGATGGAAGCTGCATTTGCTAATTTGTTAGAGCCTGGTGACAAGGTCATTGTCTGCATTAACGGTGTGTTCGGCATGCGTATGGCCGAAAATGTTCGTCGCATGGGTGGCGAGCTGGTTACCGTTGAGGATGAATGGGGCACCCCGGTTGATGCCGCCAAGTTACAGGATGCTCTGACGCAAAATCCGGACGCGAAAATAGTGGCCTTCGTGCATGCCGAAACCTCTACGGGGGTGTGCTCGGATGCTAAAACTCTGTGTGCTATGGCCGCTCAGGCCGGATGTTTATCCATTGTAGACTCGGTCACTGGTTTGGCCGGGGTAGAATTGCTCGTTGATGAATGGGCTGCGGACGTCACCTATTCCGGCACCCAAAAGTGCTTATCGGCACCGCCTGGAATCAGCCTGATTACCTTTAGCGACAAGGCAGCGGCTAGAGTGCAGGCGCGTAATACCCCGGTGCAAAGCTGGTTTTTGGATCTATCGCTGTTGATGGCTTACTGGCAGGGTGAGGGCGCTCGCACTTATCACCACACGGCACCTGTGAATGCAATGTATGGTCTGCACGAAGCCCTATTGATGGTCAAAGAAGAGGGGATAGAAAACGCGTGGCAGCGTCACCGCGACATGCACGGGTTGTTAGCTGAGGGGGTGAGCTCCCTGGGTCTGGATTTTGTCGTAGACGCTGAATGTCGTTTGCCACAACTGAATTTAGTTCGCTGCCCCGAAGGTTTGGACGAAGCGGCTGTACGCAGGCGTTTGCTCGAGGAGTACAATCTAGAGATCGGTGCAGGACTTGGAGCCTTTGCCGGTAAAGTATGGCGCATCGGCTTGATGGGCTATTCAGCCCGACGCGAAAACGTCGAACTGTGCATAAGCGCGTTGCGCAGCTGTATCTAGATCATCCTAGCCTGCAAGCAGCGGGCGCAAAAATTGGCCGGTGTGGGATTTCTTGATCTTGACGACCTGTTCGGGTGTGCCAGTAGCTACGATCTGCCCACCCCCTGAGCCTCCCTCCGGTCCCAAGTCGATAACCCAGTCGGCGGTTTTAACCACATCTAAATTGTGTTCTATCACCACGATGGTATTGCCCTGGTCGCGTAGTCGATGCAATACCTCCAACAACTGCGCGATGTCGTGGAAATGCAGCCCTGTGGTTGGTTCGTCAAGAATGTACAGCGTCTGCCCAGTGTCGCGTTTTGATAATTCGCGAGATAGTTTTACCCGTTGTGCCTCACCACCTGATAGAGTCGTTGCAGATTGGCCGAGCCGGATATAAGCAAGTCCCACGTCTACTAATGTCTCAAGTTTTCGTGCCAACATGGGCACTGCTGAGAAAAACTCTCTGGCTTCTTCGATGGTCATTTCCAGCACTTCGTTAATATTCTTGCCCTTATAGCGTATGTCGAGGGTTTCTCGGTTATAGCGCTTGCCGTGGCAAACGTCGCAGGGCACGTAAATATCTGGAAGAAAGTGCATTTCTACTTTAATCACGCCATCACCTTGGCAGGCCTCACAGCGACCGCCTTTAACGTTAAAGCTGAACCGGCCTGGTTTATAGCCCCGGGCACGGGCCTCGGGCACTTGGGCAAATAGTTCGCGAATAGGCGTAAATAGGCCGGTATAGGTTGCTGGGTTAGAGCGTGGGGTGCGGCCGATGGGACTCTGATCGATATCCACCACCTTATCCAAATGCTGCAAACCATCGATGCTCTCATAGGGTCGCGGTTTTAGTGTGGTGGCTTTGTTCAACTCAGTGGCGGCCAATGGATACAGGGTGTGGTTGATGAGCGTGGACTTGCCCGACCCCGACACGCCGGTGACGCAAGTGAACAGTCCGCAGGGAATATTCAGGGTTACATTCTGCAAGTTGTTACCGCTCGCACCTGAGAGAACCAGAGTTTTATCTTGCTGCAAAGGTGTTCTCTTTTTCGGTACGGCAATTTGCTTTTTGCCGCTCAGATATTGTCCGGTAATTGATGTCTTAGTGCTGGCCACTTCTTTAAAGGAACCCTGAGCAATGATCTTGCCACCGTGAACACCGGCACCGGGCCCGATATCAATGAGATGGTCAGCTCTGCGCATCGCTTCCTCATCGTGCTCAACAACCAGCACGGTGTTGCCTAGGTCCCGCAGGTGTTCCAGAGTTTTTAGCAGTCTCTCGTTATCTCTCTGATGTAAGCCGATGGACGGCTCGTCCAGGATGTACATGACGCCCACCAATCCGGCACCAATTTGGCTCGCTAAGCGGATACGTTGTGCCTCGCCGCCTGATAAGGTCTCCGCACTGCGATCGAGGGTCAGGTAGTTCAGGCCGACATCCACTAGGAACTGCAGACGCGCCTGAATTTCTTTGAGAATTTTCTCGGCGATAGTGGCTTTTTGTCCCCGTAGTTTGAGCTTGGCAAAGTGCTCGAGGGTCGCCGCTACCGATCCATTGGTGACACTGGGCAGATTTGTCCCGCCAATAAAGACATGCCGGGATTCCTGACGTAATCGCGTTCCGCCGCAATCTGGACAGTCAGCAACGCGTAAGTACTTTTGTAGGTTCTCCCGCACCATGGACGAATCTGTTTCACGAAACCGCCGCTCCATATTCGGTAATACGCCTTCGAAACGGTGGCGCCGATGTATTATATCGCCGCGGTCGTTGGCATAGCTAAAGTCGATCTGTTGGCGGCCGCTGCCGTGCAGGATCACGTCTCGATGTTTCTTGCTGAGTTTTTTGAACGGCACTTCAACATCAAAGTCGAAATGATCTGCCAATGAACTGAGCATGTGGAAATAATAAATGTTACGTCTATCCCAGCCTCGTATAGCCCCTTCTGCAAGTGAAAGGTCTGAGTCTGCAACCACCAGAGCCTCGTCAAAAAATTGTGTTACGCCTAAGCCGTCGCAACTGCTGCATGCGCCTGCGGGGTTGTTAAAGGAGAACATTCTTGGTTCCAATTCTGCAATTGCATAACCGCAGCTCGGGCAGGCGAATTTAGCGGAGAACACGATCGGATTGGCATCTGGGTCATCCATATCGGTAACCAAGGCGACACCATCAGATAATTCCAGGGCGGTTTCAAAGCTCTCGGCGAGGCGCTGCGCAACATCACTGCGCACTCGTACACGGTCAACCACCGCCTCTATAGAGTGTTTTTTGTTTTTATCGAGTGCCGGGGCTTCATCGAGATCCACCACCAAGCCATCGATCCGCACGCGAACAAAGCCGGTGCTGCGCAGCTCTTGAAAAACATGCAGGTGTTCGCCTTTGCGCTCGTCTATGATCGGCGCCAGCACCATGACCCGTTTATCGTCAAGTTGCGCCATTACCTGATCGACCATTTGGCTGACGGTTTGCGCATCGAGGGGCAAGTCATGGGTAGGGCAACGCGGCTCCCCAACTCGAGCGTACAATAACCTTAAGTAATCGTAGATTTCAGTAATCGTGCCCACGGTTGAGCGCGGATTGTGTGACGTGGATTTTTGCTCGATGGAGATTGCTGGAGACAAGCCTTCGATATGGTCGACGTCCGGTTTTTCCATCATCGACAGGAACTGGCGCGCATAGGCGGACAGCGACTCCACATAGCGGCGCTGACCCTCTGCGTACAAGGTGTCGAAAGCCAGAGAGGATTTACCGGAGCCGGAGAGACCCGTAATTATGACCAGCTTATCTCGTGGAATGTCTAGATCGATATTGCGCAGATTGTGGGTGCGGGCACCCTTGACTGATATTGTATCCAATCGAATAAGCTCACTTCTGTCATGTACTAAAAAGCATCCAACATAACTGGATCGTGGAATGCCGACAACACTATGACGGAGTTGGCGTGATGAACATGTGCAAGGATTTTCGGTTGGGGGTGGTGAACGCTTTAGACTACACTTGGAGCCAATGTATAGGCGGAGATCGACATGGCACGAGGCGTCAATAAAGTCATTTTAGTAGGGAACTTAGGTCGTGACCCTGAGACTCGATATGCGCAGAACGGTACAGCGGTGACGCGTTTCAGCGTAGCGACCTCTGAATCTTGGCGAGATAAGGCATCAGGGGAACAGCAGGAACGAACGGAATGGCACAATGTCGTATGCTTTGCGCGTTTAGGTGAAATCGCTGGCGAGTACTTGCGTAAGGGCTCGAAGGTCTACATCGAGGGTCAGTTGCGCACCTCCAGTTGGGAGGCTGAGGGTCAGAAGAAATATCGTACCGAGATCAATGCTCGGGAAATGCAGATGCTCGACAGTCGCGGCAGTATGGACGGGGGCGGTGGCCAAATTAACCCACCACCATCAGGATTCGATTCTGCGCCGGCCCAAGCGCCTGCAGGTATGTCTATGGATAACGCGCCGACGCTGTCGGACGACAATGACTTTGAAGACGATATTCCATTCTAACAATGCGAAGGTTGGTCCATGCCTTCATGACGAGACCAACGGGTGAGGTCTAGGCCATCGCAACGAAGCCAAACAACATAAGCCCTAGGGCTATTCGGTAGTAGACATAGGGGCGCATGCCCGTGCGTTCCACCAGCGCAATGAAAAAGTGAATACACACGTAGGCACTTAAACCGGCTAACGTCGCCGCACTGATCATAATCAACGCATCGCTCAGCAGTTCGCTAACGCTCAGGTCCAGCATCATCAAAAGCTGCGCGCCAAAAATTGTTGGTATTGCCAACAAGAATGAAAAACGCGCGCTCTCAGTTCGCCCCAGACCAATCAGTAGCGCCGCGGTGATCGTTATACCGGAGCGCGAGGTGCCTGGAATCAGCGCGATGCACTGGGCCAGACCGATGAATAGCGCAGCCGGGAAAGTCAGTGTTTTCTGTTGTTGCGGCCGCGAATCTGCGAACCAAAGTGCCAAACCGAAAACCAAGGTTGTCGTCGCGATGACGTAAATTGAGCGAAAAGTGCTGTCTATAAAATCTTTCGCCAAAAAGCCGACGATGACGATCGGGAACGTTGCAATGGCCAATAGCAGTACCTGGCGAACGTTAGTATCGCCGTCTTCCGCATGCAGTACAGCGTACCAACCCCGGGTGCGCAGTTGTGCTGGCGCCCCGATAGTGGCCAAAAGCATGGTGGTGATCTCGGTTCGAAAGTAGGCGATCACGGCGATCAGCGTGCCAAAGTGCACAGCCACGTCGAAAGCGAGACCTTGGTCTGGCCATGAAGTTAGTTGTGCGGGGATGATGAGATGAGCCGAGCTAGAGATCGGCAAGAATTCGGTAATGCCCTGGATCAAACTCAAAACGATTAACTGCAACCAATCCATATTGGTTCGATTCCTTTGCTAGAAAGCTTGTGTGGCAAAAACTAAGCATAGCATTGCCAGTAGATGAACAACGCAGATATAGTTTCCAACGCATATTAACGCGAGAGTTTAGTGTCACAGAAGCCACAGATCAGTATTGATGAGCAGGAGCGCATGCCGATTTTTCCGCTACGCACGGTGTTATTTCCTGGCGGTGTCTTACCCCTGCGAATTTTTGAACCGCGATATGTCGATATGGTTCGTTGGTGTATGCGTGAGCAAGCAAACTTTGGCGTGGTGTTATTGCGCGAAGGTGGTGAGGTGATCGACGGTGCGGATGCATTAGCTGCAGACCAAGAGCTCTTCGCGGTCGGCACTGAGGCGGAAATTGTCGATTTCAATCAGGCGGATAATGGCTTACTGGGTATCGTTGCCCAGGGGCGCCGAAAATTCTCGTTGCTGGATGTAGAGCGCCAAAAAGATGGGCTGCTCTTGGGGCGCGTACAATTTTTGCCGACTGAACCAGAGGGGGAATTGGCTGATGAGCATGAGCCATTGCTCGCCGTGCTTAAAGACCTACTGCAGCATCCGCTGATCCAACAACTGAATCCCCAGGTGGATCTTGCGCAAGCCCGTTCGGTTAGTTATCGATTGGCCGATCTTTTGCCAATAGAGCCAGAAATAAAGCAAACGCTGCTACAGATCGCTTGGCCTAAAGAGCGTTTAAGCGAGTTGCGTCGCCTAGTCGGTAAATTCCGCGACTAAGTTTCAAGGTTTTCCAGCGCAATCGATGCTAGCGAGGCCGCAGGTTATCCCTATAATTGAGGTATGAACCAGCCAATTAGTACAGTTATGCAACAGATGGGTGTTGCTGCAAGGAATGCTTCTCGGGCATTGGCAGTAGCGTCTACCGCCACCAAATCTAAAGCGTTAGTCACCATTGCTGAGGCTCTCGACGCTGAGCGCGAGCAAATAAAAGCAGCTAATGCAGCTGATTTAGCCGCGGCTCAAGACAACAATGTTGACCAGCCGCTCGTGGATCGACTTTTGCTCGGAGACAAGGGTATCGATCAAATGATCGAGGGCCTAATGCAGATCGATGCATTGAAAGATCCCATAGGTGAAGTTACGGATCTTAGCTATCGGCCGACAGGCATTCAGATAGGCAAAATGCGCGTGCCACTCGGAGTGATAGGGATGATTTATGAGTCGCGCCCGAACGTTACGGTGGATGCTGCGGCGCTTTGTCTCAAGGCGGGTAACGCCTGCATTTTGCGTGGTGGTTCCGAAGCATTTTTATCCAATCAGGCCATCGCTGCCTGTGTGACCAAGGGTATGGTTGCCGCTGGGTTGCCCGAGGCGTGTGTGCAACTAGTTGCGACGACGGATCGATCTGCAGTCGGGGAAATGCTCAAGCTGGATGAATTTGTCGATGTGATCGTACCCCGAGGCGGCAAAGGCCTCATCGAACGCGTTAGCCGCGAGACTCGCATTCCGGTGATAAAGCATCTGGATGGCATCTGCCATGTGTATATTGATGCCGATGCGGATGTGCAAAAAGGTATTGATCTCGCATTCAATTCCAAAGCAGAAAAGTATGCCGTGTGTAATGCTATGGAAACGCTCTTGGTGCACCAGCAGATTGCGCCCCAGGTATTGCCGCCATTAGTAAAAAAGTTTGCCACTGCACAGGTGGAGTTGCGCGGGTGTGAGCGCGCTGTTGCTCTTAGCGGTGTTGGGCCGGCGACTGAGGCAGATTGGTCGGAGGAATATTTGGCGCCGATTTTGTCGATAAAAATTGTCGATGAGTTAGAGGCTGCCATTGAACATATCAATCGCTACGGCTCTGGGCACACTGATGTGATTGTCACAGAAAATTACACGTGTTCTAGACAGTTTATCCAGGCGGTGGATTCAGCCTCGGTTATGGTTAATGCGTCTTCGCAGTTTGCTGATGGCTTTGAATATGGCCTCGGCGCAGAGGTGGGTATCTCTACAGA
>Ga0163111_10001645_pt1 | contig 13923 bp, 11 predicted proteins | sample CRUFie1St18metaG_FD_109645 | JGI IMG/M metagenome (GOLD analysis project Ga0163111, IMG submission 109645) | Marine microbial communities from the Costa Rica Dome - CRUD Field 142mm St18 metaG | ecosystem: Environmental > Aquatic > Marine > Oceanic > Photic zone | place: Costa Rica: the Eastern...
AGGAGAATTACCCTGAACTTAAAAAATGAAATCGAAATTATTAGTATTAGGTGGTAGTGGATTTATTGGATCTCATGTAGCTCAAAGAGGGATTAATAAAGGTTATGAAACTTATGTTATTTGTAGAAAATTACCAAGCCAAAAAGAAATAATAAAAGGCGTAAAATATATACAGTTGGATATTTCAAATAAAAATGATTTAAAAATAATATCCAAAATTAGTTTCAACTATATAGTAAATCTTTCAGGTAATATAGATCATTCTTCATTTTTTAAAGCAGGAAAAGATTTAATTAATCTTCATTTTTATTCTTTAGTTAATTTTATTTCTACTATAAGAAAAGATAATTTGATTCGTTTCGTACAAATTGGTAGTAGTGATGAATATGGAGATAATATTGCACCTCAACATGAGTCTCAAATTGAAAAGCCTTTTACTCCATATTCTTTCGCAAAAACAGCCTCTACTAATTTTATAAAATATTTATTTAAAACTGAAAATTTCCCAGGTACTATTTTAAGGCTCTTTATAATTTATGGTCCAGGACAGAAAAAAGATAGATTGATTCCTTATGTGATAAGTAAATCTCTTAAAAATGAAATTTTTGAAGTGTCCTCCGGTAAACAAATTCGTGATTTTCTACATATTGATGATGCTGTAGATGCAATTTTTCTTTCTCTTAAAGAAGATGCAGTTAATGGGAAAATAATTAATTTGGGTTCGGGTCATCCTCGATCAGTAAAATCAGTTATCCAATTTATTGTTCAAGAGATTGGATTTGGAAGTCCTCTATATGGTGATCTTAAAATAAGAAAAGGAGAAAATCTAGAGTTATACCCAAATTTAGAACTTGCAAAAAAAATATTAAATTGGGAATCTAAAATAACTTTTGAATTAGGGTTGAAAAATTTAATAAATCACTATCAGAACAATTTAAAATGAAAAATTTAATTAGCCAAAAGGTAAGTGTAATAATGAATGTGCATAATGGCGAAGAATTTATATCTGAAGCAATAGAAAGTGTAATTAGCCAGACCTATAATAATTGGGAACTTATAGTATGGGATAACTCTTCAACGGATAATACTCATAAAATTGTAAAAAGCTTTAAAGATGAGAGAATAATTTATTTTAAATCAGATATATTTGACAAGTTATATACTGCTAGAAACAAAGCAATAGATGTTTCAAATGGAGATTTAATCACATTCCTTGATGCAGATGATATTTGGCTCCCTAATAAATTGGAAGTGCAATCTAATATTATGAAAGATAGTGAAATTGATTTTTGCTATTCAAACTTCTTTCAAATAAATAAAAATAGTAGAAAAACTTTTCCTCCTAAAGCATATTATTCTAATTTGCCTTGCGGAAAAATATACAAGAATCTTCTCAAAAAGTATACCGTAGGGATTTTGACACTTTGTTTAAGAAAAAATAGTTTAATTAAATTTGGGATTTCATTTGATCCAAGATATTCAATTATTGGAGATATGGTGTTTGTTTTAAAATTATCTGAAATTGGAAATTGTTATGCTTCTCAAAACTGTTTAGCTTGTTATAGAACTCATCAGGGAAATCTAAGTAAAAAAAAGGTACTTATGCAAGTTAATGAAATGAGACTTTGGTTTTATGAATTAAGAAAATTTGGTAAATGGAATCAATCTATTTATAAATCATTAGAAAATTTGACAAATTACCAAAGAGCGCGAGGCCTTATATCAAAAATTAGTCTGCTTCAAACTATCAGGCTTATTTTTAAGATTAAAGATATGAATTTGATTTTTAGATTCATTATTCATTATTTTTTTTATAAATTTTTAAAAATAAATATGTTCTTAAAAAAATTAAAATAAAAAAAGTTGTAAATTTATGAGAAAATAATATTTATGGAAATACTTAATGCTTCTAAAAATAAATTTAATTGTTTGGTTGGAAAAGATATAAATATCATAAGCTGTGAAGATTTAATTTCGAAAGAGAATTTATTTGAGATTCCTTGTTTATCAGATCTTGGCTTTTTGGTAGTAAAAAATGTTTTAGATAAAAAATTAATTAAAAGTGCTAGAGATGTCTACTTTAATCTTTTTGAACAAGGAGAATATAAAGAGTTTAATAATGATTGGATTCATCTTAAAAATCATCAAGAATCTCATGGCTGTAAAAATCATCCTTCTATTTCCTTTTTAAAGAATAAAGCATTTCTTAATATAGTAAATTCTAAATTAATTAAAAAAATATCAATAAAACTACTTAATTCTGAAAGTACAATTTTATGTCCAAGAATGATTGTAAGAAGCTTTTCTAATCTCTCAGAAAGATGCACATATGCGCACAGAGATAAGGAGTATTTCAAAAGCTTTAAACCGAAAAATGTAATTACCTGTTGGATTCCATTAGGATTAGTCGGTTCTAATAATGGACAACTAATTTATTTATTGGATTCTCATAAAAGAGAAGAAGAGATAGATAAATTAGTAAATTCAGAGAGAATAATATCTAAGGATTTTAAAAAATTATCAGATTCTTTAAATTTAAAATGGTATAGACCAATAATCGAAATAGGAGATGTTATTTTTCATTCTTTAGAAATAATACATGCCTCTTTTGATAGTTTCTCAAATATTCCAAGGCTATCAATTGATTTGAGATTTGCAGCTTCTGAGGATGATTTAGATCCCCGATGGAGTAATGAATGGAGAGGAGATGATGGACTTTAATTTATTAGATTTTGGTGATGAATTTAATTCGAAATTAGTTAATAGAGTCGAAAATGTTTTAAAAAGTTCATACTGGTCTGGAGGAGAGAATATAAAAATTATCGAAAAAAATTTCTCTGAAATATATTCAATGAATGCTATTTCATGTGCAAGCGGAGGAGTAGCTTTAGAAATTATTGCAAAAGTTTTTAAAAATATTAAAAAAATAGGCGTACAGTCAAACACTTATTTTGCATCTATTCTGCCATGGATTAATAGAAATAAAGAAATAGTATTAATAGGAACAAAAGATAAAGCTTTGACTCCTTCATTAGAATTAGTAAAAGAAGTAATTAATAAGGGTGTAGATGCTATTTTATTAACGCATATTGGAGGTTATCCCGTACCTGAAATAATCGAAATAAAGGAATATTGCAAGAAAAATAATACTTTATTAATTGAGGATTGTGCTCATGCACCACTGACAAGAATTAATGGCAAATTAGTAGGCTCCTTTGGAGATGCTTCTATACTGTCTTTCTTTCCAACTAAGCCTATTCCTGCTGGAGAAGGTGGAATGCTTTTGTTGAAATCAAAAGAACTTGCTGATGAATCTCTAAGAATTAGAGATTATGGTAAGATTTCAAAAAATGGAAGAATATTGCATAAATTACCAGCACTTAGTAATGGGAGACTTAACGAATTTAGTGCTGCTATAGTTTCTGTTTTTTTAGAAAACTATAATTATATTGCAAAAAAAAGAGAGAAAATTTATAGATTATATAATTCGTTAATTCCCGCAGACTCGATTTACCAATATCAAAATAATTTCCATCAAGAAATTTCCTTTTATAAATACATAACATATTTGAAATCTAGTAAATATAAAGTTTCAGGAGTGTATGATTCAGATAATCAGCTCTATAGCATACTAAAGGAAAACGATATTAACTTTACTTTTATAGGGGATAATCCATTAGGAGTAGAACATTTATGTCTCCCTTTGTACCCAAGTATGAGTGAATCAGATGTTAAAAAAGTGGTAAATAATATTGACTTTTAATGAAAATTTATTTACTTGCTCCAAATTATTGTTGGCACACTTCTGATTTATTAGAATTATGTTCTTACAATAAAGATCTTAAATATATTTTCATTGCAGATACACCACCTTTTATTTCAAGAGTATTATTTAATAGATTCTTTTCGTTTTTAAATATACCTTATGAATTTTTTCAAAGGTTATGGAGATTATTTTTGTTTATTCCATGGAGTTTTTATTTGAGAAAAAGATTAATAAATAATAATCCTATTCATTGCCATGGTTTGTTCTCCCTTATTATTGCAAAATTTGCAAATATTGATAGTAAAAGAATTGTTTTTACTCCGCAAGGATCAGATGTTTTAGTACTTCCTGAAAATAATCGTATCATTAGAAATTTTTTAAAAAAAAATTTGTCTGACCTGAGATTTATAACTGCAGACTCTAGTTTAATATTGGAAAAGTGTATAAATATTTGTCCTTCTTTAAAAAAAGAAAATTTAATGCTTATACAAAATGGTATTCCATTAAAAAAAATAAATAATCTTGTAAAAAGAAAATCATCTAAATATAAAAGGGAAATAGATATTTGTTGGATAAGAGGACTAGGGAAAATTTATCAATTTGAATATTTTTTGGCATTAATAAAAATTTTATCTAAGTTAACTCCCAGAAAGATTAATATTGCTATTATTTCTGCTTACGGATCTAAGTTTATTCCAAAAGAAATTTTTGAATATAAGAATATTAATATAAACTTGTTGCCAAGGTTAAATTCCGACGAATTTTTAAAATGTATTTTTAATTCTAAAATAGCGGTGTCTATTCCTTCAAGTGACTCAAGTCCTAGAAGTGTTTATGAATCAGTATTCCTTGGATGTAAATTATTTTTAACTAAACTTGATTGTTTAAATTGGCTACCTAAAGATTTACAGTCAAAATTTCTTTATTCTTCTGGTAATTTAACAAGAGATGTTGAAATATTGATTAATGAAATAACAAATTTTAAAGAGGATGAAGATTTAAAAAATTATTTTATTAAATACAGAGAATTCTCAAATAATTTAAAATATTCTTATATAGCTAAATCATATTTTGAAATTTTTCAAAAGGTTATTTAAAAATTATTATTCATTTAAGCCAATTATGAAAAAATATAGAATTTGTACTAATTGTGTTATGGATTCAAGCGATCCAGCAATTAATTTTGACAAAAAGGGAATTTGTTCTCATTGTAATTCTTTTTATTCAAAAACCTTGCCTTACTGGAAAAAATTACTTAATGAAAATAGTTTAGCCGAGTTAAAAAAAGATATTATTTTAAGAAGATCTAATAAAAGTTCTTACGATTGCCTTATAGGATTGAGTGGGGGAATAGATAGCTCTTATTTAGTACATCTTGCAGTAAAAGAGCTAAAATTAAAACCATTAGTTTTTCACGTTGATTCTGGTTGGAATTCAAATATTGCATCTAATAATATTGAGAAGTTAATAGATAAATTAAACCTTGACTTATATACCGAAGTTATAAATTGGAAAGAAATGCGAGATGTACAATTATCATTTTTTAAATCAGGTGTCCCTCATATAGACGCACCACAAGATTATGCTTTTTTTGCAACTTTATATAAATTTGCAAGTAAATTTAAAATACAAACTATCCTCACAGGTGCTAATTTCTCCACGGAATGTATAAGGAATCCAGTTGATTGGATGTATTATCAATCAGATGATGTTCAATTAAGAAACATACAAAAGAAATTTGGAACATTAAAATTAAAGAATTTTCCAAAGACACATATCTTATGGCATAAATTATATTTGCCTTACATAAAAAAAATAAAAGTTATTAGACCACTAAATTATTTTAATTACGAAAAAGAAGAAGCTAAAAATTTGCTAATCAAAAACTATGGATGGAAACCATATCCTCAAAAGCATTTTGAATCAAGATTTACAAGTTTTTATGAAGGTTTTTGGTTGTATGAGAGATTTGGATATGATGTAAGACGTGTGCAACTATCTAGCTTAGTTTTGACTAAACAAATTTCACGCGAGAAAGCATTAAATATACTTCTTGAACCCCCTTTAGAAAAAAAGAAGATTAATTTGGAGAAACAATTTATCTCAGATAAATTAAGAATTAATGTTGAGCTTCTTGATAAGTTTTTTTATTTACCAAAAAAAACATATAGAGATTATCCTAATCAAGCATTTTTATATAAACTAGGTTCAAGTATATTTAAATTTCTAGGATTAGAAATAGGAGGAAAAGGTTGATTGGAGTAATAAATTATGGATTGGGAAATATTCAGTCATTTTTAAATAGTTATAGGTTATTAGGAGTTAAAGCTATACAAGTAAAAAATACTTTGGAATTAAATAAATGTGATCATCTTATCCTTCCAGGAGTAGGTTCTTTTGATGCCGCAATGACTAGATTAAAATCATCAAAGTTAATAGATAGTATTGAAAAATTAGTTTTTAAAGAAAATATACCAATATTAGGAGTATGTGTAGGATTACAAATAATGGCAAGAAAAAGTGAAGAAGGTGATAAAAAAGGTTTAGGTTGGTTAGATGGCGAAGTAAAGTTAATTCAAAAAATAAAAGACTTGCCCTTGCCGCATATGGGGTGGAATACTATACAAATTCAAAATTATAAATCCCAACTTTTAAAAGATACTGATAACAAAAATTTTTATTTCTTACATAGCTACTGTATGGAAATGGATACTAATGAGGGAATAATGGCTACTTCAGATTATGGGAAAATTATAGTAGCAGCAGTTTCTAAGAATAATATTCATGGATGTCAATTTCATCCTGAAAAGAGTCATGCTTCAGGTTTAACCATCCTTGAAAACTTTGCTAATCTCTAAAGGTGCTAAATTCAAGAATCATTCCAACTTTACTAATTTCTGAGGGGGATTTATACAAAACTGTAAATTTTAAATGTCCAAAATATATTGGGGATCCATTAAATACAGTAAGAATTCTAAATGAGAAAGAAGTTGATGAATTAATTGTTATTGATATTACAGCGACTAGAAATAATACTTCTCCAGATTGGGACTTGATTAAACATATATCAAGAGAGTGCAGAATGCCTTTATGTTACGGAGGGGGATTGAATTCTTTAGAAAGAATTGAAAAATTAATTTCATTAGGAGTTGAAAAAGCAGCAATAGGTTTTGCCGCTTTTAAATACCCACAAATAGTTGAAGAGGCGGTAAAAAATTTTGGCAGACAAAGTATTGTAGGTGTTTTAGATATAAAAAAAACTGGTTTCAAAAAAAGATATCAATCAATGGTACTTAATGGCTCCTTAAAAACTAATATGGATGCTATTGAATATGCCAGACATCTTATGAATATTGGAGTGGGCGAAATATTACTCCAGAATATTGATTTGGATGGGAGGATGAACGGTTTTGATATTGAATTGATAAGTAAATTATATGAAAATGTTGATATCCCTTTAACTGTTTTGGGAGGCGCTGGATCATTGAATGATATTAAAAAATTAATTGAAAAATTCAAAATAATAGGAGTAGCCGCAGGCAGTATATTTGTTTTTAAAGGTAAACATAAAGCTGTATTAATAAATTATCCAGATACCGATCAAAAAAAAATATTATTATCTGGCTAGAATTTTAAATAATTTCTTTTAATAAACTTAATTTATTTTGATCAAATGTTTTAAAATGTTCAAAGATTATTAGATAGGTCACTAATAGATAAGTTTTTATTAAATGAAGCAAGTTTTTCAAGATTTAAAAAATGGAGAATCCTTGATCAAAAATATTCCAGCACCCTCTATTAATAAAAATCAGGTTTTAGTTAAAAGTATTTGTTCTTTAATATCATCAGGAACAGAAAATATGTTAGTCAGTTTTGGAAAGGCAAGTCCATTAGGGAAAGCTATGCAACAACCTGAAAAAGTAAAAGATGTTATTAATAAAATATCATCAGATGGAATTTTAGAAACAATAGATGCTGTTAAAAATAAGATCGAACAGCCATTGCCACTAGGTTATTCTAATGTGGGAGTTATAATAAAAGTTGGAGAAGGTGTTAAAAACTTTAAGGTAGGAGATAGAATTGCTTCAAATGGTCCTCACGCTGAAATATTTGCAGTTAATCAAAATTTATGCGCTCTAATACCTGTAAATGTTTCAAATGAATCGGCAGTATTTACTGTCATAGCTTCAATTGGTCTACAAGGTATTCGTCTTGCTAACCCCTCATTTGGCGAAACTTTTCTTGTCAGCGGTTTGGGTTTAATAGGCCTTTTAACTGCTCAGTTATTGCTTTCACAAGGTTGTAAAGTTCTTGGAGTAGATCCTGATGAAGAACGCTGTTCATTAGCAAGGTCATATGGAATTAATGCATTAAATATTTCTCAAAGTATCGATCAGGTTTCTTGGTGCTTTAATGAAACCGGGAATATTGGAATTGATGGAGCAATTATTACAGCTGCTACTAATTCCAGTGAGCCAATTAATTTAAGTGCTAAGTCTTGCAGAAAAAGAGGAAGAATAATTTTAGTAGGTTCAACAGCAATAAATTTAAAAAGAGATATTTTTTATGAGAAGGAGATTACTTTTCAAGTAAGTTGTTCTTATGGCCCTGGCAGATATGATAAATCTTATGAAGAAAAAAGTAATGATTATCCAATAGGATTTGTAAGATGGACTGAACAAAGGAATTTTCAAGCAATATTGTATTCAATTGAAAAAAAACATCTTCAAACTACAAAATTAATTTCACATAGATTTAAGTTAAATGATATCAAAGGAGCTTATGAAATTTTAACTGGAGAAGAAAAAAATCTTGGCATTTTAATTGAATATGAAAATGATTCTATAGATTTATCACAAAAGGTTATTGATAAAGATATTTATAAAAAAAACGAAATCAAGCCTTTTAGAGAGAACCCATTTATTGGTTTTATTGGTTCGGGAAATTATGCCAGTAGAATTTTAATACCTGCATTTAAAAAGGCAGGAGCAAATTTACATACTTTAGTTTCTAAAAATGGAATAACACCATCTTATTTTGGTAAAAAATTCAATTTTCCTATAGTTAGCACTGATGTCGAATCTCTAATTAATGATAAGGAATGCAACACTGTTGTTATTACAACTAGGCATGATAGTCACGCAGATCTAGTAATTAAATCTTTAAAAAAAGGTAAAAATATTTTTGTAGAAAAACCTCTTTGTCTTAATTTTGATGATCTTGAATTGATAAAAGAGGAATTTAATAAAGCAAATAATAAATTTCATGAAAAACCAATATTAATGGTTGGCTACAATAGAAGATTCTCCCCTTTGATAGACCAAATTAAATCTAATATGAAATTTCTTCATGGACCTAAATCATTTATCTACACAATTAATGCAGGTTTAGTTCCAAAAGATCATTGGATTCAAGATGAATTCGTAGGAGGAGGAAGGTTATTAGGCGAAGTTTGTCATTTTTTAGATCTTTTAAGATGTCTTGCTGAATCTCCAATAAAAGACATTAAGTGCTTTGCACCTAATTACTTTGGTTCATATCCTCAGACTTTTTTCCTTCAGATAAAGTTTAATGATGAATCTATAGGATCAATCAATTATATTTCTACAGGAAATAAGACTTTTCCTAAAGAACGTTTAGAAGTTTTCTGCGATTCAACTATTCAGAGACTAGATAATTTTAAAAAGGTAGAGACATGGGGATCTAAATATTTAAGAGGTAAAAAACTAATTAAACAGGATAAAGGTCAATTCAATTGTGCAAGTAAATTTCTTGATTCTGTAAGAAATTATCGTGAGAATCCAATACCTGTAGCAGAGTTATTTGAAATTCAATATTGGCTGTTAAAGGCCCAAAAACAAATTTCTTAATTTTTCTATTAATCATTTTAATTTAGTTCATTAGAACTAAAATAAATTACTATGCTAAATTTAAATGTAATTTATTTATTAATAATTTAAAGTTGGAAAAGGTTTGTATTGTTGGTCTTGGATATATAGGTCTTCCTACTGCTGTGATACTTGCAAGCAAAAAATATAAAGTTACTGGAGTAGATATAAATATTGAAATTGTAAAAAAAATTAATCAAGGGATAACTCATATCAATGAACCTAAATTAAATGAAAAGCTTCTTAAAGTAATAAAAAATTCAAATTTAAAAGCACGAACAAAACCAATTTTTTCAGACGTTTTTGTTATCGCAGTGCCAACTCCATATATTGTCGGAGAAGATGGGATTCATTTCCCAGATACTAGTTTAGTATTAAATGCAGTTAAATCTATTTGCCCTTTTTTAAGAAAAGGTAATCTAATTATTATTGAATCAACTTGCCCTGTTGGCACTACTGAAGAGGTTTCATATTACATAGAAAAAAATACAAATATTGATTTGAAGGAATTATTTATATCCTATTGTCCAGAAAGAGTATTACCTGGAAATATCCTTAAAGAACTTATTGTCAATGACAGGGTGATAGGAGGATTAACATCCCAGTCATCAATTAAAGCAGAAAATTTTTATAAAACTTTTTGTGATGGTAAATTGCACTTAACAAATTCTAGAACTGCTGAAATGGTTAAATTAACTGAGAATGCATACAGAGATACTAATATTGCTTTTGCTAATGAAATATCTATGGTTTGCGAAAAGTTTGATATCGATGCACGAAAATTAATTAAATTATCTAATCATCACCCAAGAGTAAATATACTTAATCCTGGATGCGGTGTCGGTGGCCATTGCATTGCTATAGATCCTTGGTTTATTGCATCACAAGCTCAAGATATTACTCCTCTAATTCAAACTGCTCGCAGAGTAAATCTAAATAAAACTGAGTGGGTAAAAAGACAAATTAACTATATAATTAAACGATTTAAAAAAGAAAATGGTTATGAACCCTTGGTTGGTTGCTTGGGACTAACATTTAAACCTGATGTAGAGGATTTAAGAGAGTCTCCTGCATTAAAGATCGTTGAAGATTTAATTGATTGTAAATATAAGTTAACTGTAGCTGAACCAAATATCCAAACTTTAAAAAATATAAAAATTGCACACTATAAAGATGTAATTAATAAGGCTGATTTGATTTTCATTCTCGTATCTCATAAAGAATTTAAATTTTTAAAAAGTGATAATAAAAATATATATAATTTCTCTAATTAATGAAAAAAAATTATAAACTTTTTTATAAAACAATTTTAGATATTGGATTAAAGAGATTCATCGGCAGAATTATTTATGAGATAAGAAAAAAATTTGATAAAAATATGCCTGAATTTTTGGTTTTATATTTTGCCGATGCAAAAAATGAGACACCGATTTTAAAAAAAGAATTAAGTATTCTTATATTAAAAACTAATAATAATTGGCTTGATAGAAAAGATAAGAATGAAGTCTCATTTACATTTTTAAACCAAAAAGAATATCTAACTTTTCCAATAGATTGGAATAATTTAAACTTTTCTCAACTATGGAGATTTAATCTACATTATTTTGATTGGGCTAGAAAATTTCTTGACTATAGAATTAATAATGGTTTTTGGTCAGAGGATTCAAGAGTAATAAAGATATTAATTGATGATTGGATTGAAAATAATAAACTTGGTAAAGGAGATGGTTGGCATAGCTATACAATATCGTTAAGGATAAGAAATTGGATTCTAATTATAAGAAGTTGCCCTGAATTTGATAATCAGAAATATATTGACTCTATTTGGCTACAGATATGTTGGCTTTATTCTCATAAAGAGAATTATTTAGGTGGAAATCATTGGCTCGAAAATTTAATTTCACTTTTAGTCGGTAGTTTGCAATTTGAAGGAGCAAAAGCAGAAAAAATTTTTCTATACTCCTCTAAGGAATTAGAGAAGGAATTGAAGTCACAAATATTAGAAGATGGTGGCCATCAAGAAAGGAGTGCATCATATCATTTATTAATTCTTGAAAGATTAATTGAACTAGGATTAATAATTGAAAATATAAAAGGTACTAGGCCAACTTGGCTTGTTGAAGTAATTAGAAAAATGACAGAGTGGGCAATATCTATAAGGTTAAATAATGGCAATCATCCCTTATTTAATGATAGCCCTAATATTTCTAGACCTATTGATGAAGTATTGAATTATTCAAGAGCGTATTTGAATAGATTTAAGTTGAGAAATAAAGGTATAATCTCGAAGTTAACTGAAATTTACTCAAAAAATGGAATTAAAAATAACCATTTCTTAATTCACAATAAGTTGACATCGCTATTTGATACAGGATGGTCAATTATTAGACTTGATAATGGTATTGAGGTTTTATTTAAATTTGGCGATTCTTGTCCCAAGCATCTGCCAGCCCACGCACATTCTGATTTATTAAGCATAGATATATTTAAGGATGGAAAACCAATAATTTTAGAAACTGGGACTAGCAACTATGGTTTAAATCTAACTAGAGAATATGAAAGATCATCAGCGGCTCATAATGTTTTCCAGCTTGGTTTATTGCCGAGATCTAAAAAACAAAATATCATTTGGATTGAACCAATTGAAACTTGGGGAAATTTTAGGGCTGCTAGAAAAGCAAAAATATTAAATAAAACAAGTGTGATTAATACTAATGGTAATATTTTGCTTAAAGGTTCACATGATGCTTATGAAAGATTTGGTGCTAAATATTCAAGATCTCTTGATTTAGAAGAAAAAAGTAATGGAGAAATATCTTTAATAATTTTGGATGAAGTGATTTGTCAGAATAGTATGTGCTGGCGTCAATTTTGGCATTTAGCTCCTAATCAATCCTCTGAATTATTTAATAGGACAATAGAAGACTTAAAATTAAATTACGATTTTAAGAAAGAATGGATAGATACATATTATTCATATGAATTTGGGCAAAAAATTAATAGAAAATCATTAAAGATTACAGGTAAAATTAGTCCCGGTTTTCATAAATTCAAAAGTACTATAACTATTCCAAATGACTAAAAAGAAAAAATTAAAAAAGGTCAAAATATGGATCATAAATCAATTTGCGAATACCCCAGATATGCCAGGTGGCTCGCGACATTATGAGCTAGCAGAATATTTTGCAAAACAAAATTTGGAAGTTGATGTTTTTTCTTCTGATTTTAATTTGTCTACTAGAAATTACAGCAAACTTAGAAATTTTCAATATTTTAAGACTGAGAAAATTAAAAAAATAAAATGGAATTGGCTTAGGGTTTATCCCTATAAAAGAAATAACTGGAAAAGATATCTAAATTTAATGAGTTTTTGCGTTAATCTTTTGATCTGGCAATTATTAAAGGCACTAAGAAATTCTTTACCAAATATTGTTATTGCCAGTTCACCGCAACTTATTGCTGCATATCAAAGTTTAATTTTTGCAAAACTTTTTAGGATTAAATTTGTATTTGAAGTCAGGGATATATGGCCACAAATATTGGTTGAATTAGGCGGAAGTAATCCTAAAAGTTTACTTTTGAGAATACTTAAACTAATGGAAGTGGCACTTTATAAATATTCTGACGCAGTAGTAATTCTGGCAAAAGGAGCGAGAAATTACGTAGAGACTAATGGGGCAAAGAGAGTTATATGGTTGCCAAACGGACCTAATTTAAAAGATTTTCATTTTTCAAGTCTTCCCGTTGAACCTAAAATATTTAATTCTAAAAGGCCCTTTAGAATTATTTATGCAGGAGCTCATGGTTTGGCTAATGATTTAAACAATGTTATTGAGGCAGCAGAGATTTTAAGAGATGCACCGATTGAAATTATTTTAATTGGAGACGGCCCCGAGAAAAATAAACTTGTATTTAAAGCGAAAGGTCTTAAAAATGTTATTTTTAAATCTCCTACATCTAAATCAAAAATCCCAATAATAATGAAAGATTCTGATGCTATTTTAATTTCTCTAAAAGACGTTCAGTTATTTAAGTATGGAATATCGCCAAATAAACTTTATGATGCATATGCCTTAGGACGACCTGTAATTTCTACGGTAGGTGGATTCGTTAATCAGGAAATAGAAAATAATTATATTGGTTTTACAACTGATCCTGGAAAGCCAGAGAGATTGGCAAAAATAATTAAAAGAATGTATAAACTTCCAAGAGTAGAAAGAGAAAAAATGGGTATTATGGGCCGTCAGTTGGCAGAGAACATCTACTCAA
>Ga0163111_10001647_pt1 | contig 13921 bp, 12 predicted proteins | sample CRUFie1St18metaG_FD_109645 | JGI IMG/M metagenome (GOLD analysis project Ga0163111, IMG submission 109645) | Marine microbial communities from the Costa Rica Dome - CRUD Field 142mm St18 metaG | ecosystem: Environmental > Aquatic > Marine > Oceanic > Photic zone | place: Costa Rica: the Eastern...
AAAAAAAATTTTACTAAAAAAACTCCAAGTTTCACCCAGTATTTTTTGGAATCAAATGATGAGCTGGCTGTATAATCAGCAAAAAGATTTTAAAAAGAGTTTTATTCAACAAAAATCAATATATAAGCGTGAACAAAAAACTTTACAGCCAATTATATACATTGGATTGCTAGCTAAAAAAAATAAAGATTATGATACTGCTGAAAGTGCATTTAATTTTATTTTAGATATATCACAACAATCAAAAGTAATATTGGAGGCAAAAATTCAACTGCTTAACTTAGATATTTTGCTTGAATCTAGAAATTTTAAAGAAATTCAAAATGATTTCAAATTTTTGATAGATCAATATGGGAGTAGTGATGAAACATTAATGTTGCAACTAGTTTATTTTGATTTTTTAGTATATAATATGAACGATAAGGATAAAGCAATATCCTTAATTGAAGAAAATTTAACGAGAAATTTTTCAAATTCTTCAAAGGCAAAAATGAAAATAAAATTAGCCGATATATATTTGACACAGGAAAAATTTAATCTTGCATTAATTTATTATACTCAAGTTTATAATCAAATTAAAACAGGTGATTTAGCTCAAGAAGCAAGATTTAAAGTAGCAAAAACAAGTTTTTACAAAGGAGATTTTGATTGGGCTGAATCGCAGTTAAACATTTTGAAGTCATCAACATCAAAACTTATTGCTAATGACGCATTAGAACTTAAACTTTTAATTAATGATTATAAATTAAAAGACAGTCTAAATTTACCACTAAAATTATATGCAAAAGCTGATTTTTACAATTTTCAAAATAAAAATACTGAAGCCTATCAAATTTTAAATGAACTCATACTAAATTATCCTGAAGATGCAATAGTTAACCAAGCATTAATTTTTCAAGCTAAAATTTTAGAATCTAAAGAAAAATATAATGAGGCCTTACAAAACTATGAATTAATAATTAATGATAATTCTTCAAGTATTCTAATTGATGATGCTTATTTTGCAGCAGCAGAACTATGTAGAACTAAACTAAATTTTTTTAATAAAGCATTAAAGTATTATGAGAAGATTATTTTTCAATTTCAAGATAGCATTCATTTAGTAGATTCTAACAAGTACTACAGAAGTCTTAGAAATAGCGATAATTAAAAAAATTATTATGATTATTTATAATGTAACAATAAACTTGGATTCGTCAATCCATAAAAATTGGCTTGAATGGATAAATAATCATATTAGAAATGTATTAAGTACAGGAAAATTTACTAAAGCAGTTTTTACTAGAATATTGGATGAAAGAAATATTGGTGAGATTTCATATTCAATTCAATATTTTGCAAAATCAAAATTAGATCTGGAAGAATACATTCAAAAATATTCTGGCTTTTTGAAATCAGATGGAGAAAATAGGTTTGGAAATAAAATGTTAGTTTTTCGGACTAAACTAGAATTAATTAAAGAATATAATTTAAAATCTACTTAATGAGAGTAAAGCCGAAAAAATATTTAGGGCAACATTTTTTAAATGATTTATCAATTGCTCATAAAATTGTAGATACATTGTCTCTTGAGAATTATAATAAGGTTTTAGAAATTGGTCCCGGAATGGGTGTTTTAACTTCTTACTTGTTAAAAAAATCAATCCAAACTTTTGTAATAGAAATTGATTCTGAATCTATAAAATATTTAAAAACCAATTTCCCTCAATTATCAAAAAATATAATTGACGCTGATGTCTTGAAATTTGATTTAAATAGTTTTGCCAACAATGAACAATTTGCAATAATAGGTAATTTCCCCTATAATATTTCAACACAAATTGTGTTTAAATTACTTGAATTTCGAAATAATATTCCTGAATTTACTGGAATGTTTCAAAAAGAAGTAGCAAATCGTATTTGTGTATCTGAGGGAATAAAGGCATATGGTATATTATCAGTACTAGTTCAAGCCTTTTATGATGCTGAGTATTTATTTACCGTTCCACCTAATGTCTTTGATCCACCTCCAAAAGTTGACTCAGGTGTAATAAGACTTACCAGAAAAAATAATTATAGTTTACAATGTGACGAAAAATTATTTTTTAAAGTCGTCAAAACTTCCTTTCAGCAGCGGCGCAAAACTTTAAGAAATAGCTTAAAAGCGTTTGATTTATCGCATAATTTAAAAGCAAATACTATCTTTGACAAACGTCCCGAGCAGTTACCAGTAAATTCTTTCATTAATTTAGTTAATATGATCGAAAGGGATAAGCTAAAAATTTGATTTTGGAAAACTCTAAAGAACATATCCCATTTGAAATTTCAACTGAGTTGTTACAGTCAATTCAATTAAGTATTAATAGCCAAAATAATGAATCACTTCGATCATTGTTTAGCGAACTTCATTATGCAGATATTGCAGAGATTTTAGACGAATTAAATCTTAACCAGGCAACATATATCATAAAACTTTTGGATAGTCAAATGACATCTGATATATTATCTGAGCTAGATGAAGATGTTAGAGAGAAAGTTTTAGAAAATTTATCTCCTAAAGAAATTGCTGAAGAAGTTAAAGAACTTGATACAGATGATGCTGTTGATTTATTAGCAGAGCTTCCTCCAGAAAGAAAGGAAAAAGTAATAGCTCAGATAGATGACAAGGAATTAGTAGCTGATATTAATGAACTAATGGAGTATGATGAAAATACTGCAGGTGGGTTAATGGCTAAGGAATTAGTGAAAGTTTACGAAACTTGGACTGTTGCAGGGTGTTTAAGAAAAATACGCACTCAGGCTGAAAACGTAAAGCGCGTTCACTCAATATACGTTGTTAGTAAAGATGAAAGATTAATTGGACGACTATCATTAAAAGATTTACTAATAGCAAAGAATGAAACTAAAATAAGTGATATTTATATTCCAAAGGTTGATTCTGTTCATGTCAATGATGATGACGAGGACGTTGCTAAACTCATGGCAAAATATGATCTAGAAGCTGTTCCAGTTGTTGACGATAAGAAAACTCTATTAGGACGTATTACAATTGATGACATAGTTGATGTGATCATAGAGGAAGCTGAAAAGGATTATCAATTGGCTGCAGGTATTACACAAGATGTTGATTCTCAAGATAGTATTTTAGCACTTACTAGAGCTCGTTTACCATGGCTATTTTTAGGCCTTATTGGAGGAGTTAGTGCTGCTATTATAATGGGGACTTTCGATACGATAATTGAAGATTTTCCTTTAATTCTATTGTTTACCCCTCTAATCGCTGCCATGGCAGGGAATGTAGGAGTGCAATCTAGTGCTATCATTGTACAGGGATTAGCCAACGACGAAATAAAAGATAGCATAAATACTAGGCTAATAAAAGAAATGCTTCTGTCAACTTTAAATGGCCTTATTCTTTCTATCTTTTTGTTTGGTTTTATGTGTATATGGAAACAAGATTTTCAAACTGCATTAGCAGTATCAGTTTCTTTGATTGCGGTTATTATTGTTGCTGGAATTGTTGGGACATTTATTCCTCTATTTCTTCATAAAAGGGGGATTGACCCGGCAATAGCAACTGGACCTTTTATAACGACAAGTAATGATATTTTTGGAATATTAATATACTTTGTTATTACTAAGTTTATTTTAAATATATAAAATGAATATTATTCATTTAGACGCTAATCATCCATTACTAATGGATCAATTGGAATCTTTAGGCTATATTAATTCTATTGATACAGAAAGTTCAAAAGCGGAGGTCGAAAAAAAGATCTCTATCTATGATGGTATTATAATTCGTAACCGCTTTCCAATAGACAAAGCTTTTATTGATAAAGCTAAAAATTTAAAGTTTATAGGTAGAGTTGGAGCAGGTTTGGAAACTATTGATGTTAATTACGCTAAGAAAAAAGGAATTCAATTAATTTCTGCTCCTGAAGGGAATAGAAATGCAGTTGGAGAGCATACTCTTGGACTGTTACTAGGACTTTTAAATAAAATTAGAGTTGCAGATATTAGCGTGCGCAATGGTCAATGGTTACGAGAATCCAATAGAGGCGTCGAGCTTGGAGGGAAAATTATTGGTTTAATTGGTTATGGAAATATGGGTAAATCATTTGCCCAAAAACTTAGAGGGTTTGATGTTGAGGTTCTGTGTTATGACATCAAAAATAATATTGGAGATGAAAATGCTAGGCAAGTTACTTTAAATGAAATTAAAAATAACGCAGAAATCCTTAGCTTACATACTCCTCAAACAACAGAAACTACAGGTATGATTAACAGCTCATTTATTTCTGAGTTTAAAAATCCTTTTTGGTTATTAAATACATCTAGAGGTAATTGTGTTGTTACAAAGGATTTAGTAAAAGCACTTAAGAACAATAAAATTTTAGGTGCAGGGTTAGATGTCTTAGAATTTGAGAATAGCTCTTTTGAATCTGTGTTCTTAACTAAATGTAATTCTCGTGAAATGGAATATTTAATAAAATCAAATAAAGTTATATTGACACCACATGTTGCAGGTTGGACAAATGAAAGTAAAGTGAAATTAGCTCAGGTAATTGTAGAAAAAATAAAAGAAATTTATAAAAATTGATTTTTATACTTGTGTAATGCTATTTTTAATCACTAATTAAAAAGTCATAGTTTATTTACAAAAGAAAAAGTCTCATTTATCAATTGTCTGTGTTACTATTTGAACAGTTTTTGGAGTAGTTTGCTTAATTAAAACTTTTTTATTTTTTTCAATTTCCTTAATTGAATCAGAGTTATAATTTCTAATTGTAAAAATGCTTACATTTTTATGTATTGTAATATTATATTTTGCCTTGAGTTTTAGAACTAGCTCATTAAGATTTTTGAAAGGATTTTCAATACAAACAGAGAAACTAATTGCTGAATTTTGTATCAAATTAACTTTCATTTTATATTGGTGTAAAAGCTTGAAAATATTACTTATATTTTCTTCCACTATATATGAAAAATCTAAAGATGATAAGGATATTAAGACTTGGTTTTCTCTTATTATATAACATGGGACGTTAGGCTTTAATTTTAAATTTTTAAAGATATTTGTACCGGCTTGTTTAGGTTTTAAAAAGGATTTTACATAAAGAGGAATTTCTTTGCGTTGAAGTGGTTGTAAGGTTTTTGGATGAATTACTGAAGCACCATAATATGACAACTCTATTGCTTCTTCATATGATAGTGTCTCAAGAAGAGTTGTGTTGTCAAAATACCGAGGATCTGCGTTTAAAACTCCTGGAACATCCTTCCATACAAATACTTGTTTAGCATTTAAGCAATATGCAAAAATTGCTGCAGTGTAATCGCTACCTTCTCTACCAAGTGTTGTAGAGAAATTGTTTGAATCGCTTCCAATAAATCCCTGCGTAACAATAAGCTCTAGTGATTTTAAGTTTTGTTTTATTTTTTTTTGAGTATCCTCCCATATCACCTTAGCATTTCGATAATTTTTGTCAGTTTTAATTACCTCTCTAGCGTCTAACCAGTTATTTTTCAATCCAATATTGTTCAAATAATAGCTAATAATACAAGTAGAAAGTAGTTCTCCAAAAATTATAGTTTGGTCGTAAACAAAATCATAATTAGGTGACTTATTAATTTCAAAAAATGTTGTAAGTTCATTAAATAGTTTTGAAACTTTTTTAAAAATTAATTCATTGTCGTTATTAAATAGATCAAGCAAAATTTCGTTGTGATATTTTTTAATTTCTTGAATACTACTTTGGAGCTTATGTTTTGCATTGAAGTAGTTATCAACAACTTTTTCTAATGAGTTAGTAGTTTTCCCCATTGCTGACACAACTATAAGTGTTTTTTGAGTTCCTGTAACTTCAAGTACTTTTGTAAGATTTTGAACTCCAAGAGCATCTTTTACTGAAGCTCCTCCAAATTTTAAAACTTTCATACTTTTAATTTAGACATATAATTTCTAATACCATTTTCGTTAAGGTGAACTACATCCCAATCTTGCTTTACTTCTGCTCCTTTTGATTTATAAAATTTGATTGCACTTAAATTCCAGTTTAGTACCTCCCAACTTATTCTTTTGGCTTTAATATCTGAAGCATATATAACTACTTCATCTAGTAGAGCTGATCCGATTCCTTTACCACGGTATTTTTTTGATACAATTAAGTCTTCAAGGTGCAATATACGTCCTTTCCATGTCGAAAATCGAGTATAAACTAATGCGATCCCAACTATAATTTTATTTGTTTCTGCAATAAAACATGAAAAGTCTTTAAATTTTCCAAATCCTGACGATATTATATCTTCTCTATTAATTTCAACCGCATTTGGTTCATTTTCAAAAACAGCCAATTCTTTAATAAGATTCAAAATATGTTTAGCATCATCTTTTATTGCCTTTCTAATATGAAAATTCATTTTTAAATTTTAATATTCAAATATAATTAAAACCCTATTTATTTATTCTAAATAATAAATTGAGTTTTAACAATTGTTGATGTCTCAACTGAAGATTGTAAATTTGTAAACTATGAAGAATTCACATAAAGCTGGTTATGTAAACATAATTGGAAATCCAAATGTTGGTAAATCAACACTTATGAATGCATTCGTTGGTGAGAAATTATCAATTATTACATCTAAAGCACAAACAACTCGTCATCGAATATTAGGAATTGTTAATGGCGATGATTTTCAATTAGTTTTATCGGATACACCAGGAATTATAAAACCTGCATATGAACTTCAGTCTTCAATGATGCATTTTGTAAAATCCGCATTTGAAGATGCAGATATAATAATTTACATGGTCGAAATAGGGGAGAATTCTCTAAAAGATGATGTTTTCTTTAAAAAAATTGCATCCACAAAAACCCCCGTTATTTTACTTTTAAATAAAATTGACACTTCAGACCAAAAAATTTTAGAGAAACAAGCTGAGCTTTGGCAATCAAAAGTACCAAATGCAGAGTTTTATCCAATATCTGCTCTAACAGGTTTCAATATAAAGAATGTTTTTAATAGATTAATTGAATTATTACCGCAGTCTCCTCCATTTTATCCCAAAGATCAGTTGACTGATAAGCCAGAGCGTTTTTTTGTAAATGAAAAAATTCGAGAAAAAATTTTGATGTATTACAAAAAGGAAATCCCGTATGCTGTTGAAGTTGAAACAGAAGAATTTTCTGAAGAAGAAAAAATTATTAGAATTCGTTCAGTTATAATGGTTGAGCGAGAAACACAAAAAGGAATTTTAATTGGACACAAAGGAAAAGCACTTAAGCGTGTTGGTATTCAAGCTCGAAAAGATTTGGAACAATTCTTCGAAAAAAAAATTCATGTAGAATTATATGTAAAGGTTAATAAGAACTGGCGTTCTAATCCTCGTCAACTTAAACGATTTGGATATGATCCGTCTTAATTTTTAAGTATAATTTTACCTACTTTTGCAGTATAATAATAAAAATTAATGGGAAATATTGTTGCCATAGTTGGACGCCCAAATGTTGGTAAATCAACATTTTTTAATCGACTTATTCAGCGTCGCGAAGCAATTGTAGATGCTGTCAGCGGAGTAACTAGAGACAGACATTATGGTAAAAGTGATTGGAATGGACGAGAATTTTCATTAATTGATACTGGGGGCTATGTAATTGGTAGTGATGATATTTTTGAATCAGAAATTGATAAACAAGTTGAACTAGCTATTGATGAATCTGATGCAATTATTTTTATGGTTGATGTTGAAACTGGTGTTACTGGAATGGATGAAGATGTAGCTAAGCTGTTACGAAAAATTAAAAAACCAGTTTTTTTAGTAGTCAATAAAGTTGATAATGCTAAACGTGCTCAAGATGCTGTTGAATTTTACAGTTTAGGTTTAGGTGATTATTTTACTATTGCAAGTATTAACGGTAGTGGTACTGGTGATTTACTAGATGCATTAATTGATTGTTTACCAGATGAAAATTATGATATAAATACAGAACTTCCTCGTTTTGCAGTAGTAGGTCGACCAAACGCTGGTAAATCTTCATTTATAAATGCTTTAATAGGTGAACAAAGATACATTGTTACAGATATTGCTGGCACAACAAGAGATGCAATTGACACTAAGTATAACAGGTATGGATTTGAGTTTAATTTAGTTGATACTGCAGGTATTCGGCGTAAATCAAAAGTTAAAGAAGACTTGGAGTTTTATTCGGTAATGCGAAGTGTAAGAGCAATTGAAAATTCAGATGTTTGCCTTTTAGTTATAGATGCTGAAAGAGGATTTGATGGTCAAGTTCAAAATATATTTTGGTTAGCACAACGTAACAATAAGGGAATTGTAATATTGGTAAATAAATGGGACTTAGTAAAGAAAGATACAAGTACAACTAAAGATTTTGAAAATTATATTAAGAAGCAAATTGAGCCTTTTGTAGATGTGCCAATTGTTTTTATTTCAGCATTTACAAAACAAAGAATTTTTAAAGCTATCGGAACAGCTGTAAATGTATATAAAAACAGATCAAAAAGAATAAAAACCAGTCAGTTAAATGAAGATTTACTACCAGTCATTCAAAAAACTCCTCCTCCTGCTTTAAAAGGAAAATATGTGAAAATTAAATATATTATGCAGTTGCCAACTCCACAACCACAATTTGCATTTTTTTGTAATCTACCACAATATGTTAAAGACCCTTACAAACGCTTCTTGGAAAATAAATTGCGTTCAATGTATGATTTTAGTGGAGTTCCTGTAACCATCTTTATGCGTAAAAAATAATTAATTTAAATTTCAGACTTTATTTTAAGAAGCTTATCTTTAATTGATTCAAGTTTAGTTATTATTTCAAAGTTTGTTAAAGATTTACCTTTTTTTGACTTTAAATAAGATCTTGCCCCATCCAAAGTATAGCCTTGTTCTTTTACTAGAGAATAAATTAGTTTTAAGGTTTTAATATCCTCAGTTGTAAATTTGCGATTTCCCTTAGCATTTTTTTTTGGTTTCAAAGCATCAAATTCATTATCCCAAAATCTAATTAGAGAAGTTTTTACATTAAATGCTTTGGCAATTTCTCCAATACTATAATATAATTTTTTTGGTAAATCTATATGCATAATAAATTAATCTAGTGATTGATTTTCAAAAGAAGCTTTTTTTAAAAGATTATTGAATTCTTGTTTAGTAAGGTTACCATAGTAGAAATTTAAGGGATTAATTTTATTCCCATCTTTAATTATTTCGTAGTGGAGATGGGGTGCTTGTGATCGTCCAGAACTTCCTACAAAACCAATTATTTCTCCTCTTTTGACTTGCTGATTTGGCACAACGTTGTATTTAAATAGGTGGGCATATAGACTCACATATCCATATCCATGATCAATCCTTATATGACGGCCATAACCAGATGAACCTGAATCAGCACGTTTGACTACACCATCACCCGTAGCATAAACAGGGGTTCCCCTTGGTGATGTAAAATCCATTCCCGAATGAAATTTTAAGGTTTTTGTAAATGGATCGCTTCGATAACCATATCCAGATGCCATTCTAGTTAAATCTTCATTTTTAATTGGCTGAATAGCTGGAATTCTGGAGAGGAAATTTTCTTTGTCTTTAGCAAGTTTTGTTATTTCGTCTAACGATTTAGATTGAATTACAATTCGTTTTTGTAATATATCTAATCTTTTGTTTGATGATATTATCAAATTGGAGTTTTTAAAACCCTGGAATTTATCGTAACGATTAACTCCACCAAATCCTTGGAGTCTCTGAGCCTCTGGAATAGGGTTTGTTTCAAAATATAGTCTATAGATAGAGTTATCTCTATCTTCAATATTACTAAGAACTTCTTCAATTTCAGATAGTTTTTGATTTAAAAACTTATATTGTAAATTCATATTTTCAAGCTCTCTTTTTAAAGCTTTTTCATTTGGAGATTCGAAAAATAAACTTGAAATGAAGACTATCAAAAATCCAGATGATAATGAAGAAAAAACAAATCCTAAAAAATACTTTAGTCTTGTATTTCTATTATTTTTAATTTGTCTATATGAGAGTGTTTCAGGGTCGTAAAAGTATTTTACTCGTGACATAACTTAAAAAGTTCTATTTTTGTATAGATAAATTACAATAAAAAAAATTTTTTCAAATATAATTTGTTTTTGTAGTAAATCAAATAATTTGATAAAGCTTAACATTTTACATGAAATCTCAAGAAGTAAGGACTAGATTTTTAAAGTTTTTTGAAGATAAAGGGCATAAAATTGTTCCATCTTTTCCAATGGTTTCAAAGGAGGACCCAAGTCTAATGTTTATTAATTCTGGAATGGCTCCTTTTAAAGATTATTTCATTGGAAGCTCAACCCCCCCAAGTACTAGAATTGCTGATACTCAAAAATGTTTAAGAGTTTCTGGTAAACACAATGATCTTGATGAAGTAGGTTACGATACTTATCATCACACTTTATTTGAAATGTTAGGAAATTGGAGTTTTGGAGATTACTTTAAAAAAGAAGCTATTCAATGGGCGTGGTCTTTGCTAACGGAAATTTATAATATTGATAAAAATAGCTTATATGTAACAATTTTTGAAGGAGATTTAGATGATGGTACACCAATTGATGAGGAAGCTTTTTTGATTTGGAAAGAAATTGTCCCTGAAGATCGAATAATTAAAGGAAATAAATTTGATAATTTTTGGGAAATGGGAGATCAAGGACCTTGTGGTCCGTCTAGTGAGATTCATGTGGATATTAGGTCTATTGAAGAAAAAGAGAAAATTCCTGGCTATCAGCTTGTAAACAAAGATCACCCTCATGTTATTGAAATTTGGAACCTTGTATTCATGGAATATAACAGGAAAGCTGATGGAAGACTTGAGGACTTATCTAAAAAGCACATTGATACTGGAATGGGTTTTGAGCGACTATGCATGATACTTCAGGGAGTTAAATCCAACTACGATACCGATATATTTTCCCCAATAATCAGAGAAATTTACAATATAACTTCAGTAAAATATGGGTTAGATTCGAAACATGACATTGCTATTAGAGTAATATCTGATCATATTAGAGCTGTTTCGTTTTCAATTGCAGATGGGCAATTACCTAGTAATTCAGGAGCAGGATATGTTATCAGAAGAATTTTAAGAAGAGCAGTTCGTTATGGGTTTACTTTTTTGAATCAAAAGGAACCGTTTATGTTTCGTTTGGTTAATGTTTTAGTTAAACAGATGTATAATACCTTTCCTGAACTTAAAGCTCAAAAACAACTCATTCAGAATGTGATTAAAGAAGAAGAAGCATCTTTTTTAAAAACGCTTGATCAAGGATTATTACTATTAGACAGAATAATGAACACTAATTCAAATGATATTATTTCTGGAGAAAAAGCATTTGAGCTTTATGACACTTATGGTTTTCCAGTAGACTTAACCAATCTAATCCTCAATGAGAATAATATGCGACTTGATAATGAAGGTTTTCTAATTCAACTTGAAAAACAAAAGATGAGATCACGTGCTGCAAGTGAGATTTCAACTGATGATTGGACGGTACTCAGAGATGATGACGAACAGGAATTCATTGGATATGATATTTTGAAAACTGATGTAAAATTAGTACGTTTCAGAAAAGAAATTTCCGCTAAATCTGGGACTCAGTACCAACTTGTATTCAATTTGACACCATTTTATGCTGAGGGTGGCGGGCAAGTTGGAGACAAAGGGTATTTAGAATCTCCTAATGGAGATGTTACCTATATCATTGATACAAGGAAAGAAAATAATGTTGCGATTCACATTGTAAGTGAATTACCTAATAATTTATTAGATACATTTAGCGCAGTTGTAGACGAAAAACAAAGATTTAGAGTTGAATGCAATCACACTGCAACTCATTTATTACATCAGGCTCTAAGAGAAATTTTAGGCAAACATGTTGAGCAAAAAGGTAGTGCTGTTCATTCAAAATATTTAAGATTTGATTTTTCGCATTTTTCGAAAATGTCTGAGGACGAAATTACTCAAGTTGAGAATTTTGTAAATTCAAAAATTGAAGCTAGATTAAAATTAGAAGAAAATCGATCAATTCCTATTAAAGATGCTTTATCACAAGGAGCTTTAGCTCTTTTTGGTGAAAAATATGGAGATGTTGTAAGGACTATAAAATTTGGTAATTCAATTGAATTGTGCGGTGGAACACATGTTAATAACACATCTGATATTTGGAATTTTAAAATAAAATCAGAAGGTGCAATAGCAGCAGGGATAAGAAGAATAGAGGCAATCACTTCTGATGCTGTAAAGGACTATTATGCAGAAAATAATAATCAATTCAATCATATTAAATCTTTACTTAACAACACTTTAAACCCCGTTAAATTTGTTACTGAGTTAAAAGAAGAAAATATTAACTTAAAAAAAGAGATTGAACTTTTGCTAAATGAAAAAGCAAATATTTTGCGATTAGAATCAATACAAGAAATAAAAAAAATTAATGATATAAATTTTTTATCAAAGAAAGTAGACTTAGATGCTAATTTACTAAAGTCTATTTCCTTTGAAATTGGTCAAGATTATGATGATTTAGTTTTAGTTTTTGGTTCTAATTTTAAAAACAAAGCCTTAATATCATGTTATATATCTAAATCTCTTATAAAAAATAGAGGATTAAATGCTAGTAATATTGTACGTGAATTGGGTAAGTACATCCAAGGTGGAGGTGGAGGGCAAGATTTTTTTGCCACAGCTGGCGGAAAAAATCCAGATGGAATTTATGAGGCACTAACAAAAGTTAAAATTATTATTGAATCTTGTTAACTTTGAACATGAATTAATTCTACTAAAAATTGTAATTATATGAAGCCTTATGTGACATTAAAAATTTTGGATAAAGTAGGTTATATTGAATTCTTCAACCCCCCACATAATGCATTAACTCCGAGTCTTCTAAATGATTTAACATCTTTGATTAATTCTGCAGCTTTAGAAAATAAAATACACATTATTATTTTGAAAAGTGGGGGTGATAGGGTGTTTTGTGCTGGTGCAAGTTTTAATCAAATGGTAGAGATTTCTGATGAAGTCGAAGGGAAATCATTTTTTATGGGTTTTGCTAATGTTATTAATGCACTCAGAAAGTGCCCAAAAATTATAATTGGTAGTGTTCAAGGTAAAGTAGTTGGTGGTGGAGTTGGTTTAGCTTCAGCAGTAGATATTTGTTTTGCAACTGAGTTTGCAGATATAAAATTAAGTGAATTGAGTGTTGGTATTGGACCATTTGTAATTGAACCAGCTGTTAAGCGTAAGATCGGAGTTTCAGCAATGTCTCAATTAACTTTAAAAGCTCAAACTTTTTTTTCAGCCAAATGGGCAATGGAGAAAGGATTATACGCTAATGTTTTTGAGTCTAATAATGAGTTAATCCGAGAAGTAGAATCCTTAGCTTTAGAACTTTCAACGTATAATATTGATTCTCTTACTGCTTTTAAAAGAATTCAATGGGAAGGCACTGATGATTGGGATAAATTACTTGAATCTCGCGCTCAATTAAGCGGTAAAATGTCACTTAGCCCAAAAGCTAAATCTTATTTAAAAAAATTTATTTGAGTTATTAAAAAATGACTAACAAAATTCAGATTGATAAAACTCATGAATCAAGATTAAATCAACTTGATTTTGATAATATTCCTTTGGGTACAACCTTTACCGATCATATGTTTATTTGTAGTTTTAGAAATGGTAAATGGCAAAAACCAAAAATTATGCCTTTAGGTTCTTTGTCTACTCATCCTGCTGCAATGGCTTTTCATTACGGGCAAGCTATTTTTGAGGGCATGAAAGCAACTATTGGTAAAAGTGGTTCTCCACTATTATTTCGTCCATCAGAGAATGCAAAAAGATTAAATTTTAGCGCGAAAAGATTAGGTATGCCAGAGTTTCCT
>Ga0163111_10001648_pt1 | contig 13913 bp, 18 predicted proteins | sample CRUFie1St18metaG_FD_109645 | JGI IMG/M metagenome (GOLD analysis project Ga0163111, IMG submission 109645) | Marine microbial communities from the Costa Rica Dome - CRUD Field 142mm St18 metaG | ecosystem: Environmental > Aquatic > Marine > Oceanic > Photic zone | place: Costa Rica: the Eastern...
AAAAAGAATCACAAAACAATTCAATATTGACCCTTTTAAACTTCATAAAAATAAAAATAATTTACTACACAAATTATTGAACAATTATAAAAAGACATTAAATATTTATGTGGAATAATATATTAAGAAATACACTAATTGGATTAATAATAATATTTGGATTAATAATTTTAAATATAACTACGTTGGGAATTCAAATTAGTGATATAATGCCAGAGAAGAAGACTGACAATAATAATAAATTAAATCAAAATTCAGTCAACTCTAGAATGACATACGGACGATTTTTAGACTATCTAGAAATGGGTTGGATTGAACAAGTAGATCTTTACGATAATAGTCGAAATGCTATAGTAAAAGCATCAAGCCCAGAATTGGGCAATAGACCCCAAATAATCCGAGTTGAGATACCAGTAGGAACATCACAACTAATTCAAAAATTAAAAGAATATAATATTGATTTTGATTCTCATCCAACTGAAAATCAAAATGTATGGATCACTTTAGCGAGTAACGTTTTATTACCCATTATTTTTATTGCCGGTTTATTCTATCTTTTTCAAAATTCAAAAAATTTTCCTGGAAACTCAGACTCTTCGCCAATGAATATTGGTAAATCAACAGCTCGATTTGAACGAAGACCCGATACTGGTGTTGTATTTAATGATATAGCCGGAATTGATGAAGCAAAAGCCGAATTTGAAGAAATTGTTTCGTTTTTAAAACAACCAGATAAATATACTATTGTAGGCGCAAAAATACCAAAAGGAATTTTATTAGTTGGACCTCCAGGAACTGGTAAAACACTTTTAGCAAAAGCAATTGCAAATGAAGCAGATGTTCCATTTTTTAATGTAGCCGGTTCAGAATTTGTTGAAATGTTTATTGGTATCGGAGCTTCCCGAGTACGAGATCTATTTAAAAAAGCGTCAGAAAATGCTCCATGCATAGTATTTATAGATGAAATTGATGCAGTGGGACGAGAAAGAGGAGCTGGTATAGGTGGTGGTAATGATGAACGTGAACAAACATTGAACCAATTGTTGACTGAAATGGATGGTTTTAAAGAAAATAAAGGTGTAATCGTTGTTGGAGCAACAAACCGTGTAGATATTTTAGATTCTGCTTTATTACGCCCTGGTCGATTTGATAGACAAGTAACAGTAAATCTTCCTGACCGATTAGGCCGAGTAGGTATTTTAAAAGTTCACGCTCGTAATAAACCAATTAGTGAAAATGTTTCTTTAGTTCAACTAGCAAATAGAACTCCTGGATTTTCTGGAGCAGATTTAGCAAATTTATTAAATGAAGCGGCAATTTTAACAACCCGTTATAAAAAATCATTAATTACAAAAAACGAAGTAAATGAAGCAGCAGATCGAATCATAGGTGGGATTGCAGGAAGTCCAATGGAAGATAATAAAAACAAACGTTTAATTGCATACCAAGAAGTAGGTCACGCAATTACCGGATCGGTTTTAAAATCTCATGATGAAGTGGAAAAAATTACATTAGTTCCACGAGGAAATTCTAAAGGATTAACTTGGTTTACACCCGAAGAAGATCAAACTTTAATTTCAAGATCTGAATTATTTGCACGTATTATAACAATACTTGGAGGACGAGCAGCCGAACAAGTTGTATTTGGTAAACCAGAACTAACAACTGGAACAAGTGGTGATTTACAACGGGCAACTAACTTAGCTAGACAAATGGTAACTCGATTTGGAATGTCTAACATTGGCCCAATTGCATTAGAAGATGAAAATAATGGCCAAGTATTTCTGGGGGCTAATATGACGTTAGAAAATAGTGACTATGCAGAAAGCTTAGCGGATAGAATTGATGATCAAGTTTGTAAGATTATTAATTATTGTGAACAAAAATCTATCGAAATTATTAAAGATAATAGAGTAATAATTGATGTAATCGTTGAGAAATTATTAAATATTGAAACGATGGATGGAACAGAATTCAGAGAATTATTAAGTATGTATACTGTTTTACCGTATAAAAAAACTCCATATATTTCAAAATTTTCGTAATTTAATTAATTAAAAATGTTGCTATATATATTTTCTAAATATACACTGTAAATTAAAGTATATAAATATGTTGTATACTATATATATATTTAGAATTAATTTAAACTCTAAAATAAGCTCATGGCAAAAAAAAGTATGATTGAAAGAGAAAAAAAGCGTATTTTATTAAACAAGAAATATGCAAATAAACGTTCTCTTTTATTAAATGAATATAAAGCAACTGAAAATTTTAATGTAAAGTTAGAAATACATTCAAAGATTCAAAAATTACCACGTAATAGTGCAAAAATTCGTATTCGAAACAGATGTTGGAAAACAGGCAGACCACGTGGTTATTATCGTGATTTTGGTGTTTCAAGACATGTATTAAGAGAAATGGCTCATCAATGTTTATTACCGGGTGTGACAAAATCAAGTTGGTAAAAAATCTGACCAATTTTTTTGAAATTGGTCAGGACTATATTTTTAAATATCAAATTGACTACCACGACGATATTGTAAATATGCTGCAACAAAAAGTCCAAAAGCACTTACGGTAATCATACCTAGAACAATTCCTGATAATAACGGTTCTACCATTTATCTATACTTATAAAAAATAATTTTGTGATATATAGTATAATACTATAAATAATTAATTTTAGAAAAAATTATAATTTTTCATTTTACAGATTAATAAACAATTTAAATTAATTTCAATGTTTAAAAGTAGATCTTGTAATAATAGCAAACATTTGCTAACATTATGATGTATTGCTGGTGTAGCTCAATTGGTAGAGCAACTGACTTGTAATCAGTAGGTCGGGGGTTCGAGTCCCTTCACTAGCTTATAAAATTATAAGCGTAATTTTGCAGAGTAAGTTATTATTCTATTTTAATTTGAACTTGTTTGCTAGGCCCAGTAGGAATCGAACCTACATTGGAAACTTAGAAGGTTTCTGTCCTAATCCGTTAGACGATAGGCCCTAATAATTTTAGCTTTTTATTTGAAAAATGGGCGGTATTGGGATCGAACCAATGACCTCCTGCTTGTAAGGCAGGCGCTCTCCCACCTGAGCTAACCGCCCCATACATATATACTATATGTATATGTAAAAGTTTTGTCAAGTATAAAATTGAATTTATTATTGTTATTGACATAATTAGTAGTTTTAATTATAATAAGTAAATAAAAAGGGGTCGGTTCCCGAGCGGTCAAAGGGATCAGATTGTAAATCTGACACAATTGTTTCGTTGGTTCGAATCCAACCCGGCCCATTTAAATCTAAATAATGTGTTTTTTAATAAAAATTAAACACACTAGACTCGTATATAGAATTTATTTTATAAAACTAACATATTTTTAATGATAAAATACAAACTTAAACAAAATGTTACAGTAATTAGAATTAAAAAAATACGAAATTTTGGTATTTTAAATAAATTTTTAAAAGGAGTTAATATTATTAAAATTAATCCAGTTACACTGCTTATAAAAAATCGTGGGTAACGAAAAATATTATTCCAAAAATCATTCATATATTAAATTAATAAGATTTTATATTATAAATTATTAAACATAACAAATAATAAATAATAAATATTATGTCAATAAACGATTGCATGTTACAATGTTATTAGATTGTTGTAGTATTAGGCTCTGTAGCTCAGTGGTTAGAGCAGGGGACTCATAAGCCCAAGGTCGTAGGTTCAAATCCCACCAGAGCCATCTACAAAAATGCGGTTTATTTTGTTGGGAGAAATGGCTGAGTGGTCGAAAGCAATAGATTGCTAATCTATCGTACAGTTTACTGTACCCAGGGTTCGAATCCCTGTTTCTCCTTATTAAAAATAAAAAAACTATCAAATAGTTGACATTGTTAAAAAACAATATTATAATCAAACGAAAAGGGATTGTAGCTCAATTGGTTAGAGTACCGCCCTGTCACGGCGGATGTTGCGAGTTCGAGTCTCGTCAGTCCCGTTATTTAATAATAATATTAAAAATATTATTATTAAACATTTACTATTTATTCCCCTTGAACTTTTAATAATGCAAATCCTAATGAAAGACCAAGCAATGTCATACTAAAACATGTTGCTGCTGCTGTAACAATTTCAGCATTTGCATATGGGAAAATTTTTAAAACTAATTCCATAATATTTGAATTTTATTATTTTTTACAAAGTTTCTTAAAAGCCATTTCTAGCCCAAACAACTAAGGCTAATGTGAATGTAAACATTGTCATTAATCCTGCCCAACCTAGACTTATAATATCCATATTGATTTTATAATTGATTTGAATTTTTATAAATTAAAAAATTTTTGAAACTTTTTAATTTATACTATTTGCCCAATCTACATCGACATTTTCAATAATTAAAGATGAATTATATATTTGTAATATAATTAATAAAAATATTAAAAACGCTACCATAACTACACCCATTATTGGAGTTGTACCCCAACCTGGAGCAACTTTCCCATATTCAGCATTTAATGGACGTAAAATTTCACCTAATCTTGTTCGTAATGCCATAAAAATATTTTCTATTTTTAATAAATTAATTTTTATATTACATGTTATATAATATTAAAACGTTTATTTAAATAATTATACAACATGGAAACAGCAACTCTTATTGTAATTTTTGTGTCAAGCTTACTTTTAGGTATTACAACATATTCAATTTATACTGCATTTGGTCCCGGATCAAAAAATTTACGGGATCCATTCGAAGAACACGAAGATTAAATAATAAAATCACATTTGTGATTTTATTATTTAATAATTCGTGGTGCTTCTCGGAAAAACACAGCAAAGAAAATTACCATTAAAGTGCCAATAAGTAAAAATGTATAAACTAAGGCTTCCATTGCTTAATCCTTTTAAAATTTAATAAATTAAAAAACAAAGCGTTTCAGTTTAAAATTAAACTGCACCTTGTTTTTTTGTACTTTTATCACCAAGTTTTTGGAATGCACCGAATTCTACTTGTTCAGTTACTTCCGCACCAATACCTGTAAATACATCTCGGAAAATTGTTCGACCACCATGCCATAAATGTCCAAAGAAAAATAACAAGGCAAAATTAGCATGCCCAAATGTATACCAACCTCGAGGGCTACTACGGAATACACCATCTGATTCTAAACTTGTTCGATCGAATTCAAAAACTTCTCCTAACTGTGCTTTACGAGCAAATTTCTTAACTGTTGGTGCATCCTTAAATGTTTGACCATTTAATTTTCCACCATAAAAATCTACGGTTACTCCAACTTGTTCAATACTATATTTTGATTCAGCACGTCGGAAAGGAATATCTGCTCGTATAATACCATCTTTATCAATTAAAATAACTGGGAATGTTTCAAAGAAAGCTGGCATTCGTCTAACCGTTAATTCACGACCTTCTTTATCACGGAAAATTGGATGTCCTAACCAAGCTTCGGCAATTCCATCACCTTTATCCATTGCACCTGCACGGAATAACCCACCTTTTGCAGGATTGTTTCCAATATAATCATAAAAAGCAAGTTTATCAGGAATTCGTGACCAAGCTTGACTCTCTGATAATCCTTCACTTACTGATGTCTCAACTTGACGTTCAATTTCTTGTTGGAAATACCCACTATCCCACTGGTACCGAGTTGGTCCAAATAATTCGATTGGTGTTGCAGCTGCTCCATACCACATAGTACCAGAAGTTACAAACGCAGCAAAGAATACGGCTGAGATACTACTTGATAAAACTGTTTCAATATTACCCATACGTAATGCTCGATATAACCTTTGAGGAGGACGAACTGTTAAATGGAAAATACCTGCAAAAATACCAAAAATACCTGCTGCTATATGATGTGCTGCAATTCCACCTGGGTTAAATGGATTAAAACCATCAGCGCCCCATGAAGGAGCTACAGGTTGAACTTTACCTGCTATACCATATGCATCTGAAACCCAAATACCAGGTCCAAATAATCCGGTTACATGAAATGCACCAAATCCAAAACATAGTAAACCTGATAAAAATAAATGAATACCAAATATTTTTGGTAAATCTAAAGCAGGCTCACCGGTTCTTGGATCGCGAAATAATTCTAGATCCCAATATACCCAATGCCAAATAGCCGCTAAGAAACACATACCTGATAAAATTATATGTGATAATGCTACACCTTCAAAACTCCAGATACCTGGATTCGAAACACTCTCACCTGTAATACTCCAACCACCCCAAGAATCGGTAATACCTAACCGAGTCATAAAAGGCATTACAAACATACCTTGACGCCACATCGGATTTAAAACTGGATCTGAAGGATCAAATACTGCAAGCTCATAAAGCGCCATTGAACCAGCCCAGCCTGCAACTAATGCTGTATGCATTAAATGTACAGCAATTAATCTACCTGGATCATTTAATACAACAGTATGAACACGATACCATGGTAAAGCCATAGTAATTCATTCCTTAATATAAGTTAATAATGGGTTTTGACTTTCTTACAAATAAACTATTTAAAATAGTTAACTACTTTAATATTATAAGTGAAGATAATAAAAATTATTTAAATTAATGAAATAAAATTAGTTTTATTTCATTAATTTATAAAAATTGATGTTTGAATATTTCAACTAGATTTAATTAAATTAAATCTTTAAATGTTGTCTTTGATTTTTCAATAGCATCTTTTAAAGCAGTTTCTGCTTCTTCAGTAAATTGATTTGTTGAACTAACAATTTCAATGTATGGACTATTAGAAACACTTAAATACTCAATTAAGCTTGCACAATATTTTTTAACTGATTCAATTTCTAAATCATCTAAAAATCCATTAATTCCAGTGTAAATTAATGCTACTTGTTGCGGCACTGATAATGGTGAGTTTTGTGGTTGTTTTAAAACTTCACGTAATCTTGTACCACGAGCCAATTGTTTTTGTGTTGCTTCATCTAAATCTGAGGCAAATTGAGAAAAAGCTTCTAATTCTGCGAATTGGGCTAATTCTAACTTTAATTTACCGGCAACTTTTTTCATAGCTTTTGTTTGTGCTGCAGATCCTACACGTGATACAGAAATACCTACATTAATTGCCGGACGAATTCCTGAATTAAATAAATCATTTGATAAAAATATTTGACCATCTGTTATTGAAATAACGTTTGTCGGAATATAAGCAGATACATCACTTGCTTGTGTTTCAATGATTGGTAATGCAGTCATACTACCACCACCTAATTCATCACTTAATTTTGCCGCACGTTCTAATAAACGTGAATGTAAATAAAATACATCACCAGGATATGCTTCACGCCCTGGAGGACGACGTAATAATAATGACATTTGACGATAAGCCATCGCCTGTTTTGTTAAATCATCATAAATTACTAACGTTGCTTTACCGTCATACATGAAATATTCCGCTAATGCTGCACCAGCATAAGGAGCAATATATTGTAAAGTAGCTGGATCATTTGCACTAGCCGATACAATGATTGTATAACTCATCGCATTTTTTTCTTCCAATACATTTACTACTTGTGCTACTGTTGAAGCTTTTTGACCAATACCAATGTATACACAAACAACATTTTCAGTCTGTTGGTTAATTATTGTATCAACAGCAATTGAAGTTTTTCCAGTTTGACGATCACCGATAATTAATTCACGTTGTCCTCGACCAATAGGAATCATAGCATCAATAGAAGTAATCCCTGTTTGTAAGGGTTCACATACTGATTTTCGACTAATGATTCCTGGAGCCATAGCTTCTAATAAACGGCTATCTGCTGGTTGAATTTGTCCTTTTCCATCAATTGGAATTGCTAATGGATTTACAACTCGGCCTAAAAAGTTATCACCAACTGGAATTTGTGCAATTTGTCCTGTAGCTTTTACAGTACTTCCTTCTAAAATTTGACGTCCATTACCCATTAAAACCACACCAACGTTGTCGTTTTCTAAATTAAGTGCGATACCAATTGTTTTATCTTCAAATTCTAAAAGTTCTCCACTCATTACTTGATCAAGACCATATACACGTGCAATACCATCACCAACTTGTAATACAGTACCAATATTATCTGCTTTAATCTCTTGGTCGTATTTTTCAATTTGTTCACGGATAATACGACTAATTTCGTCTGGACGAATATTTATCATTGTATTATTTTTAGGATAATAAAGTTAATAAAAGATTTTAATTGTTGTTAAATTTCTAAAACACTATCTAAATGTTTCGCTAATTTGTTTAATTGACTTTTAACACTCAAATCAATAAATTTTGAGTTTACTCGCATAGTAAATCCACCAATTAAGCTTGTATCTACATTCATTGATACTAAAACTTCTTGGACATTTGCTAGCTTTTTAATCTTTTTACATAACTTACTTTGTTGAGTGTTTGTAAAAGGATATGCTGACGAAATTTCAAGAAATCTAAGTGCAGATGAACGATACACTATTTGTAGAAAACTATAAATAACTGTTTCTACGACATCTATGCGATCACGTTTCACAAGAACAACTAAAAATTTAATTGTATTCTTGTTTACTTTTGATTTTAAAATTTTCTCTATAGTTTCTTTTTTCTCGTCTGGGCTTATAATCGGATTTGCTAAGTATTTTGTTAATGTTGGACTTTGGCGAAACAAAACCTCTAGACCTTGAAAATCACGACTAATTTCGAATACTTTATCCAAACTAGCAGAAACACTATAAAAACTACGTGCGTAAGGCTCTGCTATTTTTAATGTTTCTGGGATAATACTCATAAGAAATCTCCTTGTATTTTATTAATTGCTTCACTCGTGAAAACTATAGGACGTCGTGATTTTGCAAAAGTTTCTTGAACTCTAATAAAAGTACGTTTTAAAACTAAGAATATTATCTGTTGTTTAATTTCGAAAAATACTTGATTTTCTTTTGTTTGAAAACCGGCTAATGCCCGATTAAAACGAATCGTTAACTCTTTTTTAGATTTATTCACTTCAGATTGAAGTAATGTTTTCTTTGTAGCTATTGTTTCATTTTTTATTTGATTAATAAGTACATTAGTTTGAACTAACTGTTTTTGAGCTTCACTTAATCTTTTATTAGCTTCACTTAGTCGTTCTTCAGCATTTTGAATGTCTCTTACAATAGTATTTTTACGATCTTCTAATATTGATCCTAAAAAAGAACCACCTACATAAATTAAAATACCAACTAAAGCAATAATGTTAAGTACACCAGTTTCAAGAATATCAAGATTCAAAGTAATACCATCTGTTTTAGCAAGTAATGTAAAAATTTGATCAAAATTTTCCATGTTTTAGAATTTCTGTTTAAACTATTCGTTTATAAAAAGGAAAATTACGGATAACAAAAAATTTATAGTGATAATGTACTTTCAATTTCTACACATAATGATTGAACAATTGCATCTAAACTATTTAGAGCAGTAGTCTTTTTATTAATTAGATCTGTTGTAACATTATCTAATAAATTATCAATATATTTTTGTGAAATAGTTAGTTCTGTCTCTAAAATCTCTTTGTGAATTTTCTGTGAATTCGTAATTTCTAATTGTGCTTCTTTACGAACTTTATTTAATTCTTGTTCGTATTCAGCAGTCAAATCATTTGCTTGGGCTAAAATTTCTGAAGCTTTAGCAAGATTATTTAAAATATATTCGTTCCGCTCTGTAATAATAGTCAATAAAGGACTATATAGAATGATATTCAGAATAACCGTTAATAATATAAATTGAATTGCAACTAACGGTAAAGTTGCATTTATATCAAATAAACCGCCAGGTCCAGTAACTTCTGAATTTGAAATTAATATCGAAAAATTAACCATATAAAATATATGTGTTTTACAAAAATTTTAAATAGGTCTAGATACAGTAATATAATAATTTTACTGTATCTAACTATCTTAATAATTAAAATTTAATTAACTACTAAATGGATTAGCGAATAATAACGCTAATGCTACTACTAAACCATAAATAGTTAACGCTTCCATAAACGCTAAACTTAATAATAAAGTACCACGAATTTTGTCTTCTGATTCAGGTTGACGAGCAATACCTTCAACCGCTTGACCTGCGGCATTACCTTGACCAATTCCAGGACCAATAGCAGCTAAACCAATAGATAAACCAGCAGCTATAACAGAAGCAGCAGCAATAATACTATCCATAATAAACCTTAAATAATAAATATAAAATTAATAAATTTGATACAATTTTAGAAAAATCTAGTTTTGATTATAATTTACTCAAGTGCTTCTGTTATATAAGCAGCAGCTAATGTTGAGAAAATTAAAGCTTGTACTGAACCTGCAAAGATACCGAGCAACATAATTGGTAATGGAATTACCAATGGAACTAAAGACGTTAATACAGTTATTGTTAATTCATCTGCAAGAACATTTCCAAATAACCGGAAACTTAATGATAACGGTTTTGTAAAATCTTCTAAAATGTTGATTGGTAGAAGAAGTGGAATTGGTTGAATATAACGTTTAAAATATCCTAACCCTTTTTTACTTAAACCGGCATAAAAATATGCAAATGATGTTAAAAGAGCTAATGCTACAGTTGTATTAATATCATTTGTTGGGGCAGCTAATTCGCCTTCTGGAAGTTTAATTAATTTCCAAGGTACAATTGCACCTATCCAATTACAGCCAAAAATAAATAAGAATAATGTACCAATAAACGGTACCCATTCTTTATAAAAACTTTCACCTAATTGATCTTTAGCAATTGTTACAATATAATCAACCGTGGCTTCCATGAAGTTTTGCCAACCATTTGGAATACGTTGGGTATTTTGAGTACCTAAAATTGAAAATATTAGTAAAATACTGATTACAACCCATGATACAGCCAAAACTTGGCCATGTACTAAAAAGCCTGCAATATTCCAGTAAAAGTGTGTTCCAACTTCTGCTTCCGCCAATAATGTAAACGTACTTGAATAAAAATTATCTGGGTACATATAATTTAACTAATTAAGTAAATTACCCAATATTAAAAAATATACAGGAGCACTTTATACTATAACAATATTTAATAAAAATTATGTACAAATATATTTAACAACTTTAATTTTATAAATTTATGAAGATTTTTCTAACCATTCATAACCTTTTTTTTCTAACTCTTTAGCTAATTCAGCTGAACCTGTTTTGATAATTTTACCATCTTTCATAACATGAATAAAATCTGGTTTTACGTAATCAAGTAATCTTTGATAATGAGTTATTAAAATGATAGCTTTTTCTTCATTCATGAAAACTCGAATACCGTTTGAGATTATTTTCAAAGCATCAATATCTAATCCTGAATCAGTTTCATCTAAAATCGATAATTTTGAATCCAAAAGTAACATTTGAACAATTTCATTTCTTTTTTTTTCTCCACCTGAAAATCCTTCATTTACATTTCGGCTTAAAAATGTGGCCGACATATCAACAATTTTTAATTTTTCACTTATTATACTAAAAAATTCAATTGGACTAATTTCATCTTTATTAAGTGCTTTTAATTTTGAATTATACGAAAGATATAAAAAATCTTCATTACTTACACCAGGAATTTCTATTGGATATTGAAATGCTAAGAAAATTCCTAAATGCGAACGTTCTTCAGGTTCCAAATTTAAAATACTTTTTCCTTCATAGATAATATCTCCAGATATTATAGAATAAGCCGGATGACCTGCTACTACTTTAGATAGTGTACTTTTTCCAGATCCATTAGGCCCCATTATTGCATGAATCTCACCTTTATTTACTACTAAGTTTAAATTTTTTAAAATTTCACTTTCATTTATTGATGCTCTTAAATTTCTAATTTCTAAAATTGTGTCATCTTTATTCATTAACCAATACTTCCTTCTAATTTTAAACTTAATAAACGATCGGCTTCAACTGAAAATTCTAAAGGTAACTCAGTGAAAACATCTTTACAAAATCCACTTATTATTAAACCAATAGCTTTTTCTAGAGAAATACCTCTCTGTAAAAAATAAAAAATCTGTTCTTCGCCGATTTTAGAAGTTGAAGCTTCATGTTCGATTTTTGTAATTGAGTTTTGAACAGATATAAATGGAAACGTATTTGCATTTGATAAGTTTCCAATAAGTAATGAATCGCATTGTGAATAATTCCTAGCACCAATAGATTTATTATTTATATTTACAAAACCCCGATAACTATTTTTCGAATTTCCAGCTGAAATCCCTTTTGAAACAATTCGACTTCGTGTATTTTTCCCTATGTGAATCATTTTAGTTCCAGTATCTGTTTGTTGATAATTATTTGTTAAAGCAACAGAATAAAATTCACCCTGGGAATTTTCACCCATTAATACGCAACTTGGATATTTCCAAGTTATAGAAGCGCCTGTTTCGACTTGTGTCCAAGATATTTTCGAATTTTTACCTGCACACAAACCGCGTTTAGTTACAAAATTAAAAATTCCACCTCTTCCAATGTCATTTCCAGAATACCAATTTTGAACTGTTGAATATTTAATATTTGCATTTTCTAAAGCAATTAATTCAACAACCGCAGCATGTAATTGATTTTCATCATATTGAGGTGCTGTACAACCTTCTAAGTAACTGACTTGACTATTTTCTTCAGCAATAATTAATGTTCGTTCGAATTGTCCACTATTTTGTTCGTTTATTCGAAAATATGTTGATAGATCTAAAGGACATTTAACTCCTTTAGGAATATAACAAAAAGATCCATCTGTAAAAACAGCAGAGTTTAATGCAGTGAAATAATTATCACCAATAGGAACAATAGTTCCTAAATATTTTTCGATAAGTTCAGGATATTCATGAATAGCTTCTGATATAGAAGAAAAAATAACTCCATATTCAGCTAATTCAGATTTAAAAGTTGTCGCAATTGAAACACTATCAAAAACGGCATCAATCGCTACATTTGTTAATCGTTTTTGTTCCGTTAAAGATATTCCTAATTTTTCAAATGTTTTTAAGATTTCAGGATCAACTTCATCTAAACTGTTTAATTTTTTTTTTGATTTTGGAGCAGAATAATAAATTATATCTTGATAATTATTTTCAGAAAATTTTAATTGCGCCCATTCCGGGCATTTCATCTGTTTCCATTTTTTATAGGCTTTCAAACGAAAATTCAACAGAAACTCGGGTTCATTTTTTTTCTTTGAAATTGATCTAATAACGTCTTCATTTAATCCTTTACAAAAATTCTCTTTTTCTACAACAGTAGAAAATCCATATTTATATGGCTGATTTACTAATTGCGTAAGATTATTATTTAAAATTTTATTTGATGGATTAATCATAAAATTGACTAAATTTGTGAATCCTATTTTATTAAAATTAACGATTATTAATTATATATTGTAAGAGATTTTTACAGACATTTAAATTGACAAGTCGATTTTATTATGGTTATTCGATAAAGTTATTTAATAAATAAACAATAATGTTAGTTTTATAGATAAAAACTATTGTTATAATATTTATCAAGGTTGTTTATAGAATTCAACCGATAGAACTAATTTTTAAAAATTAGTTAAATATCTATTATATATTGCCTTTTTATTTTAAGGAGAAATAAATGTCAAAATCTGTAGAAGAACGGACTCGATTAAAAAGTGACCGTTACGAATCTGGTGTAATTCCATACGCTAAAATGGGTTACTGGGATGCAGCATACACAGTTAAAACAACTGATGTTCTTGCATTATTCCGTATTACACCACAACCAGGTGTAGATCCAGTAGAAGCTGCAGCTGCAGTAGCTGGTGAATCTTCAACAGCTACATGGACTGTTGTTTGGACTGATTTATTAACAGCTTGTGACCGTTACCGTGCTAAAGCTTACCG
>Ga0163111_10001649_pt1 | contig 13908 bp, 1 predicted proteins | sample CRUFie1St18metaG_FD_109645 | JGI IMG/M metagenome (GOLD analysis project Ga0163111, IMG submission 109645) | Marine microbial communities from the Costa Rica Dome - CRUD Field 142mm St18 metaG | ecosystem: Environmental > Aquatic > Marine > Oceanic > Photic zone | place: Costa Rica: the Eastern...
CATCATACAATTGAGAGGCGCGACGGCGATGACCGCGATGACCGCGACCGACGCCACCTTCGCGCTCGGCTCGACCCGCGAAAGCAGCGGAGCGCCTTTGCAGGCTCCGCCGAACGCCTCCCGAGGGGTGCGCGCTCACTGTTGGCCACAGTCGAGCTCTCATACTGTATTTTTTACACATAAATATCAGATCTGCGTCGACGAAGCCCGCTTCGTGAACGAGATCTTGTGGTCGGCGCCGACGTCCCCGAGCGCCGGAGCCTTGGACTTGGACTGGCGGACGCGCTCCATCGTCTTCTTCGACCGCTCCTCGCGATTCTTCGTCGCCCACTCCGCCTCCCGGTCCTCGCCGTCGTCGTCGTCCTCCGACGCCACCTCGGGCGTCGGCGGCGCCGGCTTCGCCTCCAGCTCGGCAAAGGGGAGCTCCTTCCCCGGCGCCAAATTCAACGTGCGCAGTTCGTCGGGCGCGCCGTGGCCCGCCGCGCACGCCAGCAGCCCCAACCCACCATCGGCGACGGACCACAGCGCCCCGGGCTTGCCGCCCAGCCCGGCGTCGTCCCAGACGAGGCTCGCCGCGGGGACGCCCCGTACGGGCGCCGTCCAGCCGGCGGGGACGCAGTGGATGCTCTCGACGGGCGGCGGCGTCTCGTCGGCGGTGACGAGCATGCCGAGGGCGACGAAGCCCTCGGGCGGCAGCGGGCGCCACACGACGAGCGGCGTCTTCCCCTTCATGCACGCCCACACCTGGCGGTAGTTGACGGGGTGCGGCAGCAGCTGCGGCACCGCGCGGCGGAGCGCGTCCGACGACTGCATCCCCGACCAGCACGCCGTGTCGTGGAGCTCGAGCACGAGCGGCGCGTTCGCCTTCGGCGGCGAGAAGCCCGCCGCCGCGACGTGGCCGAGCGCGACGCGCACGCGGTTCGCCGACGCCAGGTCCTTGGAGAGCGACGGCGCCCACACCGACCCCTTGCGCCCGGTGTTCGTGCCGCGCGACGCCCAGACGGCGGCGTACCCCTTGGGCTTGACGAGGCGCGCCGTCAGCTTCGCGAGCTCGGCGGGCTCGAGCGGCGCGTCGGCCGCCTTCTCCGCCTCCTTCGGCGCCTTCGGGTCGCGCGTCTCGTGGAGCTCGCGGATGCGCGTCTGCTCGATCGCGATCGCGCCGGGGTCGGCGGCGCCCGAGAGCTCCTCGTCGGCGTACTGGTCGGCGTCCTCGCCGGCGCCGGCGCCGTCGCCGATCGCCCCCGTCGCGAACCACGCCTTCCACTCGCCGATCGTGACGAAGCCGTCGTTGTCGGTGTCCATCGCGCGCGCGAGCTCGTAGATCTCGTTGGGGCGCTGCGGCAGCCCGAGCCACTGGAAGGCGGAGAAGAGCTCGGAGCACGAGAGATACCCGGATTGGTCGGCGTCGAAGACGCGGAAGGCGTCGTCGATGTACAGCCGCTTCTTGCGGATGAGCGCGCGCGTGCGCGCGATGAGCGCCGTCCGCTTGAGCTCGTCGAACTGCGAGGCGACCGAGAAGACCTGCGCGATCGTCGACTGCTGCCACTCGCGCCGCGGCCGCCGGCGGCACGACCGCACCTTGAGCCACCACGCGGCGCGCTCCTCGCACGGCCGCGGCTGCAGCGAGCGGAGGAGCGCGTTGAGCGACGCCTTCTCGAAGTCGGCGTGCGAGTCGACGAAGCGCAGCGCCGCCGCCGCGTTGCGCGCCTGCGCCGCCGCCGCCGGCGCGAAGGAGTCCGACGCGTCGAGCAGCGTCGGCACGCCGCCGCGGTCGCAGCGGAGCGCGAGGGTGGCGTTCGACCCCGGGAGGAGCGCGCCGCCGGCGGTGGCGTGGAGGAGGGCGCGGAGGCTCTCGGCCTCGGCGAGCGAGAGCGCGACGTAGTAGCGCCCCGCCTCGATCGAGTAGAAGGCGGAGGTGGCGAGCGCGGCGCGCAGCTCGTCGAACGACAGGTCGCCCGAGCCGTCGGCGTCGACCCGGGCGAGGACCGCCGACACGTCGGCGTCGGCGTCGACGGCGGCGATGAGCGCCTGCACCTCCTTGCGGTCGAGCGCCTTCGAGTCGTCGACGTCGAGCAGCTTGAACGCGTCACGCAGCGCCGACTCCTGCTCGGCGGTGAGCGCGCCCGCCTCCTCGTCGCGCGCGGCGAGCGCCGCCGCGTCGGGCACCCACTCCATCGTGACGATCACGTTGCGCAGCCGCCGCGGCGCCTTCGCCGCCCACTCGCGGTCGGCGTGGTTGCGCGAGAGGAGCACGTAGTCGGGGAACGGGAGCGTCGCGACGCCGTCCGCCTTCTTGCGCCGCTTGTCGTACACGCCAAAGTCGGCCGCCGCGTACACGCCCTGCGCCTCGAGCGACGGCGGCTCGGCGAGCGCCGCCGGCGGCCATGGCTGCGGCGGCTCCTCTTCGCGGTTGAAGCTCTCGGGCCCGACCTCCTGCACCTCCTGCTCCTGCTCCTGCTCCTGCTCCTGCTCTTGCTCCTGCTCTTGCTCCTGCTCTTGCTCCTGCTCTTGCTCCTGCTCCTGCTCCTGCTCCTGCTCCTGGTCGAAGCCGCGCTCGCCCTGCGTCGCCGTCGGGCTCTCGGCGGTGTCGACGCCCGCCGCCGCCGCCGCCGCCGCCGCGTCCTCGCCCTCCGCCTTCGCCGCCGCCGCCGCCGCGTCGTCGGCGGCGCGGATGCGCCCGAGCACCTCGGCGATCGCCGCCTTGTCGTCGCCGTCGTTGACGAGCGAGGCGTGGGCGCCGACGAGCGCCTCGAGCTCGTCGGCGAACGCGCGCGGCTTCGGGACGGCGTTGGGGACGGCGAGGTCGATCGGGTCGCGGAACGCGTTGATCGCGTCGCGGAGGCCGCCGTCGTCCTCGGCGCCCGTGCCGACGTCGGCGCGCGAGCCCACCAAGGTGCGGAACGCGCGCTTGCGCCACACGTTGCGCACCGACTGCTCGCAGAGCAGGTTGAACTGCAGCGTCTCCGAGTGCATCGAGTTGACGTGGAGCCACGCGACGATGTCGCGGAGCGGCCGCCGCGCGCGCGCCTCCGACGGCAGCGCCTTCTCCTCCACCGCGCGCGCCCGCGCCGGCTTCGCCGCGCCGAGCGCCGCGTGGCGCGCCACGAGGCCGAGGACGGCGGGCGGCGCGAGGAGCTCGATCGTCTGCCCCTTGCCGATCCCGCGCATCCGGTACGCGCCCTGCGCGTAGTCGCGGAACGTCATGTCCTTCGAGAGCGTGAGCGCGGCGCGCGCCGACGGCGTCTGCTTGATGTCCATCCCCGTCGAGTGCACCTGGTCGTAGAACGAGAAGCGGCGGTGGATCGGCACGCCCGACTGCGCGAGCGGCACCACCTTGAGGCCGGCGCGCAGCAGGATCATCTTGCGGTCGAGCGCGTCGAGGAAGACGCAGCCGTCCATCCCGGCGAGGCCGCGCGCGAGGAGCTCGCGCGCGACGCCCTCGTTGTCGTAGCCGCGGACGAGCGCGCCCGTGTCGATCAGGCAGTCGTAGCTCGGCGAGTCGGCGGCGACGGCGTCGAGGAGGTAGTTGACGCCCCAGTCGTCGGGGAGCGTGCGCACCGTGACGACGGCGGGCGTCGTCAGCGTGTCGACCATCCGCGCCTCGTCGCCCTTGGCGAACTGGCACGCGCCGAGCTCGCGCGGCAGCAGGTTCGACGGCGTGCCCGAGAAGCCGAGGCAGAGCGGCAGCAGGATGTCGCCGCCGAGGTCCTGCCCCGACGCCGCGAGCTTCACCTCCTGGAACTCCATCGTCTCGACGAAGACGTCGTCGGTGTGGTACTGCACGACGTGCGGCACGCGGCAGAGCAGCGCGTGGAGCGCCTCCTGCTGCGTCTCGTCGCCGAGGTCGAGGAGCTGCAGCGGCCACACGTCCTCCTCCGACTCGAGCGGCGCCGCCGGCTCGAGGACGTCGACGCGCTCGAGCTTCAGCCGCGCCGACTTGAGGTGGCCGAGCTCGTCGGCGAACGCCACCTTCGGCGGCGCGACCTCGCCGCGCGTCTTCATCGCGTGGAGCTCGATCATCGGCGGCTCGTCGTCGTCGTCGACGCGGTCCTCCGCGGGCCCCGAGCACATCCCCTTGAGCGCGTCGCCCATCGCGGAGCCCAGCTTGCCGAAGGCGTCGCCGACGGGCTTCCACGTCACCGCCATCCGCGCCCGCCACCGCCGCGCCTTGTTGACGCGGTCGGCGAGCCCCTCGGTGCCGTGGAGCCGCCGCGCCGTGTTGCCGCGGACGATGCGCTGGACGGCGATCGCCGCCTCCGCCTGGCGCTCCGCCGACGCCGGCGGCCGCCGCGTGCCGCGCACGCGCTTGCCGGCGAGCTCGACCCAGCGGACGAAGGTCTGGCACGCGGGGCGCTGCTTGTACGGCCCGCTCTGCTCGGCCATGTCCTGGCGGAGCGTGCGCAGCACCTCCTTCAGGTCGGAGCGGCGGAGGCCCTCGAGGCGGTACGCGGCGATCGTCAGCCCGATCACGACGTCGGGGTGCGAGAACTCCGACGCCTTCGACGGCACGTCCTTGCCGACGAAGGGCACCGCGAGGTGCTTGCGGTTCTTCGGCATGCACGGGTTGGCCGCCAGCGCGCGCGCGAGCTCCTCGGGCTGGAGCAGCCCGTAGTGGACGCGCGAGACGCGCGTGAGGACGTGGGGGAGGAACGAGGTGAGCCAGTCGGCCGAGAGGTTGAGCATCTGCATCTGCTCGTCGCTCAGCCGGTCGAGCGCGCCGTCGGACGGCACCTCGCGGCGCAGCAGGTACGCCTTCATCTGCGCGTCGGAGACGCCGCGCGGCGGCGGCGGGATCCGCAGCTGGACGAGGAGGATGACGAGCCAGTCGGCGAGGAGCGGCGCGAGCTCGGTGCGGTACCACGGCTTCGAGAGCAGCTGCGCGAAGCCCTCGGTGAGCTGGAGCGCCTGCGCCGCGACGCCGCGGCGCACCGCCGCGCGCAGCGCCGCGAGGACGTCGCGCGCGCGCGGGTTCTCGTCGAGGCCGGAGGTGAGCACCGCGGGCGGCAGCCCCTGGGCGGCGCGCTCGGCGGGCGTGCCGGCGACGACGTAGAAGATGCCGTCGAGGAGGAAGAAGGGGATGCGCCAGCGGAGCCCCTGGCGCTCGCCCTGCGTGAAGTCGAGCGCGAGCTTGTCGCCGAGCGGCCAGTTGAGCTCGGCCTTCAGCGGGTGGAGGCAGAGGTCGACCTCGTCGAGGAGGAGCGCCGACGACTGGAAGAGCTGGTACACCTCGACGCAGCGCTCGGCCTGCTCGCGCAGCGCCGCCACCTGCTCGGCGTGGGCGTCGTGGCCGCCGATGGCGCGCTTGAGGCCGCGCGTCAGGTTGCCGAAGGCCGAGGCGATCGCGCCGCCGACCGACTCGGCGTCGTCGGCCGAGCGCGAGAGCGAGAGCAGGTGGAAGCACTGGACGAGCTTGAGGAGGAACGCCTTGATCGACGTCGGCTGGCAGACGACGATCGCCTTCGTGTCGCGCGCCTTGAGCAGCTTCTCGCGCAGCCGCGCCGTGTGGTCGGCGGTCGACAGCCGGTCGAAGTGGAGGGTGTACACGCCGCGGACGACGACGGTCGAGAAGACGGCGCGCATCACCGCGCGCGACATCTCGAGCAGCGCGGCGGGGACGCACTGGACGACGAGGCGGTCGCCGTCGGCGAGGAGGAGCGCGAGCAGCGGCGCGATCACCGTCGTCTTGCCGCCGCCCATGATCATCTGGTGCACCTGCGAGCGCCCGGCGCCGACGGCGCCCATGAACGCCTGGACGAGCGACACCTGCTGCTCGCGCAGCACGAAGCCCGAGATGAACTCGAAGCCGAGGAGGCGCGGGTCGTACGCCACCGACGCCTCCGACCACAGGCCGGGCGCCTTCGTCGTGCGCACAAAGTGGCGCCGCTGCGCGAGCGCGCCCGCGAGCAGGTCGGCCTGCGCGCACAGCTGCGTCTGCAGCCCCTCCTGCCGCTCCCTCGGCGTGCGGCCGCCGGCGATCGTGTCGGCGCCCTCCCGGCTCGCGCGCGTGACGAGCGCGAGCAGCTGCTCGGCGACGGCGAGGCAGCGCATCGTCTGGCCGGTGCGGACGACGGTGAGCATCGTCGCGCCCGTCATGTCGAGGATGCGCTCGGCCTCCTCGGCGCGGAGGTACGGGTTCATCTCGCGCAGCTTCGCCGGCGCGTCCGCCGCCATCGAGAGCGCGACGAGGAGCTCGAGCCACGCCTTGGGCTCGGCGCCGCCCGCCACCGCGAGCGAGTGCGCGAGGAGGGCGCGCCGCTCGGCCGCCGAGCGCCGCTTGCGCTCCGCCTTCCCCGGCAGCCCGTTGGCGAGGCCGAGCGCGTACTCCGACGCCTTGCGCACGAAGGCGCGGTCGCGCGCGAAGAGCTTGAGCAGCGCCCTGCGCAGCTGGCCGAGGACGCTGCGCGCGCGCGCGACCGCCGGCGCAGCGAGGAGGCCGCCGATGCCGAGGCCGGCGATCGCGCCGGCGACGTCGTTGGGGAGGCCGACGAGGTGGGGCTCGAGGGCGCCCTCCTGGTCGGCGGCGAAGCCGGCGATGTCGGCGGCGAGGCGCTCGAGCATCTCGCCGGCGACGCGCGCGCGCGCGTACGGGTGCGCCTCGAGGTGGAAGGGGAGCGCCTTCGGGTCGACGTCGGCGGGGTCGGGCGCCGCCATCCCGAGCGCGCCGGTGACGGCGCCGAAGGCCCGGCCGCCGAGCTCGCTCATCAGCGCGCCGAGGCCGCCGCCCGACATCGTCACGAAGTCGTTGAGCGGCAGCGGCTCGAGCGGCGCGCCCGCCATCGCCGTGAGGTCGCGGCTCTTCACCTTCGCGCCGTCGGGCGTGTCCTTCGCCACGTTCATCGCGCGGTCGGCGCACGCGCAGTCGGCGGCGCGCGGCACGACGAGCGAGCGGTACTCGGCGCGCGGCCGCAGCGGCGCCGACGCCGGCGGCGCGTACGTCGCCCACTCCTTGGGGCTCCCGGCCGCCATCTTGCCGCCGTCGGGCCACAGCAGCACCTTCGAGCGCTGGCGGAGGTACTCGTGGGCGGCGGCGATCAGCTTCGACGCGGGGTCGTCGGAGCCGAAGAGGGCGAACGACGACTTCGGCGCGTCGAACTTGGGCATCGCGCGCGCGACGTCGGGGTTGGCGGCGGCGGCGCGCAGGATCGACATCAGCTGGCCCGTCTGGCACGCGTCGCCCGCCGGCAGCAGCCGCAGCAGCAGCCGGCCGAGCGCGAAGCCGCTCCCCGCCGCCGCCGCCTTCGCCTCGTCGCCGCCGCCGCCCACGAGGCCCGACGCCGCGCGCGCGAGCGTGCGCGGCGGGCCGCCGAAGAGCGAGACGTCGAGCGAGCCCGTGAGCAGCTCGTAGAGAAAGAAGAAGCCGCGGGCGCCTCCGAGCGTCAGCGTGCCGGCGCTGAGCGCCTCGTGCACGAGCGCCGCCGCCTCGACGCCCGACGCCGGCTCGGGCCGCGTGTACGCGGCGGCGGCGAGCTTGCGCTGCATCGCGTCGATCGCGCCCGACGCGAGCCTCGACGCGTCCTCGATGCACGTCGTGTCAGCCACCGCCTCGAAGCACGGCGGGTCGCGCTGCTTCGGCGCGCGGAGCGCGAGCGTCGCCGGCGGCGTCGGCGACGCGAGCGCGGCGAGGAGCGCGCGGCGGTTGAGGAGCTCGACGCGCGGCACGGCGGGCGCGCACTGGTCGAGGAGGAGGAGCTCCTCCTCGGGCGAGAGGCGGCACGCCGGCGAGACGTACGCCGCCTTGAGGACGTAGGCGTCGAGCTCGGCCGCCGCCGACCACGGGCACGCCTGAATGTCCTCGCCGCCGTGGACGACGAGCGAGAGCTTGAGGCGGCACGCGTGGGCGTCGGGGTGGACGTCGGAGGTGGCGTGCTCGAGGAGGTCCCACAGCTGCTGCTCCTCGGCCGAGAGCGCGGCGTCGGTGGCGCACGACTCGCACAGCCGGAAGGCGTCCTCGTACCGCCGCGAGAAGAGGCGCGCCACCAGCAGGTAGAGCGACGACGCGAGCGTGCGCGACGCGAGGAAGCCGCCCGACGGGTGCACCGGGTACGCGTAGTGGCGCACGTTCGGCAGCGCCGAGAGCCAGCCCTCCTCGCCGTGCTGGAGCCACAGGTGGTCGGCGGCGGGGAGCGGCTTGCCGGCGGCGGGCAGCAGGACGAGGAACTCCGCCTGCGCCGACTCGAGCACGGCCGACTGCGAGAGGCCGCGGAGGAGCGCGTCGAGCTCGGGCTCGCGCGCCTCCGACAGCCAGAAGCCGGGCTCCTCCTCGCAGTACAGCCGCGTCGCGCCGCCGTCGTTGCCGTCGCCGAGGTCGGGCGCCGCCCGCGCGACGAACGAGAGCCGGAGCCGCGGCAGCTCGATCCGCGCGATCGACGCCGCCGCCGCCGCCGCCTCGGCGCTCGTCTCGGCGCTCGCCTCGGCGGCGGCGCCCGCGGCCGCGCCCGCGCCCGCGCTCGCCTCGGCGGGCGGCGCCGGCGCCGCCTCGGTCGCCCAGATCAGGATGTGCGAGACCGACTCGAGGCGGCGGAGGATCGCCATCAGCGGCGCGACGCGCGGGTCGTAGGGCGAGACGAGCACGAGGGTGGGGCGGCCGCCGTCGACCTCGGCCTCCTCGAAGGGCTGCGCCGGCCGCGTGTCGAGGAGCGGCAGCCGGAGGACGCGGCCGTGCGCCTCGTCGCCGGCGCCGCTGGCGCTGGACCGGGCGTCCAGCGCGGCGCCCATCCCGCTGAACGAGGGGCGGTTGGGGATCCTCCCTCCCGCCCCGCCGCCGACGCGCGAGAGCGGCACGTGGAGGCGCGAGTGGCGGACGAGGAGGGCGCGCGTCGCCGGCGTCTCGAAGCCGTGGAGCGCGTCGTCGTCGTCGGCCTGCCAGAAGTCGAACTGCTCGAGCAGCGCGTCGGGGAGGAGGCCGCGGAGGAAGCGGCGCGCGACGTAGGTCTGCGCGCCGAGGCTCGCCGACAGGTTGCGCGCGACGCGGAGCGACGGCGCCGCCTCCGGCGTCGCCGCGCAGACGTCGCCGCGCAGCGCGGGCGGCCGCGGGCCGGCGGGGTCGGGCTTGAGGACGACGGCGGCCGGCGCGTGGAGCGAGGCGTCGGCGTCGGAGGTGAAGACCAGGCGGCGGTACCAGACGCGGCCCGCCGACTCGATCGCGAACGCGAGGACGAGCGGCGGGCTCGCCGTCACCACGAGCTCGCGCAGCACCGCCGGCGTCGCCTTCTTCCCCTTCCCCGCCGCGGGGCGCAGCGCGGCGAGGCGGACGACGTTGGGGTCGGCGGGCGGCTGCGGCGGCAGCGAGAGCTCGAAGCCGGCGAAGACGCCGCCGACGAGCGGCGCGAGGAGGGCGAGCGCCCACCCCTCGGCGGCGGCGAGGCCCGACGGGTACGGCCGCGCCCACGGCAGCGCGATCGGCCGCGGGTCGGCGGTCCACTCGAGGAGGTCGTGGCGCGCCGCGAGGAGGCGGACGTGCTCGCGCTCGGCGGTGGTGCGGACGACGGCGCACTGCGGCCGCTTCACCGGGTCCATCGGCCCGAGGATGGCGGCGTAGTCGTCGTGCGCGCCCATCGAGAGCGGCACGAGCTGCATCCGGTTGCGCTTGATCGTGAACTCGCCGAGCTCGACGTTGATCTCGGTGTCGACCGCCTCGTTGCACACGCGCCAGTACCACTTGACGTAGCCCTCCTCGGCGGCGAGCGCCTCGGTGCGCGCGCGCGAGGCGCGCGCCTCGCCCACCTCCGTCTCCGGCACGAAGCGGCCGTTGTTGCCGACGCGCTGCCAGCCGCGCGCCGACGCGTTGCCGTCGGCGCGGCGGCGGACGCCGGCGTACGAGACGACGCGCTCGATCGCCTCCATCACCTCGTCGGCGAGGCGGTCGTGGGCGTCGAGCCACGCGAGGCACTTGTTGCGGTGGGCCTGGAAGACCTGGAGCACCTCCGTCTGCGGGATGAGCAGCGCGACGTTCGCCTGCTTTCGCTTCTTCCGCTGGTCGCCGCCGCCGGCGGCGGCCGCCGCCTCGGTGGCGGCGTCGCCCGGCAGCGCGCCGTGGTGGTGCGGCGTCGCGTCGACGTCCCACGCGTAGAAGTTGGTGAGGTACACCTGCGCGACCATCAGCGTCGAGACGGCGCGGTAGTCGAGCGACGCCGCCGTCACGTTCTTGCACAGCAGCGCGAGGTGCGCCTGCAGCACGCACGCCGCCGCCGAGTCTCGCGCGCCGAGCGCCTTGTTGCCCCAGCGCTCGATCACCATGAAGAAGCGGCCCCAGAGCAGCTCGCGCAGCCCCTTCTGCAGAACGACGAGCTCGGCGGCCGCGCCCTCCGACGGCGCGACGCCGCGCGCGCCGCCGGCGCCGCCGTTGAACTGGCGGCCGCCGAGCACGAGGCCGACGTGGCCCTCGACGCGGACGAGGAGGCGGAGGACGTAGAGGATGGCGAGCGACGAGCCCGACGGGCGGTAGCGCCCCATGTCGAGGTCGAGCACGTTGTCGCCGAGCTCCAGCAGCCACTTGGTGAGGAGCGCGGGCGCGTGGTGGAGCTCGTTGACGAGGAGGCCCACCGGCGTGCCGAAGCAGTCGCGCGTCGCGGCGGGCACCTCGGTCGGCGCCGTCTTGCCGGCGCGGTGGTGCCAGAGCCCCGGCTCGAAGAGCACCGAGTCGAGCATCTCCTGGATCGACGGCTCGGCGAGCGCCGACACGCGGTGCTGCGGCGAGAAGAAGGAGAGGAGGAGCGGCAGGCGGAGGTAGGGCGCCGTGAGCACCTGCAGCAGGTACTCGGCCTCCATCGGCGAGACGCGGCCGTTGAACGACGGCAGCTCCGAGTTGGTGAGGTGGAGGACGTCGTCCTCGCTCTTGAGCTCCTTCTTCGAGTGGGCGAGCACGGTGGGGTCGGCCGACGACAGCGGCACGCGCGGCTCCTTCGCGCCGAAGAGCCACGAGAACGCGCCGCCGCTCTTCTTCTTCTCGCCGGCGTACGCGCCCCTGAGCGCCATCCGGAAGCCCTCGACCTTGAGCGCGCCGTCCTTGGCGCTCGACCAGCGCAGCACGGCGTCGGAGGCGTACCACGCGCGGACGGGCGGCAGGTCGTCGGCGGAGGGCGCCATGAACGCCTTGAGGTAGAAGACGATGTCGCGGAGCGCCTCGATCTCCGGGAAGTCGTCGAGGAGCTCGCGCGTCTCGCCCGTGACGTACCGCCACGGCTGCGGCTCGCGCGCGCGCTTGTGCTCGTTGCCGGTGCCCTCCTCCTCGGGGAAGCCGTGCGCCGGGTACCCCACCTGCCACGTGAGCTGCTCGAGGAGGCGCGCGTCGGCGGCGCCCCACTTGAGCTCGCGGTCGTACGCGAAGACGGTGTGCGCCGCGCGCTCCTCGTCGGTGGCGCCGAGGAGGCGGCCGACGCCGTCAAAGTAGTCGAGCACCTGCGTGCGCAGCGCGACGAGCGTGGCGTCGTGGAAGCGCATCGCCTCCGACTCGGCGGCGAGCGCGCCGACGTCGAAGCCGAAGGGCGTCCCCGGCCCCGCCGACTTGCCCGCGTAGTGGAGGCACCACCACGACGGCACGTCGCACGCGACGCGGCGCGCGACGGCGTCGGCGACGGCGGCGATCGCGGCGAACGTGAGGACGCGCGTCGCGTCGGAGAGGACGGTCGGGTGCATCGAGAGGACGGCGGTCGAGTAGTGGCGCGCTAACAGCTGCAGCAGCCGCAGCAGCTCGGCCTGCGTCTCGTAGCGGATCTCCTCCGCCTGCCAGAAGCAGCGGGACTCGGCCTCCTTCTCGTCGGGCGGCAGCGGCGCCGGCAGCGTCACCGAGAAGACGTGGTGGATCAGCGCGGCGCGCAGCGCGTACGAGTTGCGCATCCGCTCCGCCTGGTGCGAGATCACCGAGCACAGCCGCGCACAGTGGCGCAGCGCCGCCGCCGCCTCCGAGTACGACGCCACCGCGTCGGCGACGAGCGTGAGCTGCACCGGGCGCACGATCGGCGGCACGCGCTCGGCGCCCGCCAGCCGCTCGATCTCGTCCTTGTCGCGCAGCAGGTACCCAAAGTGGGCGAAGCTCGTCAGCGGCGCCGCCGAGGCGCCGTTGCCGCCGCCGCCGAGGGCGCTCGCGCCGGGCGCGAGCGAGTAGGCGCCCTCGGCGCGGAGGAGGAGGCCGTCGAGCGAGGCGCCGACCGACTCGATCGTCTCCAACAGCGCCTCCGCCTGGTCGTCGTGGAGCGCGGCGCCGCCGTCGTCGTCGCGGAGCTGCTCGCACGCCAAGGCGGCGACCTGCTTGCACGCCATCGCGACGAGGGAGGCGTCGGCGCCCGAGATGCCGACGGAGACGGTGAGCTGCCGGCGGAGGCGGAGGAGGACGACGCGGTGCAGTTCTAGCAGCATCATCCGCCCCTCGCCGCGCGGCAGCCCGGCGCCGCGGAACGACGCCTCCACCGCCTGCAGCACGAGCGCGCCGCAGCCGACGGCGGTCGACGTCGACGGCGGCGGCGCCCAGTCGGCGGCGTCGGGCGCCTCGGCGGCGGCGGTGCCGAGCGGGCGGCCGTTGAGGTAGGGCAGCAGCTGCTCGTACAGCGGCGCGGGGCCGTGGCCCTCGTCGGGGAAGACGAGCGGGCGGAAGGCGGCCCACCACCAGTTGGCGTCGGTGGCGCGCGCCGCCGGGATGGCGCGCAGCTGCATCGGCGCGTTGACGAGCACGCCGCCCGTGTCGCCGTCGACGCGGCACGGGTGGTACTCGACGCCGGCGCCGGCGTTGCACACCCACGCCTCGTACGAGCCGTCCGCCGTGTGGCCGACGGCGAGGAGGAGGACGTGCGACGCCGCGCCCGTCGACCAGCCCACCGGGACGACGAGCGCGCGCCCCTTGGGCAGCGCGCCAATTTGCGTGGCGACGGACTGCGCGAAGGCGAGGAGCGCCGCGCCGTCGGCGGCGTGCGCCGGCAGCGCCTCCGCCAGCTCGAGCGCGCCGCGCAGCCCGTCGAGCGCCTGCGCGAGCGCCTGCGCGCGGTGCGCCTTGCCGCCGCCCGCCGCCGCCGACGCCTGCGTCAGCAGGTCGGCGCCGAGCGTGAGGCCCACCTTGAGCGCCGTCAGCGCCGCCGCCGGCGACGGCGCGCCGCCCATCCCGAGCGCGCTCTGCAGGAACGCCATCCCGCTCTGCATCAGCCCGAGCCCCGACGACGCCACCTTGGCGCCCGGCACGTACGCGTGCGCCGCCGAGAGCGCCGTGCCCTTGACGGCGGCGATGGAGGCGCCGGCGAGCGCGCCGAGCCGCGTGTTCATAGCGGCCGACGCTGTGTTTGATAACGCTGACGTCGCGCCGAGCGCCGACGCGAGCTCTGTGGCCTGGCCGAGGCCGTCGGCCGCCTCGCCGAGCCCGAGCGACGACAATAATGCCGCGCCCGAGTTGAGCTGGTTGGCGATCGGGTCGGAGCCGCCGGTTTCCGAGGCGTAGTGCGAGGTCGTGAACGGCCGGCCGTACATGTCGACGAACGTGGGATGCTGCCATAAAGGAGGACCGTCCGGGATCGACGCGTCGTCGGCGCCGGCGTCGTCGGCCCACGTGTTCTTGCCCGACTTGTCGCCGCCGACGAGGTTGAAGAAGAGGTGCTTGGCCTGGTCGAGGTGGGCCTCCATGGTGAGTTTTGTGGGTGCGAGAGGTCGCGAAAGGCGCAAATATCGGCGTCTTTCGCCGACGACGAAGGTGTGATCAGAAGTGTGAGCAGCGACGCGCGAGGTGCATCGCGAGCTCGAGCCAGCGGCTGCTGCTCCATCAGCCACCCGGCGCGTCGCTGCACGTCGCTGCGCAGCGCCACAGTTGCGCGATGAGCGGCATGGACAAGTCGCTCGACGAAATGATTGAGGCGGAGCGGCCAGCCCGCGGCGGCGGCGGCGGCGGCGGCGGCGGCGGACGCGGCGGCTGGAGCGGCGACGGCTTTGGCA
>Ga0163111_10001651_pt1 | contig 13896 bp, 9 predicted proteins | sample CRUFie1St18metaG_FD_109645 | JGI IMG/M metagenome (GOLD analysis project Ga0163111, IMG submission 109645) | Marine microbial communities from the Costa Rica Dome - CRUD Field 142mm St18 metaG | ecosystem: Environmental > Aquatic > Marine > Oceanic > Photic zone | place: Costa Rica: the Eastern...
CGCATCATGCGTATGTGTCATGTGCATAGCCCCTGGACAAGTATCTGTATCTATGCCAGTATCCTCTGGGATTGGAAATTCTACATCATCAATAATTATTGTGAGATAAGGATGGAAATGCATTGCTACATCATGTGTAGTTAGGCAATCTTCGCCCAAAGGATGCATCTCATCTGCTGTGTTAAACAATGGTGACTCAGCGGATTTACTGTCATCGATTAGATTGATCACTCCTTGATACTCCATCAAACCAAGTAATGAAACTAAGCAGACGACGGTGAAGATACCCCACCAACCATTTTCATTCAGGAATCATTCCTCCTCAGATGCCTGTTTTGGAGCGACGTAACCGCCACGCTTTCTGCGTTCTTTAGCTGCTACGTCTACAACCGTTGTATTTCCGGATACATTCCAATCGCTTGAACCATACATGTTTGATAATTTGAAGAAACCAACTGTAGCAGAAATGTGTGCGATGTGTGCAACTGTACAGAATTGACAGATTTTGCCTATCTCATACTCAGCATACATCAAGTAAAGGATAACACCGATACCGAGAATTCCGAAGTTGGTTCCAAGTTTCAAGTGGTTCAGTACCCAAGATGCTGTCGGTTCCTTTGCCATTGAGATGATTAGCCACATGAACACAGCAAATGCTAGCATTCCAAGTAACCCCCAAGGCAATCCGAGATAAGGCATGGTATTCCAGTCGTTGTTACCAATGACGCTGGCACAATCACAAACTGTTCCTGCAGAGCAGAATGATCCGCCGCCCATTTCCTGGGATTTGTTGTGCATCCACAAAGTGTGAGCAGAAACAGTAAATCCGCTAAAACATATCAGCAGTAAACCACCAAATGTCCTTCCTAATTTGGTTTCAAGTGAAGGCCATTTAGAGCGAAATGCCGGCAATGCTAGGCTTTCACCCAGCGGAGTAAACATTGCTACACCAAGTGCAAATATAGCCAAGTGTGGCAGTAGATTTGGGTCAAAACATTCTAGTCCAGCCACCATCTTACTCACCTCTTGGGATTTTTTCATCCATAGCATCCCATACAGTATAACCTGAATCGGCTTCTAAATTCACATACTCAATGATTCCATTTGGTGCAACCAGGAAGTAAGTTGGAGTCCCAAAGCCTCCCCAATCGTCCTGATGAGAGTTGTCTTGCAGGTCCATGTATGGGAAATTGTGGCCGTTATTATTTCGGAAATCTTGTATTACATCCCTACCATAGGATTTGCCATCAGTTCCAGAGTCCCACAAGGAGATGGAAACTGCCAAAAATTCAACCGTGACGTTGTCAGGTGTTGAACGAGGTGGATTATCACCTAGCCATTTTGCTTGTTGATTTGGTATATCTTCAGCAGCCTGCTGTTGACAGTAACCACAGTTAGTATCCATGAATTCAATCATAAACCAGGTTCCTCCATCTCCTTCAGCCCATAGAGGGTCAAGACGATCTTCTAAATTGAAATCAGTCCAAGCCCCTCCATCATAAATTTGGCCTTCAAGTTCAGGTACTCTATCTCCAACACCAATTCCAGTGTAAACAGGATTTGTGGTAAAAGCGATGTAAGTGAATGCTGCGATGAACATTAAGGATACTACCATCAATCCATCTGAACGTGCTCCGGCTTCATCTGATATGTTTCTTCGAATCATAATTTCACCCCATAATCTCCTGGATTAGGACCCTTGCAGTGTGCGCCACCGCTTCTTCGCTATCATAGTTGACCTTGAATCCGAGTTCTTTGAGGCGATTTATCGCCAGCATTGCCTTTGGAATGTCGCCTGCCCAACCACGGTCACCACCAGTGTATTCGATACTAGCACCCTCGCATCCGGTTTCCTTTACGACAATTGCTGCAATATTCCTTACACTGCAGGTATCGTTAGAACCCAGGTTGTAAAGATTGATTCTGTCATCAGTTTTGGCAATTACATGAAGAATTGCATCAACACAATCTCCTACTTCCATGTATGACTTTTCTTGCAAACCGTTCCCAAGAACTTCCAAACGACTCGGATCTGCTTTCAATTTGTGAATGAAATCGAAAATGACACCATGGGTGCCTCGCTCTCCAATGATGTTTGCAAAGCGGAAAATCCATGCTTGCAGACCAAAAGTGCCTACCCAAGAGCCAATCAAACCTTCTCCTGCCTGTTTTGATGCTCCATAAAGAGAGATTGGAAGACAAGGTCCGTGATCTTCAGGAGTGGGCATCGGTGCGTTTTCACCATAAACCACTGAAGAAGAGGCGAAAGCGATCTTTTCCACATTTGCTAGCCTCATGGATTCCAGAACATTGTATGTTGCGATAGTGCCTTCTTTGAGGTCTGTATCAGTAATCCTTGTTCCGAGTCTGATATCAGGATTGGCAGCTAGGTGGTAAACCATGTCAACACCATTCAGCAAAGGCTTCAGTGATTCCAAATCCTTTAGGTCAACATTGTGAAATTTAACTGCACCAGAATCAATGTGTGCTTGAATGAATTCAATAACACCAGAAGACAAATTGTCCACAACCACGACATCGTCGCCACTTGAAACCAATCTATCTACAAGATGTGAGCCTATGAAGCCTGCACCCCCGGTAACCAGCGCTCGCATGAACGTGCGCTATCCTTCACTCGTTTTAATCCTCAGTATCGCCGTCTAGATTACTTTCATGGTACTGTGTGAGAAATTTACATGGTGTTTTGACCAAACAGTGAAGATTGTTGCGGTAGGAACGACGCAGCGAAAACCAGAAGTTCCAGGAGTTGAAAAAATGCCTAAAGCAGAAAAAAACACAGAGCCAGAATACGAACAGAGCACAAACAGCACCCTAGTTGGATTTGTTAGGAAATCCAACGCAGGTAGAGCCGTCAAGCTATCGATTAACACCAGTTCTTTCCAAGACTGTGCCACATATGTGACCAGTGATGGACAAACATATGTGCAACTAATTGTCAGTTTGAATGCACTTGCGGGAATCATCGACGGTTCTCGAGCAGTAACATCGATCAATCATCTCAATGATTAATCCCATAGCCGCCAGTCCGCCCTTTTAGAAGGGCGGGCTGGCACCAATTTTCCTATATTTGAGTATTAATTCGCCGAATCACATATATCGTAGCCGGAAAAGCGTTGTTCATGGAGAAGGCCGATGGTCAACCGCTACGCATCGTGGCAGGCCTACCCATGTACAACGAAGAAGAGACAATTGGAACAGTGATTACCAATGTTCTCGAACATGTTGAACAAGTAATTTGTGTTGATGATGGTTCATCGGATTCAAGCGCAAGAATTGCTGAAGCCTGTGGAGCATTAGTTCACAGACATAGAGTAAATCGTGGATATGGCGGGGCTCTGAAATCATTGTTTGCAAAAGCAAGAGAAATGGATGCTGACTGCTTGATAGTACTAGATAGCGACGGGCAACATGAAACTAATGACATTCCTAAAATCCTCCAGCCGATTTTAGATGGAGATGCAGATTTCGTCATTGGAAGCAGATTCGTTGATGGCGGCGGTAGTGAAGATATGCCTGCATACCGCCGATTGGGAATTAAAGTAATTACAGCGGCTTCAAATCTCTCCAGCGACCTTGGGATCCAAGACACACAATCGGGATTTAGAGCGTTCTCCAAATTAGCAATTGATAGGTTGAGGTTTGATTCTGAAGGAATGGAATTGTCACTTGAAATGCTCGAAGATGCTCATGAAAAAGATTTGAAAATCAAGGAAGTTCCAACTTTGATTCGCTATGATGTGCCTAAGGGCAGTAGTTTTACTGCACTGTCTCACGGATTCACAGTTCTTGCCTGGGCTATGCTTACACTATCTCAGAAAAAGCCGTTATTGGTACTAGGCCTTCCCGGATTTGGATTGTTCGCCACCGGTGCAGCCATGGGACTTAATGCCGTTAATGGGCTCTCAGACTCAGTTGATTACCTGGTAGGTCCTGGTCTGACAGCTGTGTGGATAGGAGTATTAGGCCTCGCAATGATGGCAACAGGACTTGTTTTACAGGCGGCTAGAAATTTCTTACGCCACTTACTGATTAGGGAATTCGGTTTGGCCTGATTCACAATCTTTACGGCATAGCCTTCATGGGTTGAATACTCTTCCCACATCACATGGGAGATGCAAAAGAGAAACTTGCAGAGTACTCCCAACTCGTTCGTGAGAAAGTAGATTCGGGCCTAGACACAGCATATTCCCAAGTCTTAGCACAGCCAAAAACCACATTCATTTTGTTAGCAATACTTTCCTTATGGCTAGGAAATATTGGTACTAACTTCCAAGATCAAATTGTTGACGATGTGGAAGTATTCCTTCCAGAAGGAGCAGAATCTACTGACCTATTGCTAGAGGTAAGAGGAGAATGGTCTACAGATGTAGCATTCATTTACATCAAAACACCTAATGCAGAAGACCCTGATATTTTCGGAGCGGATTACAATATCACAAGTATCTCGGTTTTACATGAAATATCTTGGATAGAGGGTGATGATGAAAATCGCGGAGATAATCAGATTAAGCGAGGATTAGACTGGGACAAAGAAGATCATGGGAAGAACGATGGTGTATTGTGGATTATCTCCATTGCTCAGATTATCAAAGAAATCAATTCTAGTGATGGCAGATTCAACAGTGCGATGTGTGAAAACCCTGGAGAGAGGTTGACAGCACAACTAGTCGATTGTGGAACTGCTAGCCAAGCACCTGGCTTTAGTGGAGGATTATACGCAATTCCTGATGAACAACAGAGAATCGACGAAATCGTAAATCAGTCAAACGGATCATTAGGAGCCTTAGCCAAGGATACCAATGGCGATGGCATTTGGGACACTACAGCTGTTTTGGTGGGAATGATTTCTTCAAACCAGATTAATGAAACAGGAGTATGGAGTGATTACAAGCAATTCTTCTCACACATTGATGCTGTCATTGATGAAGATAACAGACCTACTCAATACAGTATAAATCAGCTAAATATGACTCAAACTGGGTTATCAAAAATTCTCGAAGATGTTTCAGATGCAATTTATCTAGATTTACTCAACATGATGCCAATATCACTATTCCTCACGGTCTTAATCATCACTCTATTACACCGTTCCTGGAAAGTAGTAATCATTTCAGGAACACCGATTGTGATGGCATTAGCGGTTACTTTTGGAGCGACCGTCTTGTTCGAAATGACACTAACTCCGATGATTATTGCAACATTCCCAATTTTAATCGGACTAGGGGTTGATTATGCGTTACACATGGTCAACCGTATCGAAGAAGTGCGGCGAAAACGTATAGACGCCGCTGTTGAAGAAAATGAAAGTAGAAGGAGAAAGGGACTTGTTCCGAACGAAGTCCCTGATATGTGGGATCCAGATTTCTATCGCTCTTGTGTAATGGAAATGTCTCGGACTACTGGAGTTGCAGTGTTAGTTTCTGCTGTAACTACAATCATTGGTTTCTCAGTACTAATTCTGCCAAACATTGTATCGATTATTCCAATTCGTTCAGTCGGAATGACACTAGTTGCAGGAATAATGGCAACATTGGTTTTCTCTATGATTCTGGTTCCAGTATTATCCTGGTTACTTAGATTCAGCAAACGAACTAACCCTCCTATGTGGGGTTCGATTTCGAGATTCCCTGTCAAGAATTTCGCAGTCGTTCTTCTGCTTGCGGGTGCAATTACCCTCGCTGGAGTTAGTAACCTCGACGAATTGGACAAACCAATTACTGGTTCTGACCAAACTCCTGACAATATTCCTTCAATGGAAGCGATGGTTGAATATTCAAATACGTTCTCTGGTGGACAAACATCTCTATTCATTTTCGATGCATCAAAACATGTCAATGATGAAGATATTAACAATCAAGACATGAAGATACGATCGCTTGAAGTTTTAGACGCAATGGATGCTCTAGAAAACAAAATTACCGAAGTTCCTTACACTAACACAACGAGTTTGATTACATTCCTTGAGGCTGTTCCTGTAGTTATTGGAGAACCAACCACTGGTGTAACTCTGTATGATGGCACTCTCTGGGGACTACTACATGAGGAATGCTGGGAATCAAATAGTCCAGATTGCGCGGCCTGGATTTTACTTGATGCTACTTCAAGCGATGGAGAAGGAAGAAAACATTTACGAAAGGATATGGTAAACGTTGCCTATGACACATTATCCAAAGAAGTGCAATGGATGTTAACCAATGTTGATGGAACCAAAGCACTAGTCTACGTAACTCAGCCTTACATGAATCTAGACAATGCAAGCATGCTTCGCGATGACATCGATGATATGCTAGGCGAACCGTTGGAAGAGAAAGGAATCAGAGTTTCTCCATTGACAGGCGGTCTACCAGTTAGCCTTGACATAAACGAGGGAATCCATGAAACTCAGAGCTACACAACATTGCTGACTCTTCTCATTCTGACCATTGTTTTGTGCTTCGTGTTCAGATCCGCTAGAATTGGAATCCTCACAATGATACCAGTTGCAACTATCATAATTTGGCAGCCATTACTAATGAGTTCAGGTGATGTGAATGTAAATATCTTCACTGCGATGATAGGTACAATTGTTTTCGGAATTGGTGTTGATGATGCGATTCACGTTATGCACCGAATTCAAGAAGAAGGTGAGACCGCTGTTGGAATGTCACGAGCTGTTGAAAGTACTGGACAGACTATCTTTGAAACGACTGCAACTACTGTAGCAGGATTGGGTGCTGGGTTCTTCGTAGCATTCCCAGGATTGGTCAATTTCTTCATACTGATGATGCTACTAATCGGGTTTGCTTTCCTTACAAGCGTATTCTTACTGCCTGCTTGCATAACATTGGATCATATTATACGGCGAAGAATCAAGGGTGAAGGAGGGTTCATCGATTTCGGTGAAGGTGTTGTTTTGACAGATGAAAACATGAAGGCTGTTGACGCAATTCTAGATTAATTGCCAAAACAATTAGCGTGCAGTAGATAATGGAGAATGCAGGGAGTAAGCCCCTTTCTGTTACCTTTCGGCGACTGCATTCAACTTAGCATCCTACCTGTCCCTGTGCGTGCAACATTAACGGGACTGTTTGGACTTGCTCCAGCGGGGTTGCTCGTCTCATCGACAATATGGCAATCTCGTCCTTTCGGATTCATCGTACACACCACTCATCGTTCGTTTCTGCACCATTGACCGACCCATTTCTGTATCTCGACTTGTGTCGACCGCCTGCACTACGGAGAGGGGACTTTCCTCAGACTCGAAGTCTGTCAGCAGTCCTCCTGCATCCTCCACGCTACCGTGAAGCCTTTCACATTTCAAACCATTGTAAGCATCAAGCGAAGTCGCTATCCTCAAAATCATCTTCTTGAGGCTTCTTTCCAGATATCACCAAGAAGCCTAACAATCCAATCATTACAAAGGTGATTACAGCAAATCCGGTAAGCATAGCTCCACTAGCACCCTCTAGACTTTCTATGACGAAAGTGGATTCACCACTCTCAACCTGAATAGGATTGGTTCTTGCAAACTTCCCATCTGGTGTTGAAATCTCGATCCAAGATGCACCTTCATCCTCTGGAACCCATTTTGCTTCAAAAGAGATGTATGAGTTTGCTGGAACTTCGATATTGACGATTTCGATAAGGCGGCGCTTGTCCCCATCTTCGATTACTTCAACTCGAACACTTGTCAAACCATCGACTTGTCCATCGTTGTAGACTGTTACATTGACCACAACGGCATCACCTGTTTTCGGATACTCGGTTTCAATCACAATGCCTTCTGATTCTAAGCGAAGGTCTGCATCACGATTTGCTAATTGCAGAATTGCCAATGGGGATGTCCGGCTATTGAATTGTGAAACTATTTGCTGACCTGCCAAATCTTCACCCTCAACCCAAACCCAGAGGTCCCACGAATTCTGTCGGCTAACCTCAGGAACAATTGAATCTACATCTAAGGTTGCAGACAAAGGTATTGAGTTTCCTGCACCGGTACCTGCTATGAGTTCCATACTGACATTCCCTCCAAGAAGTGCCAATTCTGGAATCGCCATGCCATGTGGAACGATGAGCCAATTCATTCGTAGAGAATCTAGATTGAGTCCTTCAGTTTCGTTTACCATTACTTCAAATCTCAAATCTTTCCAGTCTCTTTCTTGAACTAAATCAAGAGGATCTGGTGACAATAATTGCAGTACTCGTGGCTGATTGCTGTCAACGACCATCCAAGCCACAATTTGCTCAGTATCTGTTCTATCTATTGCTCCTGCTGGTAAATTGATTAAATCTAATTTTATTGGATGTATACCTGTTGAATTAGGTGCAACTAATGTCAGGTTAACCATTCCATTCTGTGATAATCCAAATTGTTCGACACCATCAACTGATGCGGATACATCCACAATTGTATTGACTAATTGGCCACCCTTAGTCCAGACTATGTCGGCATTGAGTATACTAGTCTGGCCAGGCGCTACGAATGCTGATGATTGAGTGAAACCTGCTGAATTAAGATCAATTTCCATCTCACTAGAATAACGCCAGACTGAGTCAAGTTCACTTCGATGTGATTGTCCAGAATCATCACTGGCTGTGATTCTAATACTTCTCTCCAAAGAGGAGTCTGGGTTGAAATCCCAGCCAAATGACATGACTACCTCGAGAGTGAACATTGGATCGAAATGATGTGAATCGCCAACAATGAAACAATCCTGAATTATTATTGAGGAAATGGACGAAGAGCAACCTGATTGAGAATTCCAATCAATTATTAGATTCTCACTAGAATCTGATGAAAGGTCAATCGATACCGTATCGATATCCCCGTATCCATTGGCATCACGAATAGGGATTTGCATACTGTAATTTTGCCCAGGGTGTAGCCAGTTATCCCCATGAGTCCAACCGAGTCCATCTTCCATAACTATTGGAGCACCATCGGGTCCAAAGCTGATAATGAACAATGGGTTTTCTTCAGTACCTGAGTCTGGTAATGCGTGACCAGCAGGGTCGAAAACTTCCAGCCAACCAGACATTGTATCTCCTAATTCTGCATCACTGATATCAAAAATTGTAGAATACGTGCCTTGGAAGCCATTCAAATTCACTGGCTGATCCAATTGTATTGATTCCTCACCTTGCCAAGAAGTTTCTACATGCAGAATGGAATGTCTTGGTAAAACTGGCCTGTCACCTATTTCAAAACTTAATTCCAATGGTAAGTCTGTACTCCTATGGTCTAAAGGTGCTACATTTGTGGAAATCAAAACCGGTGCTAAATCATCTATCAAGAATGTGGCATTTTTGGGTACTTTCCAATTAACATCTTGACCATACAAGCCGGTTACCCCAATTTGCAAATCAACCTGAGATGCTAATGCATTAGGAGTAAACATTAGAGTTGCAACACCATTGTTTAGTGACTGAGTAGTATCAGTAAGTGCCCCATCCACATACAAAGTGATGCTGAATGTTGAGGAGCGTGGAGAATCTTCCAAATTCTCAAACGCCAACTCCACCTCAACAATACCAGGTTTTGCAGGATCAAAGTACAGAGCATCCCATGTAGACTGAGCTCCATTCATGAATGAAAGGTGCCAATCCACAACATCTACGTCCTGTTCTACACCCATTGACCAACCTGAACCAAACCTCATTTGATTTGGCTGTGAAGCAGGCCCATTCATGTCGATTGAACTTGAAGCAATCAATGCGGCTTCATCAGGCCAAATTGAGGAAATCTGAATCCTATGGTAAAACTCAACCATCGAATTAGTGAATTGATAAGAAAACTCATCGACAATGATTCCTTGGTCTGCAATGCAACTATCACTAACTAAAGAGCAATGAAGCGAACGAGTCCATTCACTACCCCCTAACGTGAAGACTGAGGACCAGCCTTCACTATTAAACTGTCCAGCAGCATCGCTAATTCCGATATTGGACAAATCAAAGCTGCTGTTAAATTCATACCAATCATTACCTGCGACCAGTGTATCGGTTTGGTTTGTCATTGTCATCCCAGTTGGCAATGGTGACCCAAGTGTTTGTAATCCGTAATCCCAAATTAGCAACCTTCCGGGATTTTTCATTACAACTGGAATTGGGACTTCTTTAATTCCATTAGAGGATGATATTTGTGACAATTGGGAGTTTATTGCTGCAATGATAGGCAGGGCAGCATCACCGTCAATATGTGCATCATACCGATAGGGAATCGATAAACCAGATACCTGAATTGTGCCGCCAGTGTTTGACGAAACTGAAACGTCAATCTTGTGAGCGTCCAATTCTCCAATAATATTCAGATCTGCATTTCTAGAATCCATTTCGGAAACTAGATCTTGCATCTGAATGTCACTGAGAGTTATTCGTGCAGAATTTTGAACTAATCCTAATGATTCGGTGAGAATATCATTTCCATCGATTGAAAATGTCACTTCAACTCCGTTTAGCGGCGCACCTACTGCAGTAAATGCTAGCATCATATTTCCAGCCGATTCATATGAAGAATCAGAAGGTCCAGTCCTGATTGGATAATACAAAGCAGTGACGTCCGTTCCCGATGGAGCAATAGCCAATTCTACGCTTTTCTCTCCATTTTCGAAAACATCTTGCAAGCCCCATCCTCCAATCCTTTCATTCGAAAATGACCACTCGCTTACTCCATCTAATCCAATATCAATTCTTGCGTCTAAGGGAGAGGATTGACGATGTAGGTCGACATTTATGAAATCTATAGAATAACTGCCGCTACCACTCCACCTTAGATTTAGAATGGTGCTGGGATGATCCATTTGCAGTTTGCCATCACTTGGAATTAAAGTCCATCCCGATGATGAGCATGAGTTTGAATCGGTAAAGCACGCCTCGAAATTACCACTTCCTGTTCCAGACCAAGACATGTCTATTGCGCTAAACGGATGAGTTAGTCTCCATTCAGGAGAATACAACATCCCGTTGCCTGTAACTTTACCATTACTGTGAGACGAAAAGCCTGACCAACCATTAGTCGTTGGATTGTTGGTAAATGATTCAATTATCCCTCCTCCTATTTTTACTGAATGAATAATTGGAGATTCACTCACAGATTCCATTTGGATTTTTAGTTGCACCACGGGATACTTCTTGAAATCGATAATCGACAAATCCGCTTCTAAGTCTTCAAGTTCAGAAAAACCAGGAATTATACTGGAATCATTAGCATCTATTAGGCTCCATCGCATTGTTGCTCCTTGAGGAATTGTAGCATCAATCGCCATTAGCCCATGCTGCATTTCCATTTTTCCAGACGAACCTGGCCCGAATGCTTGACTGGTCCAGTTCGCAGAACCTGTCCCTGTATTTCCTCTAGGCTCAATTAGAACATCATCTACATTCCACCCTGTATATGTTACAGAACCATCAGTTGTACCTAGACCGAATCTTACCTGGAATGCTGAATTACCCGTAATGTAATTGCTGATATCATAGCTTACTTGAGTATACGCTCCATCACTAGTGGTGCCGTAAGGATTAGAATATACATTCGTCCATCCTCCACTGGTTGTCTTTACAGAAACATATGCTCGGTCATATGATGATGATTCGACTCCTAACCTCTTCCAGAACTTCAAGTCCCAAGTGCCTGAACAAGATGTACAATCAATGGTTGGGGAAGTGGCCCAATATGGACCGCCCATGTAGTTTGGATAATTTCCGTTGTATGTGTAGATAGCAGAAGCTCCAGAATGAACTCCGTTTACTGAACCTAAAGTTGAATCATAACCATGAGCCCACCCTCCTGCTGAATTTAATGTCCAGCCTTGTACAGATCCTTCAAAATCCCATTCATGAGACATTGGCAAAATTCTCAATCCGCTAAGATTGTAATCGATACCGTCCATTGAGTCACCATTCATCCAATCTGATTTATCTTCAAGAGTAACAACATCGTTAATCGGCCAAGGTTGTTCGAAAACTTTGACATCGAAATCTGTTACTATTTCGCCATCTGGCACCTCTATTCTGAATTGATCAGACATACCATCAGGACCGAGCCCAACGACCACGTCCACATGTCGAGTGGGGTTAGCATTCACCATCGGCAAACATGACATTCCACAGAACATTAACACCAAAAATAGTGCTAATCTCTGCCTCGCCATGCCTATGGCATGAACTCTAAGCACTTCAGACATTCGCCTTCACATTGCTTATTGACTGCTGACTATTGGAAGGTTTATGGCAGATGTCGAAGAACTAAAGCGCAAGGCTGGAATTGAGGCTTGCAAATTTGTAAAATCCGGCATGAAAGTGGGATTAGGAACCGGTTCAACAGTTAAGCACACTGTTGTTGAACTCGGAAGAAGAATGGCTGATGAAGGCTTGGAGATTGTTGGTGTACCCACTAGTCTTGCCACACAAAAATTAGCACTCGAAGTAGGAATTCCTCTTGTTGAATTATCTGAGATAGATGGATTAGATATCGTAATTGATGGTGCCGACGAATATGACCCGCAATTCCAACTAATCAAGGGAGGTGGAGCAGCACTTCTTAGAGAAAAGATAGTTGCTCAAGAGAGTTCGGCAATGGTAGTTGTAGCAGATGACAGAAAGAAAGTCACGACATTAGGCGCATTTCCTTTACCCATCGAAGTAACACCATTTTCTCATGAAGCAACAGTAAGAGCACTCAGCAGACTTCTTGACTGCAGGGTAAATATCAGAATGGCAGGAGATGGCCCGGTTATCACAGATAATGGAAACATGATTGCCGATGCCCATACTGGACCGAATATCAATGATCCAGTATCCTCTGAAACGAACATTTTGTTAATTGCAGGAGTTGTGCAAGTGGGATTATTCAACAATATGTGTGACGCAGTAGTTCTTGCTGGAACTAATGGTGTTGAGACTGTAATCAATCCAAGTGGAAGATTGCAAGAATGATGGGTGGCGGGCCTGACGGGGTTCGAACCCGCGACCGATGGATTAAGAGTCCATCGCTCTACCTGACTAAGCTACAGGCCCAACCGTCCCTCCTGTAAGTCGTATTTAATCTAATCCGATTTGACGCAAATCTAGGAAATTATGATCATTTAACAAAAGTCGTACCACTAACACCACGTAGAGCTTTCAAAGCATCACCCGGCTGACATATAATGGATTTCACGTTCTCTAAGCTTTCAACAATTTCAATCGCAGATGCAACTTTTGGACCCATGGAGCCAGCAGGAAACTCGCCATTTGCAAGATGCGCTTTTGCTTGCTCAACAGTCATCGTATGATGCTTCTGCTCACTCGGAGTACCAAACCCTGTTCTAACTGCATCAATAGCTGTAGAAATTATCAGCGCATCTACTTGCATTTCAATTGCCAAAAGTGCGCTGAGGCGGTCTTTGTCTATCACTGCAGGAACTCCAAGATAGTATTCGCCTTTATCGATGACTGGAATTCCACCACCCCCACAACAAATTACTATCGCATTTTTTGCGATAAGAGATTGTATGATGTCAATGTCTAGAATCTCTTTGGGGGATGGTGAGGCTACAACTCTGCGCGGTCCATTGATTGTCTCTGCAATGTCCCAATCCTCAGACATTACCTGTTCACCTGTTAGTATCGGGCCGACAGGTTTTGTTGGAAACTGAAAACCTGGATCTGCCGCATCGACTTCAACACGGGTTAGAATCACTGAGGTTTTTTCGGGACGATTTCTTCGTCGTAAAATCGAGTCTAAATTGATGGACAGTGAATGCCCAATCATTCCTTGAGTTGCAGCAACCCAATCATCCATTGGTTGAGTGGAATCCAAGGACATCAAATGCCCTACTTGTGGACCGTTTCCATGAGTGAGGATTACTCTCCAACCAGCCTCTAATAGGTCGATAACATCGCTCATTACTTTAGCGA
>Ga0163111_10001656_pt1 | contig 13876 bp, 17 predicted proteins | sample CRUFie1St18metaG_FD_109645 | JGI IMG/M metagenome (GOLD analysis project Ga0163111, IMG submission 109645) | Marine microbial communities from the Costa Rica Dome - CRUD Field 142mm St18 metaG | ecosystem: Environmental > Aquatic > Marine > Oceanic > Photic zone | place: Costa Rica: the Eastern...
ATAAATAAAATAGAATCATATGATACTACTACCGTTAGAGCCAGTGTTGGTAATTATTTAGTAGCTAAATATATTAGTAATAATACTGATTGTAAGGTTATATTTAACGGTGATGGTGCTGATGAATTAATGGGTGGATATTTATATTTTAAAAATGCTCCAAATCAGTATGATTTTGATAAAGAATGCAGACGATTATTAAAAGACATACATACTTTTGATGTCTTAAGAAGTGATAAATCAATATCTTCTAATGGATTAGAACCTAGAACTCCATTTTTAGATAGAGAATGGGTTGAATTTTATTTGTCAATTGATAAAAATTATAGATATAAAACTACAGTAGAAAATAGTGAAAAATTTATTATACGAAATGCATTTTCAGAAATTGAACCTGAATTATTACCTAAAGAAATTTTATGGAGAACCAAAGAAGCATTTAGTGATGGTGTTAGTAGTTTAACCAAATCTTGGTATGAAATTATTAATGAAAAAATTACAGATAAATATTCTCAAAATAAAGAATTACAAGAACAATTGGATATTATTAGAAATAATTATAAAGAATTTATAAATTTCAATAATCCAATAACATTAGAACAGTGTTATTATAGATATTTATTTAATAATGATTATTATAATTGTGATTATTTAATACCGTATTATTGGATGCCAAAATTTATAGATGCAAATGATGCAAGTGCTAGAACTTTAAAAATATATAGTGATAATAATTCTAATAAAATAATAAATGAAACTAATAGTATTACTAGTGATATAGAAAATATAACAATGTTTTAAATAATTATATTTATATATATAAAAATATAATGTCAGAAAAACACAAAATAGTTGGAGAAGGAACTTATGGATGTGTTATAAAACCTAGTTTAAAATGTAATTCCAAAGAAAATTACAATAATAGAGTCTCTAAAGTAATGGTGTCCAATGATGCCAAAGATGAATTAAGAGAAAATAATAATTTTAAATCTATTAATGGAATTGAAAAATATGCAATATCCTCGCCTATATTATGTGAACCAAAATTAAATGATGAGTTTAAAAAAACAGTAAAAAAATGTAAAAATGAAAGAGTAAGTCATATGTTAAATTATGATCCTAGATTTTTATCGATGTTATTATTAGAAGATGGTGGTATGGATTTAAGCAACATATTAAAAATTTTTAAAACATTAAAACAACAGGAACAAGAAAATTTCTTTTATTCATTACTTAATTTATTTGAAGGTTTATTATTTTTTCAAAAAAATAATTTGGTTCATAGAGATATAAAATTGCAAAATATTGTTTATAATTTACAAAATGGAACATCTAAGTATATTGATTTTGGACTTGCCAACAAATTGAATGAATTAAAATTATTATATGAAAAAGGTAAAGAAGGATTAGCTGTCAGTTGGTATTATTTTCCACCAGAAACAAGTTGTGCAAATAAACCTATCTTTGACAAATCATCAAAATGTAAAATATATTCTTCTAATTTTAGCCATAAAGAATTTATAAATAAATTCTTAAAAACATATGATTTATATTGTTTATCATTTGCATTAGAACCTTTATTTTATAATATTGCAAAAAATGTAGAAAAATATAAAACATTTTGTATAAAATGTATATATTTATTAAGAAATTTTAATCATAAAAGTCTCTTGGCTAGAAATGATAATATACAATTTCTTATTGATAGTTATAAACAAATATTAAATGAAGAAAATATTAAAAAAACAATTCCTTCAATTAATATAAAAAAAATACCAAATGAAAATTTTTTATATTCTATTGGTGATAAAAAATGTCCAGATGATAAACCTATTTTAAATAAAAATACAAAAAGATGTTTAAAATTATGTAAAGATGGATACATTAGAGATTCTAATTATAAATGTATATCAAATAAGAAAAAAACTAGAATAACAAAAACTATTAATAAATTAAGTAGAAAAAGTAAATGTGAAAATCAAGATAAAGATTATAATCCATATACAAAAAGATGTAATAAAAAATGTAAAAAAACTCAAAAAAGAGATTTAAATTTTAAATGTGTAAATATAAAATAAATAGTTAAAAATAATAATTTATTATTATATAATATATTATTATTAATATATGGATATAGAATTATTAACAAAAGCAATTGAAAACTCTAGCAATGCAAATATTATAAATAAATCTGAAAGTATATTAAAATCTGATATAAATAATATATTACAAAAATTGCAATTAAAAAAAGATACTCTTAAAGAATATAACAAAAAATTAAAAAATTATATGTATATAGATTGTATAAATGATTTGAAAATTGGACACAGTATAAAATATATAAAGATTGATAATCCTCATGACATTAAATTATCTTCTAATTTTATAATTTGTAATATTAATAGTAATGAAAATGGTATAATTATTACATTAAAAACATTTAATAATAAATTTTTTACTATTTATTTTCATAATTTTTTAATATTTAAAAAAATGAATGAAGAAGAAAAAATTATAATTAAAGCATTTTCTTTACTTTAAAAATATTTTTTTTTAATTTTTAATGTTAATTTTTTACTATTTTTTTTTAATGCATTTTTATCATTATAATATTTTAATCTTTTATTTTTTTTACAAGTAAAACCTTTTATTTTTAAATTCTTTTTTTGTACAACACTATTATTACATATCGCAATAGTATAAGGTTTATTTTTTATTCTATTATCAACTTTATTAATACAACTGCACATTTTTTTTGCTATAATATTTTCTACTTTTTTTTTTAATTTATTTAAACTATATTCATATGATGTATTTATATTGTAATATTCCAATATATCTATATAATCTTGTTTATTTAAATTCATTACTAAATTATAATAATATAATATTTTTGTGTGATATTAAAATATTATATAATTATAATAATGAAACATGTTATAGTTTTTGACTTTGATGAAACACTTGGTTCTTTTACACAATTATATAAATTTTGGCATTTAACAAAATGTTTTTTTTCTTCTGAATTATCTGATAATATTTTTTTTAATTTATTAGATAACAACCAAGAATTTTTTAGACCAAATATGTTAGATATTTTTAAATTATTAAAATTAAAAAAACATTTGGGTTTATGTTCAAATGTAATGATTTTTACTAATAATAATGGTCCAAAATACTGGGTAGAACTGATAAAAAACTATATAAATAAAAAAAATAATTATCAAGTTATTGATAAAATCATTGGTGCATTTAAAATAAATAATATAATAACTGAACCATGTAGATGTAGTAATAATAAATCATATAAAGATTTTATAAAATGCACTAAATTACCAAAAAATACAAAAATTTGTTATTTTGATGATCAAGTTTATAATGAAATGGTTAATGATAATTTAATATATATTAAATTGGAACCATATAATTATAATGTTCATTATAATAAATTATGTGAAAAATTTTATAATTTTAATAAAGAACTTTTTACAAAAAATAAAAAATCTTTAGAATCATTTAATAAATTTATTATTTTCAATACACAAAATGATATTTTAAACTTCTTAAATAAAAGTAAGGTTAAAAAAAATATAGAATTAATTATATCTAATCAAATTATAAAAATATTAACAAATTTTTTAAATAAGAATACAAAAAAAAATAAAGTTTTAAATAGAAAAAATAAGACAATTAAAATTTCTTAGATAATTTATTTATAATATTACTTTCTAAATATGTATAAATAACTGAAGATAAGATTAAAATAATACCACAATTAAAAAATATTTTTTTATCAATTTCATCGATAATAATTTTATTTTTATTAAATGGATTATAAAAATATATTAATAGTATTCCAATAAATACTTTTATAATTTCTCTTGTATAATTTAAATATTTTGGTACATATTTTGTTATACCAAATAGTAGTAATACATATAATACAAAACTTAAATTCATTAAATAAACAAACAAAATTTTATAATTTTTATCTATTATATTATATTTCATATATAATATAATAATATTATATATGAATGAATAAGTCAAACAAAAAAAAAGCAAGAGGATTTTCAAGCATTAAAACAAGTAAAAGATTAACACGTGGTCAAAAGTCAACTATAAATAAGGAACTTACTATCTTGGTGGATGATTTAAAAAAAAAAGGCCGTGAAGAAAGTCTAGAAAAACATATTAAAAAATTACAATCAATAACAAGAGGTAGATTAACAAGAAAAAAACTTCCAGAAAAAAAATTAGATATTCAAAAAATGAATGAAAAAAAAATGAAAATATTAATAGGTCCAAAATATAATAAAACGTTAAAAGAATTAAACAGCAATTTATTAGATAAATTGTTATCTAATACTATAAAAAAATTTAATATACAAGATGAAGATATAAAATATTCAATTATTGCTACAATTATTGGAAATAAATATAGTGAAATACATAATAAAATAATAAAATATGTAATAGAAATTCAAAAAAAATATATGATTTATATTAATAAATGGTTTTCCCATAAAGAAAATATAATACTTTATTCAAATGGACCAATGCCTTCATCCGCATCTGATGATGAAATTGAATATATACAATTTGAAACAGCAAATTATATTGAAGAATTAAATAATAAAATAATAAATATCAAAGATAAATTAAATCCATTATTAAAAATAAATAATAAAATTATTATAGAATATAATAAAATAATTAATTTATTAAACATAAAAAATATTGAATCCAAAAAAAACTTTGATATATTTATCCAGATGGCTAATCAAAATTGGGATAAATTATTTTATGAAGCTGGTTTAAATGGAACACAATCATTATTAAATCTAGAAAATATTATATCTGATACAAAAAAAAATATACCCATTTATGGATTAAAAATTAATGACATTTTTATTAATTTAGTATCTGAATTATTATCTGTTTATGTACAAGATAAAATTAATGATTTTGATAAAATATTTATGGATTCATTTAATAAAATAGAACATTATCATGCTGAATTTTTAACAATCATATCAAAAAAATAGATTATATGGTAATAAAAAAAGGCAAAAAAGTATAATTTTATTTTTTTACATCATAATACATGTTAAAAAATAAAAATATAAAAAATGACTTTTTTAAAAATAAAAAAAAAAAAATATATTTTTTTCAAAATTTACAAAAAAAAATTGAAAATTTGAAATATTTTTTACAAATTTTTTTTTTGTTTTATTTTTTTTCCATTTTTTACAAATTATTTTTTTATTATGTAAAAAGGTAACATTTTTATTTTTATAAAAAAATGGAAAATTTTTATTTTTAAAAAAATATAAAAAAATCTTTTTATTTTGTATATATAATACTTACCAATGACTTACCAAAAAAACGCCAAAAACGCCAAAAATTTTATTTGTCAAAAATGCACATTTGAATGCATTAAAAAAAGTGATTTTGATAGACATTTAATGACACGTAAACATCAAATACTTACCAATACTTACCAAAAAACGCCAAAAAACGCCGCAGCAGAATTCATTTGTGATTGTGGTAAAACATATAAACATAAACAAAGCTTATATAATCATAAAAAAAAATGTGATTTTTTGAACAATTCAATTATTTTTGATAATAATGATTTTTCTGATAATATTACAAATGATGAAATAAATAAATTATTAAATGAAAACAAAGATATAAAAACTTTATTATTAAAACAACAAGAACAATTAATTGAACAACAAAAACAATTAAATGAAATGTTGCCAAAAATAGGAAATAGTACAGTTAATAATACAATAAATAATAATACTGTAAATCAAAAATTTAATATTAATATATTCCTTAATGAAAAATGTAAGGATGCATTAAATATAGATGAATTTATTAATAAAATAGAATTAAATTTAAAAAATTTAGATTTATCTACAACAGGTGGTCTAGGAAAAGGAATAGCAAATATTTTTATTGAAAATATGAATAAATTGAGTATATATGAAAGACCTTTACATTGTACAGATAACAAAAAAGATATTTTATATATCAAAGATAATAACAATTGGGAAACAGATAATAATAAAACAAAATTAAAAGAAGCATTAAGAAATTTAAACAAAAATCATTTTAAATTAGTTAAAGAGTGGTTAGATAATAACCCAGATTTTAAGGAAAAAGAAGATAAACAAGAACATTTTGCAAAAATAATTAAAGAGTGTAGTGCAGATTTAGAAAATATAAGTGAAAAAGAATTGAAAAAGATTTGTATTTCTGGATATTTATCTTGCATTCAAAATAATTTAGATGAAATTATTTTAGATTAAATATTGTTTTATATATAATATAAATTAATAATGTTTAAAAGAAAAAATGTTCCTCCTTCTATGTATGGTAATCAAAATAAATTTACACAAAAACCACCATTTTATTGTAGGATTTTATCTATATTTGGTAAAGTTGCTGATAAAATAGTAGATTTATTGGATAAGTTATATACAAAATTAAAATTAGCAGATAAGATGTCCCCTATTTCAGCTGGAGTAAATGCATTGGGAGTATTTTATTTTATTATAGTTCTGATTATTGTTATCTGGGAACCTATAAAATGGTTATTAAATTTAATATTAGGTTTATTTGGTTCATCTATTACTGGTAATTTGCCATTAGGACCACCTATATTTTGGTTTTATATATTAGTACTTCAAAAAATTATTTTAGCAATTTTTATATTTTTAATAGTTTTTTCAAAAATTAAAAATTTGAAAAGTAGAATTTCCGGTGGTTCTGATTCTTTAATAAATTTAATTTTAGCAACAATAGAATCCGGTAGTTTATTATGTCATATACTAGGTTCATTTATTTCGTTGGGATTTGTTATTAGTATATTTTTATATGTTTGTGAGACAAGAAATTCAAGTGATATAGATTTAGCATCAACATATTTTCCATTAGACAAATTTATTAGTGTAATGAGTTTATTATTATTGCTAATAATAATTTTAGTACAATATTTAAGTTTTAAAGGAGATATATGTAAAGATCCTAAACTTACAAATAAATCATTTTTAGTTACAATAAATGGTACAGCTAAAACTTTTTTTATTTTGGCATTAATATATTTATTTTTTAAAATTTTAGAAAATGTATTTTCTCGAATAGTATCTTCATCTACTACAGGTGTTTTTAAAATGGTAGGTGGTCCAGATTATACAATATCAAATGAAAGTTGTATTGAAAACATAGGGACAGATGAGGGTTTTACATTTTTAAGTTTTTTAAGAATTTTGGGTGATATTGGTTTATTTATTTTATTTTTAGTAATTTTATTTATACAATCTCCTTTGGGAATAATGTTTAAAGCTCAAAAAGTTTCTGAAAATGCATGTAAAACAATAGCGAATGGAATAGAAAAAATTAGCAAAACAATTTCACCACCAGATTTAATAAGGACTAAATAATATAATATTTTATATATCATAATTTAAAAAATATTATATTAGAAAAGTGAAGAACTACCTAAAATATCGTTGGCAGCCATTGGTTCATTATTCATATATACATTTTGCATAACACCTGGTGGAATATTATTATTATTATTATTGTTATTGTTATTTATATTATTTGGTAAATTATTTATTAAAGATGTTGTATTTTGATTTGGCATATTAGTTTGGCCTGCTGGAGGTGGTAATATGGGTGTATCTAAAATATCAGCTCTGCTTTGTTGATGAATATTGCTAGTATTTAATTGTGTATTATTATTTGCTGTATTAGTAATTTCTTGTTTATTCATAACATAATTTGATATTCTTTCAAAAACAATATTTACTTTTGCACCTAATTTTGTTTGCATTGTTAATAAAATTATTAATGTGGGTAATAAAATATTTATAATATTCATATCTGAATAATTAATTTTACTAAATGTTGGAAAAAATCTTATAAATCTATCAATTACCCATATAGCAAAGATAATTATGAATAATTGTAATAATATTTCGAAAACTATTTCCATTGAGTTTTTATTATCATCATCTTCAGGAACATAATGTTTTATAAATTTTAATGTTAGTATAACTGGTATTAATGCTAATATAATATATTGTGATGCATTTAACAAACAGGATTTATTTTCTTCGTTAAAATCGGTCATATAACTAAAAAAATTTGATACATTGATTTTATTATCTTCTAAATTTAAAGATTCATTTGTACTTGTCATATATGTTTTATATAAAGAAATAAATTATATAAATAAAATATTTAAAATTAATAGAATTATATTATTATTATGCTAAAGCGTATTTTAAAAGAAAATTGTACAATTGAAAATAATTATCATGAAGAAAATCAATATATTAATTTAATAAATGATATTATAAATGATGGAGATTTATCTAATGGAAGAAATGGAAATACATATAGTATTTTTGGTACAATAATGCAATTTTCTTTAGAAAATGGTAAAATTCCATTTTTAACAACAAAAAAATTAGCTTGGAGAACTTGTTTAAAAGAATTATTATTTTTTATTCGTGGAGATACAAATAATAATATTCTAAATAAACAAAATGTTCACATTTGGGATGGAAATTCTGAACCTGAGTATTTAAAAACTAGAAATTTAAATTATACAAATGGTGAATTGGGTCCTATTTATGGATTTCAATGGAGACATTTTAATGCAGAATATAAAGATTGTAACACAGATTATAAAAATTGTGGAGTTGATCAATTAGATTATATTATTGAACAGTTAAAAAATAAAGAAACTAGAAATTCAAGAAGATTAATTTTAACAGCATGGAATCCTTGTCAATTAAATGAGATGGCCTTGCCTCCTTGTCACATTTTATGTCAATTTAATGTTAAAGATGATAATAAATTATCATGTCATTTATATCAGAGAAGTGGTGATGTTGGATTAGGTGTTCCATTTAATATTGCATCATATTCAATGTTTACATATATAATAGCTAAACATTGTGATTTAATTCCACATGAATTTACTTATTCATTGGGCAATGCACATATATATGATGACCATGTTAGTGAATTAAAAACATTATTAAATAGAAAGCCATACGAATTTCCAAGATTTTCAGTAATTAATAAACATTCTGATATAAATGATTATACTTTAGATGATTTTTTATTAGAAAATTATAATTTTCATGATACTATTAAATTAAATATGCGGAAATAAACAATTTAAATAATATATATTATTTAATATTATTGATGAGTACTTCTTCCGCATTAGCATCGGCAAGACGTAGACGAGCAGGTAGTGTTTCGTCTATAAATGAAAAACCAGAAGAAAATATTTTAGAACAACAGGAGCAAATAAGAATAACTCCTATGCAATTACTTCAAATGCATGAAGAGCGTTTAAAAATTTTAGAAGAAAAATATAATAATGTTCAGGAAAATAATAGAGAACATACTAATATGGGAGATTTAGGAAATAATATAAAGATTGAAGATTTATATAAACATATTGATTTAAAAATTAATTCTATAAATTTGCACTCTTTAAATAATAATATTGAAATAGATATGAAAACTATACATGATAAAATAAATGAATTACAAAAAACTTATTCAAAATTAGACGAATTTAAAAGTATGTTAATAAAAAATCAATCAGATTTGTATGATAATGCAAAAAGTATAAATTCTTTATCTGAAAAAATAGTAAATATAGAAGATAAAATAGATAGAACAGATTCTCTAAATTCTGATATAATAAATTCTATTTATAAAGAATTAGATAATACAGGTGATAATATTTTAGAAAAATTATTAAAAGACGATATAAGTTTAAATAAGAATATAGATATTTCAAATGATAATTTAACAGATTTAAATATTAATTATATTTCTATTAATGATAATACTGAAAATGATGTAAATGAAGAAAATGGAGAAAATGAAGAAAATGGAGAAAATGAAGAAAATGAAGAAAATGAAGAAAATGAAGAAAATGAAGAAAATGAAATCAGTAATTAATAAAATTAATAATATGTTTATATTTATTATTAATTTTAAATAATTATTTTAATGAATATTATATTAAAAATAATAATTTTTTTGGTAATTCTAATATTGTATCTAAATATAAATAGAAGTTTATATAAAATAAACACATTAAATTGTGATGAAATTTACTATAAAAATAGAAGTAATTTATTGGAAATATTATATTTTAAAACACCAAGTATTATATATAATCTTGATATAAGTATAAATAAATTGGATTCATTTATAAATAATATGTTTTTTAATGTATATTCAAATGACAGTTATGATTCTGATAATATAAATAAAATAAAAATAATAAAAACTGTAAATTATAAAAATTTAATAATAGATAAATCAAATAATTATATAAGTTTTAATAATTCTTCTTATATTGATAAAGATATGATAATAGAGTTAAAAAAAATTGAAAATAAGTTTTTACCAGAAATAAATTGGGGAGTGCAAAAATATGATATAATATTAGGTAATATATTTTCTAGTAAAATCTACAATGAATTAATATATCAATATAATTTTTTTTATTTAATAGATGGTTCTATAGAATTATATTTGATAGACCCAAAACATAGTTTGGATTTAAAATTTTACTTTGATTATAAAAATATGAATAAAAGTTTAATTGATATTTCAAACAAAATGATAAATAATTTGAATTATAAAAAAATAGCTATAGAAAAAAACCAGGCTTTTCATATACCATATGGATGGATTTATATGATAGAATATAAAGAACCAACGAAAATTTTAAATTTTTCATATAGTAATGTATTTGATATTTTTGCAAATTTTAAAATATATTTTGTTAACTATATAAATAAATATATTGTATAATTATAAGTGATAAATTAATATTACATGGATAATATAAATAGAAAGTATGAAATATGTGATAAAATATCAAGTGGTAAATTTTCAAATGTATATAAAATAATATATAAAAATGAATTATGTATTTTAAAAGAAGAAAATAAAGATATGTCTTCATTAAAAAATGAAATAAATATATATATTCAATTGATAAATGTAAATAATATTGCAAAAATTTTAGATTATTATACAGATAGCGAAAAAAGCGTAATAATATTAAAATATTATGATTTAGATTTGTTTTCATATAGAACAAAAAATTCTGGAAATATTTACTATAGAGAGAATATTTATAGAATTATAAAAATAATTATAAAAACAATTAATAATATACATAAAAATTCTATATTGCATAGAGATATAAAACCAAAAAATATTTGTATAGATAATACAAATAATCCAATTATAATAGATTTTGGATTATCAAAAAGATACATAATAAATAATGTTCATATAGATAATAATAAAACTAAATGCATAATAGGTTCTTATCCGTTTATTAGTAAAAATGTATTAGATTTGAATGAACCATCTCGGAGAGATGATATAATATCGACAATCTACACATTAATATTTATGTTAATTCCAAGTAATTGTTTATCTAATTTTTGCGGGTCAAAAATTGATGAAAATTATTTAAAGAATAATATAAAAAATGATAGTGATAATTTATTTAAAATATTAACCAATGTTAATAATTTATCTTTTTTTCAGAGTCCTAATTATGAGGATATAATATCTCTTCTTCCGTAATAAAATTCGTAAAAATACATATATTTATTTATTTGTAATAAACAATTATCAATTATGGGATAAGTAATTCCTTCAAAATTGATATAATTAATAATATTCTCGCCAGTAGAATCTAAAATAAATAAAATTTCCTCAATATTTCCAATAATAATATAAATAAGAATGTTTTTTATGTCAAAAGATATTGTATAAAAATATTTTAATATATTAAAATTAATAACTTTGTTATATTTAAAAATTAAATAATATATTTCTGTAATATTAGATATCTTGAATTTTACATTATAAATTTTATAAAAAAAATAAGGTGCGCATCTTTTTATAATTATATTATTAATTTTTTTTTTATAATTTTTATAATATATATCTATATTCATAAAATATAAAACGTGTTTTTGTAAATCATTTGGTAATTTATAAAAAATATTTTTTAATTTTTTATTTGTAATATATTTTCTGTAATTTTTTTGAATAATTAAAGCATATTTGTTAAAAAAATATAAATAGTGTTTTGCACAATATTTTTTATATATACTTTCTTTTATACAATTTTTATAATTGCATACACAGTTATAAATCATAATATTATTTTAAAAATAATTTAAAGCCATTTTATATATATATATTATAATGACAGGCGATAGCGGTAACCTCAAATATACAGGAAAAGTAAAATGGTTTAATAATAAATCTGGATTTGGCTTTATTACAGTAGTAAATGAATGCGATTTATCTGGCAAAGACATTTTTGCTCATCATTCATCTATTGTTGTAAAAGAAAATATTTATAAATATCTTGTTCAGGGTGAGTATGTTGAATTTACTATTCAGCAAGTAGAGACAAAGAAAAAAGATGAACATGAAAATCATGCAACAAATATTACCGGAATTCTAAAAAATGAACTAATGTGTGAAACTCGTAGTCAAAATAAAGAATTTTCTAAGCCACGGAACACTGAAAGAAAAGATAAGACAAAAAAGTAAATAATATATTTTAGATAATAGATATTTATTAATGTATAATATCTATTGTTGAAAAAAGCGCTACCAGTAATATAATCAATATTGTTAAAGTTATAATTAATATTGTATATAAGAATTTTAATCTTAATCTTCTATTATTAAATATGTTTCCTGTTATAATTATGGTTGGAATTTCAATAATTATATTATTTTGTGTATTATTTTGTGTATTATTTTTTATTAATTTATCCATGATTGTTGATTTTTGCCTACAGTAAATACATTTAGTCAAATCATTATTTTTTTCTTTATTTATGTTTATCCATTTATCTAAACAATCTTTATGAAAATTTTTTTTACAACAGTCAAAATATATAAAATTATTTGAAGATATATCTTCAAAACATATTACACATTCATTATCGTCTATATTTTCTTCAATATTCATTATTGTATACATATAAAATATTATTGTAAAATTTTTAATACATTTTTATATTTTGATATAATATAAAAAATTGATATCAATTAATATATAACATAAATGTAATTATTAATAAATTTAATAAAATGAAATATTTTATTTTATTAAATATTTTTCCAGCTGATATTGTAAATATCATTTTTAATTTTATTATTGAAGATTTATCATCAAAAATAATTAAATGTTCTATATTTAACTATTGTAATAAAAAAAGTATATTAATTAAGTCTGTAAATTATTTATTAAATAACGATAATTCAATAAATTTGAACGAGATTATAAATTTAAGCTATGTCATGAATACAAAATATAGTGAATTGTTAAAAAATACTAATTTTTGGTGTCACTATTTAAATTTATTTTCAATGAAGTTAATGAGTTTACATAATAATATATATATAATTAATCAATGTGAAAATTCTAAAGATAATAAAAAAAAATATAAGTATATGGTAAAAATTTGGTACAATATGTGTAAAAAATTTGATATGTATTTAAAATTAGGAATATATAAAAATAATAATATAAGTAAACGTGAATATTATTTTATTGATTCTGTAAAAGCATGTGAGTTTGAAATAAAAAATTTTGGTAAATTTGCTACAACACCATTAATATTATTAAATTCAAGTTATCCAATAGACCAGGAAATATCAAAGTGGTATCTAAGTGATTATAATATATATAAATGTTAGTTTGTTAGTTAAAAAAAAAATTGATTAGTAAAAATAAAATATATATAATAAATAAGGCGAGAGAGATAATCTG
>Ga0163111_10001660_pt1 | contig 13862 bp, 14 predicted proteins | sample CRUFie1St18metaG_FD_109645 | JGI IMG/M metagenome (GOLD analysis project Ga0163111, IMG submission 109645) | Marine microbial communities from the Costa Rica Dome - CRUD Field 142mm St18 metaG | ecosystem: Environmental > Aquatic > Marine > Oceanic > Photic zone | place: Costa Rica: the Eastern...
TCACCCTTGCCATGTTATGGCGGTTTATTTTCTGTGGCACTATCCCTAGGGTTGCCCCTGCCAGGTATTATCTGGCACTGTATCCTTGTAGAGTCCGGACTTTCCTCTTTAATTAAAATAAAGCGATAAGTCGTTCATCTGGCAAATTCAATTTATAATTTAATTATAAAAATTCAAGTTTAATAATTTAAGATTTTAGTAGGTTTTTGCTTATTAAAAAGCACTCTTCATCAACAACTCCATTAATTAGATCTTGCCTGAATCTTCTCTGAAATGCTTTGACAATTAATTTTTCACTACATCTAGAATAACCAATTTTATATAAATTTTTAATAAACACCTTTTTTGTTTTATAAGTTAATTTTTTTTTTCTAAATTTTTTAATCTGTTTTTCATTTAAATTATGCCAGTAACATAAATTATTTTTAAAAAGAACTTTCCAAGGGAATTTTTCACCAGGATCTTTTTTTCTTTTTGGAGCTATATCTGAATGACCCAAAACATATTTTTTATTAATTTGATATTTTTTTATGAGGAAACTTAGTAATTTTTTTAATGATAAAATCTGTTTTTTTTGAAAATCTTTATAACCATGGTAATGACCAGGGTTATTAATTTCAATACCAATGGAATATCTATTTAAATGCTTATAGTTGAGCCATTTAGACTTTCCTGCATGCCAAGCCTCGTATAGATCTGGTACCATAATTATTACCTCTCCATTATTTCTTATAAAATAATGTGAGCTCACTTTTGATTTGGGGTCAGTTAATCTTTTAATTGCTTTAGTCTCGTTTTTCATTCCAGTGTAATGAATAATTATAAATTTGATTAAATTTTTATGTCTTTTAGGTAGACTAAAGTTAATTGAGTAATTTTTTGACAAATTTAGGCCCATTTTTAATCTAAATTATAATAAATAGTTAATTTACATTAATGATTTATATAATATAAAGCGAATATGTTTAAAAAATTATTACTTGTCATTATTACAACTATAACGATAAGTTCATTTTCATATGCCGGGTCAGATGGTCAGTTAATTTTGAAAAAAAATGAGCCATCTAATGTAAAAGATTGTTTTGAGGGATTAAACAGAGCAACTTTTGCTTTTAACCAAACTTTAGATGGTGCAATTTTCAAACCAATTGCAAAAGTTTATAGAAAGCTTCCCTCTCCTGCTAAAACTGGAGTAAGTAACTCACTAAATAACCTTTCTCATTTAACAACTATACCGAATAACATAATTCAAGGTGATTTTAAAAAGGCAGGAAAAAACACTGGAAGATTTATTATTAATACAACTATAGGTGTATTGGGACTAATGGATATCGCAAAATATTTTGGTTTAGACGGATATGAAAAAGAGGATTATGGTCAATCACTTGCTAAACTTGGAGCTGAGCCAGGTTGCTATATCGTATTACCAATACTGGGACCTAGCACTGCAAGAGATACTGTTGCATCAACTTTTAATTTTTTTGGTGGAGATCCTTGGTATAATGTAACAGTTAGAAATGATACTCAATATTTCAACGATGCAAATTATTACTCTACAAAAGTTGGTTCAGGTGTTGATTTTAGAGCAAAAAACTATGACTCAATAAATAACTTAGAAGAAAATTCAATTGATTTTTATGCATCAGTCAAAAGTTTGTATCTACAAGATAGACAACAAAAAATTCTTAATACAAAAAAGATTATTGATACCCAAGATGATAGTGGATGGGAAGAAATCGAAAGTCAGTAATTAAGTTTCATAATGAAATTAAATAAAATTTTTCTATTTTTAATTATATATTTATTAAATTTTAATAATGTTTATTCAATTGAACCTGAGGTTTTCGTTCAGTCAACTGTAAATAGAGCATCAAAAATTTTATCTGATAATTTAACTAAAGAAAAAAAAATGTCAGAACTCCAGTCGGTTGCTAAGGATACTGTAGATATTAAAGGTATAGGATTTTATACACTAGGATCAGTTAGAAAAAGTTTAAATGAGTCTCAAAAAAAAGAATACGGCATATTATTTGAAAGCTATTTTTTAAAAAGTTTTTCAAGTCGACTTGCTGAATACACAAATCCAGAGATTGATGTTCAGGGTAAAGAAGTCATAAATGAAAACTATACTATAGTAAATAGTCTTTTGAAGGGAACAGATCAAAGGCCTGAGGTCAAAATAGACTGGAGAATATATACAAAGAATCCAGAAAAACCTCTTATCAGAGACTTAATAATAGAGGGTTTGAGTTTAGCAAGAACACAAAAAGAGGAATTTGCATCTATTTTGAATTCAAATGATGGTGATATTAGTGCTCTATTTAACACATTAAAAGAATTTTCAAAAAATTAAAAAATATTGGTGGGCCCGCCAGGACTCGAACCTGGGACCAATACATTATGAGTGTACTGCTCTAACCAACTGAGCTACAGGCCCAAATAAATTAATATGGTTCTACAACTTTTTAAAGTTTTTGCTATTCAAAAATTTAACGAAACTCATATTTTTTTTATCCTTTAAAGAAATAATGGGTTTTTTAACAGGCCATTTTATTTTCAAATCTTTATCTTTCCAAAGTATGCCAGACTCATATTTTTTGTTTCTATAGTTTGTGTTTTTATAATAAAGAACTGTATTATTGGTCAAACTACAAAACCCATGAGCAAAACCATCTGGAATATAAATAGAAATATTATCTTTTGCTGACATATTAATTGTAAAATATTCACCAAAGGTTTTTGACCCTTTTCTACAATCTAAAACTACATCAAATATTTTACCTGATATTACACTTATTAATTTAGTTTGCGGATTTTTTAACTGGATATGAAGGCCCCGAATTACATTTTTTCTTGAAACTGAAAAGTAATCAAAAATAAATTTTTTATTAAATTTTTTTTGTTTAAATAATTCTCTTAAAAATCCCCTATTATCATAATGTGTTGGGCGTTTGATAATTAACAAACCTTTAAATTTAGTCTTAATAATCTTCACAAATTAATAAATTTTTTGAATGAATTACAAATATATTCTAATTCACTTTTATTCATTCCTTGGTGACAGCCAATTAATATTCCATTTTTCATAACATTATCGGCTTCCTCATCGCATTTTGGATGTTTTTTAAATATTTTTTTTTTCATAACTGGTTGTTTTAAAATATTTCCTGTAAAAATAGTTCTAGTTTGAATTTTATTCTTCTCAAAAAATATTTGCATTTCTTTTCTATTAAAAAATTTATTTTTTTTGATAACAAGTGGAAAAGCTAACCATGGAGTTTTTACTCCAGAATATTGTTCTGGTAAATCAAAATATTGAGGATATTTTGAAAAAAAATTTTTAAGATATGCAAAATTTTTATTTCTAAGGTATATATTGTTTTTCAATTTCTTTATCTGCTCTAAAGCAAAAGCTGCAGAAAGTTCTGATGGTAAAAAATTATAACCTAGATCAGAAAAAATATATTTTGCATCATAATCAATACCTGAAATCTTAATACTAAATCTTTTATCAATACTTTCTGATTCATTAAAAGTTGCTGAGGATCTTCCCCATCCTCTTAATAATTTTGCTCTTCGATATAAATTAAAATCATTAAAGCATACTATTCCACCTGTTCCTGCTCCGTTGATAATATGCGATGCGTAAAAACTATTTGTAACAACATCTGAATATTTACCGGTATTTTTATTATTAATTTTATATCCAATCGTATCTGCTGAGTCTTCAATTATCTTTAATCCGTATCTTTTTGCAATATTTGAAATTTTTTTCCAATTAGCAATATTACCAAGTAAGTTAGGTATCATTATTGCAACGGTCTTTTTGTTTATACATTTTTCTATTTGTGATGGGTCAGCTAAAAATTTATTTTTTTCAACACCAATAAAATGAGGAATTAAACCTAGTTGATAAATTGGAGCTATAGTTGTTGAGAAAGTTAGATTAGGTGTAATAATTTCTGAACCTTTGCTAAAATTGAATGAAGATAACCCAAGTAAATTTGCTGAGGAGCCTGAATTCACCATTAGGCCATATTTTTTTCCAAACATTTTAGAAACTGTTTTTTCTAATTTTTTTACATTTTTTCCATCAACTAAAGAAAGTCCCTCATTTTTAAGAACTTTAATAACCGCATTTATTTCTTTTGAATCGTATACAGCTTTTCCATAATAAATTTTTTTCATATCAAATTAAATAAGTTTAAAATTTTATATAATTTATGATATCTCCTATATCACTATTATTTGGTTTCCAACCTTTTAAATTGTCATATTGATAAATTTTATCTTTAATTAATTGATTAGACAGCCATTTTACTTTCAATTTTTTTTTGTTTTGTTTATTAAATATTTTAATCAAATTGAATATTTTTGTATTAAATTTATTTTTAAGTGTATATTTTTTTGGAATAATTTTTCTATCTAAAATTAATTTTATAGCTTCAACAATATCTAAAACATTAAGTAAGTTTATAAAAAGATTCTTTGACACTATTTTTGTAGTCTTTTTTTTTTGGTAATTAAGTCTGAGTATATTTACAATTTTTTTACGGAAATCATTTTTTCCAAAGGTGTCAGAAATCATTAATTCATAAAAATTGACTTTAGTTAATTTTTTTTTGTAAAAACCTAAAATTGTACTAAAACTTTTCTTATATGCTGCATATAAATTTTCTGAATTATTCATTTTTGCATTAGCATCTTCCCAAACTGTTGAAAAATTTATAAATTTAGTGGCTCTTAAATTCTCTAAATTTTCTAGTATTATATTTCCTAATAATAAATTGGAATAACAGAATTTTTTTAAATCAGAAAATTTATGATTTTTTACATAGTGCGTCGCACAATGTATGACTGTATTTACTTTAATTTTTTTTAGTTGAGAATTTAGAGACTCAAAACTTTTAAAATGAATAACGTGAATATTCTTTTTTTTTAAAATTTTTTTTTTGGGTTTATTTCTAACGATTACGTAAAATTCATATTTTTTATTCAAGCAATTAATAATATTTGAGCCTATAAATCCTGAGGAACCTGTTAATAAAATTTTATACACTTGATTTAATAATTTTTTTTAAATAGTCAGAATAGTTGCAGTTACCGTAAAATTTTATCTGTTTTTTTATTAAACTTTTTTTAATCCAGTTATTTAATAATGCAATTTCCTCCAAACAAGCTATTTTTAAACCTTGTCTATTTTCAACAGCATGCACAAAGGTTGATGTTTTATAATAATCCTCAATTGAACCTGTATCAAGCCAAGCTCCTCCTCTGCCTATATACTCTGCAGAGAGTTTATTTTTTTTCTTATATATATTCAAAAGGTCAGAAATTTCTAATTCTCTTCTTTTTGATGGCCTTAATGATTTGGAATATTTAACAACATTATTATCAAAAAAGTAAAGGCCAGTAACAGCTAAACTAGAAATAAATTTTTTTGGTTTTTCAACAATTTTTAAAATTTTTTTTTTTTTATTTACTTTGGCAACACCAAATAATTCAGGATTTGTAACTTTATGTAAAAAAACTTTTGCTCCTGATTTTAATCTTATGCACTTTTTCAAATTTTCAGATAATCCCTGGCCATAAAAAAAATTATCTCCCAAAATCATAGCAACACTATTTCTGCCAATAAATTTTTCACCTAGAATAAAAGCGTCAGGTAAACCTCTTGGTTTATTTTGTTCTTTATAAGTGATATTAATTCCAAGATTTTTTCCATCTGGAATTAACTTTCTATATTGATTAATTTGACCTTTATTAACAATTATTAAAATATCTCTTATTTTAGATAACATTAAAATTGAAAGAGGATAAAAAATTAATGGTTTATCATAAATAGGTAGCAATTGTTTGTTTACAGCTTTAGTTAATGGACTCATTCTTGTTCCAATTCCACCAGCAAGAATAATTCCCTTTTTAATCATTTTTTTCCAAGTCTTTTTAGAATATCTTCTTTTGATAAAGATTTATAGTACGATTCATTATTTTTATACCACTCAAAAGTTAACTTAATCCCAGTTTTGAAATTTGTTTTAGGTTTAAATTTTAATTCTCTCGTAATTTTTCTACTATCTAATGCATACCTAATATCATGTCCTGGCCTGTCTTTAACAAAAGATATTTTTACTTTTTTTCCAAGTTTAATAAATTTTTTTGAGACATTTAAAATTTTTTTACAAACTTCAAGATTTGAGAGATTTTTGTTAGAGCCTATATTGTAAAATTCACCAATTTTTCCCTTTCTAAAAACTTCAAATAAAGCTTCGCAATGATCTTTAACATATATCCACTCTCGAGAATTTATGCCTCTTCCATAAATTGGTAATGGCCGATTGTGTAAAACATTATAAATGAGCTTTGGTATTAATTTTTCTGGATGTTGATTTGGTCCATAGTTGTTAGAACAATTCGTGACAATTGCTGGAACTTTATAAGTTCTAATATAAGAAGTTATCAAATGATCAGATGCCGCTTTACTAGCTGCATAAGGTGAACTTGGTTGATATGGATATTTTTCCGAGGATCTACCTTTCAAGATATCTCCAAAAACCTCATCTGTTGATATATGAATTAATTTAGAATTGTATTTTTTTGAAAATTTTCTAAAATTTTCCAATAAATTATAAACTCCAATAATATTGCTCTTAATAAATTGTCCAGGATCATCTATGGACCTATCTACATGTGTTTCGGCAGCTAAATTGAATATACATATTGGCTTATAACTAAAAAGAATTTTTTTTATTCTTACATTTCCTATATCACATTTTATGAATTTATAGTTTTTTGAAGAATTGAATTTTTGTACATTATAAAAATTTGAAGAGTAACTTACTTTATCAATATTTAATATTTTATAATTTTTTTTTAACAATAGTCCTATTAAATTACTTCCAATAAAACCTAAGCCACCAGTAACGATTATGTTTTTTGTCATTATAAATTTATTTAAGTTAAATAAGATATTTAGAATAATCCTTTTTTTCAATTACTTCATTTTTATCAACTTTATTTTTAATTTCATTGAAATCAATTTTATTTATGCCAGGATAAAATAAATTATTTGGTAAATTATATTTTAATTTAAATCGAGCCCAGTCTTCAATTGTAAAATATCTCCTTCTACCAATTTTTTGTTTTTTTTGCTCTTCAGACAAATAATCAAAATTAGTATTTCTATGGTGATAACAAAAAGCCCCTTTTGACAGAATGCATTTAAAATCAAAAGCTTTTGTTCGAACACCAAAATCGACATCTCCAAAATAATCCTTAAAATTTGCACAATCAAAATAACCAATTTTTTCAATTAATTTTCTATTTACTAAAAAACAATCCCCAGTCAGGTATTCTTCTTCAGAAAAGTTATTTTTTTCTTTTAAAAATATTTCCCTGGCAACTTTAATTGGGTCGATATAAGTATTTTCTTTAAAATCAATATTGTGAGAACTTAATGAACCATCCACAAAATTTGAAACACCCCTTACATAACCAATATTTTTTGTAATATTTGAAATATTAATCAACTCTTCTAAAAAATATGAATTAACATAAATATCATTTGATACAAAAATAATTTTTTGACTAGTCGAATTAGACAAAATGCAATTAACACTATTTGCATAACCAAGGTTTTCGGTGAAATAAAATACTTTAATGTTCTTAAATTCTTTTTTTAAACTCAAAAAATAATTTTTGATTTCTTCTTTATCAGGGGAATAATCATCTACTAAAATAATTTCAAAATTTCCATCTATAGAATTTTTAATTGATTCTATACATGTTTTTGTAGCTTTTAAGTTGCCATAAGCAGCAACTCCAATTGTTATTTTTTCTTTACAAGAATATTTTTGCATTTTGTAACTCTAATATTTATAGGATTAATATTTAATTTACAAATTATTACTTTAATTGAAAATTTTCTAATTTTTTTAAAAAATAATACGCGTGATTTAAAATATAGAAACAGAACAAAAGTTCAATAAGCTCTGACAGTCTGAGGAAATTAAAAGTAATTAAGTCAACAATCTCGCGTGATTTGATATCGGTTGTTTTAAAATGTTCTCCAATTGGCTCGCTTGGATTCGGATAAATATTTAATTTATCAAAAATAAAATCTGGAACATAAAACATAAGAATTAAAATTGAAATTTTTTTTAATTTTTCTGAAGGATAAATAAAATAAATGACATAAGAATTATTATCGATATTTTTCAAAAACTTTATTAAGATAAAAGGGAAAATGCACCATAAAGTCAGAAGAGACCTCGGTAGTTCGTTAAATAAATTACTTGTGTTATGTAAATTAGTTTCATTTTGGTGATTAATATCACTAAAAAAAGTAGGAGTTTCCCAATGAAAAAAGTGTTGACCCCAAGATATTTCTTCAAAAAAAAAATAAAAAAGACCCAAAATGTATAAATAGAGATATAGCTTATCAAATAATTTTAAATTGAAGTTATTTTTTTTTAAGAATATAGAAAAAAAAATAATTGAAAAAAAAATAAATATAATTTGAGTAGTTTCAACAAATCCATTTTCCCCCCAAATTAATTGATTTTGACCACTGGATGCTTTAGTTGGAATACTATCGAATGCAAGGCTAATTTTATAGAAGTAATAATGATAAAAACCCTCCACAAGTAGAATTACCAATACGAAACTAAAAATTACGAAAAAAAAATTATTTTTTGTCATATTAAAATAAGTATAAAATCAAATTGATCTAAAATACAAATATTTATGGTGGGCCGTGTTGGTTACGCTCCAACTACCCCTGCAATGTCAATGCAGTACTCTACTATTGAGCTAACGGCCCATAACTAAAAATAAATCAAAAATTAAAAATCTTCAATAAAATTTAGTATTTTGATAAATATATTCAAATGTTTTTCTAAAAAACATTTTAGTTTTATAAATTTTTTTAAAACTATTTTCACTTAAAATTTTATGAATTTCAGAAAATGTATATCCTTTATCAAGCATATCATCGTAATGATGCTCAAAATAAATATAATGAATTTTTGATAAATTAATTAAAGAACCTTTTAACACATAATATTCATGACCCTCTGTATCAATTTTTAATAAATCAATCTTTTTAATATCTTTTTTTTTCACATAATCATCTAATTTTTCAAGCTTTACTTTTAAAGTTTCACAGTAATTCTTATTTTTTGAAAGTCCTAAAATATTAATTTTCTTTAAAAAATATTTTGATTTTTCATTTATCTTGCTTAAAGTCGTTGATGAGCTTTCAGCGAACTGATTAATAAATATATCCTTATTATTATCAGACAGGCCTATATTATTCAAAATTACTTTCTTTTGTTTTGATTTTTGGATCATTTTTTGTAATTTATTAAAATTTACGCTACTTGCTTCGAATGAATGAATTTCCTCAATATCAAAATTATTTTTAAAATTTTTGATTGTTTCCCCATGATGAGCTCCAACATCAAAAATGACTAGATTACCTTTTAATTTTTTTTTTAGAATATTGAAAAGTTTTTTTTGTTGAAAGAAATCGAAAAAATTTATTAATTTTCGAATAAAATAAATTCTTAACATTTTAATCTTCTTTAGAAAATTTTCTTTTTAAATTCTAGCTTTCTAAAAAGCTTTTTAATTGTTTGGATCTACTAGGATGTTTTAATTTTCTCAGTGCTTTAGCCTCAATTTGTCTTATTCGTTCTCTAGTGACCGAGAATTGTAAACCGACTTCTTCTAGTGTATGATCAGTGTTCATTCCAACTCCGAATCTCATTCTCAAAACTCTTTCCTCCCTTGGAGTCAATGTAGATAAAATTTTTGTAGTCGCTTCACCTAAATTTGATTTGATCGCTTGTTCCAAAGGCGCTAAAGCTTTTGTATCTTCAATAAAATCTCCCAAGCTGCTATCTTCTTCATCACCTACTGGTTTTTCGAGTGACACAGGTTCTTTTGAAATTTTCAAAACTTTTCTAACTTTATCTAGTGGCATTCTTAATTTTTTTGCCAACTCTTCTGGTGTTGCCTCTCTTCCAAACTCACTTAAAATTAGTCTCTGTGTTCTCACAATTTTGTTTATTGTTTCAATCATATGAACAGGAATTCTTATTGTTCTAGCTTGATCAGCAATTGATCTTGTGATTGCTTGCCTAATCCACCATGTAGCATATGTAGAGAACTTATAACCTCTTCTGTATTCAAATTTATCAACAGCTTTCATCAGGCCAATATTTCCCTCTTGGATCAAATCTAAAAACTGTAATCCTCTGTTCGTATATTTTTTTGCTATTGAAATAACCAATCTTAGGTTGGCTTCAACCATTTCTTTTTTTGCTATTCTAGACTCCTTCTCTCCTTTTTGAACTCGGCTTACCAATTTTTTAAAATCAGTCACCGACATACCTAATTTATGACTTATTTCAACTAATCTATCTCTAATATTCTTAAACTCTTGTTTATGTTTTGAAAAGAATTGTTTCCATAAAGAATTTGTATCCAAAAATTTTTTTAAATTTGGATTAATTTCATTTCCTATATAAAATTTAATAAATTCATTTCTAGATATCTTGTTATCTAATGCTAATCTTAAAAGATTTCCTTCTAAAGATATAATTTTTTTATTTTCCACATAATGTTTTTGAACTAACTCTTCTAAAACTGAAGGTGATAGTTGAAGAGATTTGATATTTTCTAAAATATCAACTACTAATTTGTCATAACCTTTTTCTTTAGCGGGTGAAAAATTTTGTGAATTCAATAAACAATCTAATTTTTCTTTTTGATATTTAATTAATTTATTATATTCCTTTGTTAAAATATTTACTGTTTTTAGAACTTTTGGTTTAATCTCACTTTCCATTGCCGCTAGAGTTGGATTAAAATCATCATCTTCGTCACCTGAAGATTCATCTTTATCAATTTCTCCAGAATTTTTTTGTTTTGCACTTTGCCCTGTAGACTCATCTTCCATATAATTTGTATCAATATCAATTATTTCTCTAACTAAAATTTCATCTTTTTGTAATTTTGTATTCCATTCAAAGAACTGTTGCGCTGTGATTGGACTTTGGGACAGCGCTATTAACATTACATCTTTTCCAGCTTCTATTCGTTTTGCTATCGCAATCTCACCTTCTCTTGATAAAAGTTCAACACCCCCCATCTCTCTTAAATACATTCTTATTGGGTCGTCACTTTTTTCAATAGTTTTACCTTCCTCTTTTGAGGAACTTTCTTTCTTCCTCAAAACTTTATAGTCGGATTTTTTTTCAACTAAGGTTATTTTTTCATCTAAAATATGAATAAATGCTTGAGCTAAGTTTTCATCTGAAAGATTTCTCTTTCCAAGAGATTTACTCAATTCTTCATAAGTGATAAAGCCTCTGTGGGTTCCTCGACCCATAAGTCTAGCAAATGATTTTGTAATTATTCTTTCCACTGCAATTAAATTTGAAGAGTCTTATATAATGTCAAATTCACAAAAATCCATTAATAATTTGTAATGATTAATTGATATTTTGCTTTTTTTTCAGCTCTTTTAGCTCATTAAAAGTGGTTTCGCTCATATCCTTTGAAAATTTAGATTCTAACTCTTGAATTCTGAACTCTAAATCATAGTTATTTAAATCTCTACTAACATCATTTAATAATACAAAAATCTCATTATCATCTTGGGACTTATTTTTTAGTATATTTTTTATTGGAGCAAACCTATTTATTTTTTCAATCAGCTGATTATCAATTTCTAATTTTTCAATACTTACCCTTGTTTCAGATTTTAACTTTGAAATAATCTTATCAAAAATTTGATTATTTACCTCTGTAAAAAATTTAACATTTTCAATTAAATGAATATTGTCTTGCATTAATTTCAGATTATTCATTACGAGATATAATAATGAAAATTCTTTTAACTCAACTCCAGATAAAGACTTGCTATCTTGAAAGTATTTTTTTGTTGTTTCTAAAGACTTCACTTTTTTTTTAAATCTATAACTTGTTGCTTGGCTAGTATGAGGAGTTAAATCTGCTATTTTTCCTAAAAAATATTCAAGAATATATTTTTTTATGAAATCATCCTTAATGGTATTTGCAACTGATCTAAGTTTTTTTTCAAAAATTGCCATTGAAGAAGGGTTATTTTTTGTTTGCAGTTTATAATGACTAAAAATAAATTGATGAACTGGAATCTTTTTTTGCTTAGAAAAATTTAAAAAATACTCCTTTCCATTTTTATTTACAAAACTATCTGGATCTTCTTTGTCCGGCAAAAATAAAAATGAGATTTGTTTTTCTGGTTTTAAGTCTTTTATAGAATTTTCTGCAGCTCGCAAAGCAGCCTTATAACCACTTTCATCACCATCAAAACAAATAATTATATCATCAAAAAATTGATTAAGAGTTAATATTTGTTTATCAGTGAGTGATGTTCCTAAATTTGCTACGGCATTTTCTATTCCATTTTTACTTAAACCAACTACATCCATATAACCTTCAACAAGAAAAACATGATCAATTTTGTTAGATAGACCTCTAGCTAAATCTAAATTATATAAATTTGATCCTTTTTTAAAGAATATTGTCTCTGGTGAATTTATATATTTTGCAAGATAATCACTTTTTTCAATTATCCTTCCACCTAATGCAATTGGTTGTCCAGAAATATTATTTATTGGAAATATTAAACGGCCTCTAAATCTTTCAACATAGCAATTTTTTTTTTCATCTAGATAAAATAAACCAGTCTCTATTAGAGTTTCAGTATTATAATCAAGTTTCAATTTTTCAAAAAAATTTGGATTTTTTTCAATATAACCTATCTTAAACTTTTTAACTTCTTCCTTACTTATCAATCTATTTTTCAAATACTCTCTAACATTAATATAAGATTGATTTTTAATTAATTCATCATGATAAAATTCAACGTATCGATTGAAAATTGAACTGTATTGTTTCCATTTTTTTTCTCTTTCAACATCTTGTTTTGTAAACATATAAGGTTGCATTCCAGCAAGATTTGCAAGATATTTAACGGTCTCACCAAATCTCAAATTTTGTGTTTTCATCACAAAGTCAAAGATATTTCCATGTTCTGAAGTTGCAAAGCAATGATAAAATTCTTTTTCATCATTAACTGTAAATGACGGTGTTTTTTCATTCTTAAAAGGTGAAAGTCCAACATATTCCTTTCCTCTTTTTTTCAAACTTACAACTTTAGAAACTACATTAGAAACTTTTAGTCTTGTCTTAATTTCATCTAAATATTCTTTGGGATACTTCATTATTTGTTTAACAATAGTTTGATAATAGTACCAGCTTTTGCAAAATCGATTTCATCAGAATGTTGTTTTTTTAATTCACCCATAACTTTGCCCATATCTTTAATTGAAGATGCACCTAATTTTGAAATTAAATTTTCACATATTTTTTTAGTATCATCTTCGCTTAATTGTTTTGGTAAAAAACTTGATAAGATATCATATTCATTTTGCTCTACCTCTAATAAATCTGCACGATTATTTTTTTTATAAATTTCTATTGATTCGGATCTCTGTTTAACCATTTTCTTAAAAAGTTTTTTTATATCCTCATCGTCAGTCTCTTTTTTGTTCGGTCCAGATCTATTAGCAATATCTAAATCTTTTATTGAGGATAAAATTAACCTATAAGTTGATATTTTTATCTTATCCTTCGATTTTAAAGCATTTTTATATTCCGTTTCGATTGTTTCTTTTAATGACATATCATTTTTAATCTACTTTAAAGAAAAAATTCTTCAAAAGAAAAATTGTTTTTTTACAATTTTATAATACATCTCTGTTGCGATAATAAACCAATTATTGTATTAACCTTTAACTTATGAGTTGTAA
>Ga0163111_10001662_pt1 | contig 13854 bp, 9 predicted proteins | sample CRUFie1St18metaG_FD_109645 | JGI IMG/M metagenome (GOLD analysis project Ga0163111, IMG submission 109645) | Marine microbial communities from the Costa Rica Dome - CRUD Field 142mm St18 metaG | ecosystem: Environmental > Aquatic > Marine > Oceanic > Photic zone | place: Costa Rica: the Eastern...
AAGAGCATTAGAAGCACAACGCTACTATATATTTTTTGTGGGTGTATTTTATCGTGTGTTAGTTTTGTACATTGCCTATTCTTTTGGATGTGCACTAGAACAATCAGCTACAATTTTGTGTTCTATCGCAACCAAAAATGCTGGATGTGCCGTCGATCTTTGTTATGGACAAGGTCCTCCACCTCATCTCGTGAAACTGTTCCAGACCTCTTCATCAAAACCGAGCTCTTCCGCTGCCGATCTTTGTGGAGCTGTCAATTCCCCCCACTTTTTGCTCTGGAGAGGCAAGTCCTTGGAATTGTCCCACAATTCGTGTGTATACCCCAGGTACTCTGCGGCGCTTCGAATATCTTCCGGCAATTCCGACCACAAGAACGAGGCGTACACATACGGATACGTGGATGAAACTTGGGATGGATACAAGGTGCTTTCGGTATCAAAAATATCTCTATTCCAGTAGCGCTTGGTGTACCCAATCGAACGTGCTGCATTCTTCTCTATGCGCGTCAAATCACTCCATTTTCTTTCGGTTGTGTCAATTTTTTCGCTAGAATCCCAATCTTCTTTTGTATAACCCAACAACGAGGCAGCATCCTTGATGTGTTGTGGTAGATCGTCCCATTCCCATGCATCGTAATCGGGTATCTTGGTGTCTTCACCAGTAGGAGCCAATGTGAACGTGTCGTTTCGAGTCACAAAAAACTCCCCCTCGTCCTCAACTTCGGTCTCGTTGGCGGTACCTTGGGGTACTTTCTCGGTACCATTGATGCCTTTGGGTTCAACTTGGTCTACACCATCTACCCCATCGGGATCGATATCGGGTATGTCATTGATGTCTTCGGTAACGGTGGCATTACCTCGAAGCGATGTCGAGTTAGAGTCACTATTGGTAATTGGGAACCCGAATACAAAGTAGACCACACCGATAGCTGTTGCCAAGAGAATGGTGACTATCACCCCAATCTTAGCTCTCATGTTGGAGTTCTATTACAAGTAAGACGTAAGTTAATTCGTACAGTAATGGTGCAGTGACACCCTAATCATATCATCGTGTCCCTACTGAAGAATTTCGCCAGAAACAAAATGCCTCTTCTCGATTTTAAATTTAGATTTTTTTAATTTTTGTCGACTCGTTTGATTCGACGCGCTATTTCGGAATTTTTTAAAGAAAAAAACCGTTGATTGATCCAACCGTTACCTTTACGATTCGAGCCGGTCCGATTCACATTTCCCTGATAACAGTGTTTCGACGGTATGATTGTTCTGTCTTATCTTCTTTTGAATTCTACATTTAGTCTATACTAGATTACACACTATTTTGCCTACAACCAACTAACAAGTTCACTTTTAATTTGCTATCGACACTTGTTTGAAAGAATATTTAGAGAAAGATGTTTCGCTCTCAGTTTATCCAGCCCAAAGAGGAAGAGCACCTCCAGTATGTCTCAGGCAAGAACGATAAAGGACAAAACAGGAAGGGGATGATGTCAAAGTTTGGAATCAATATTAACCCTCACAGTCAAAATGGCATGTCGAGACCTCCGAATACCATTACTTATGTTTCCCCACCGTCATCGCCCAGAGCTAGCAGAAACGATTTTGAAGAGCGTGTCGACAATACCGAGCGCGAAAGAGAACCAACATCGGCATACGCTTCCATGGATAACCAGCGTGATGATACAGCATACAGTTACAAGAATATTTCCGACAACTCATTGGCGCGTTTGAAGCAGCTCGATCCGGCTCATCCCATTGTTGCTGGCAATAGCCGTGCAGGTTCGCAACGTACGCAAGCCTTGGATTTGAAAAACAATGATAACGCATTTCATATTGTTGCTAGTCTCATTGTCGATCGATTTGATGAACAATTGACTAATGGAAAGACCAAGAGCATCCGTGTCAAAGCTGGAGACATGTACCATATGGAACGAGTGGTACCAGACAAGAAAAGTTTCATCGAGGCTGTTCAATATAGAGTGATTAACTGTCCTCAAGATTCTACAAAACCAATTCATGAAGTGACACGTAGATGCAAAGCTTTGGGCCTTGCGAAAAAAGGCAAGAACAATCTCCTTTATGCTCCAATTGGATCAATTTTCGAAATCAGTGTAAGTGTCAGAGTTTCTAGTTTTTAAATTGCAATACAGTGATTCTTGCAGGAGCTGATAAAAGTTTTCCTTTTCGTTCATTTACTACTATTGGACAATTTAGGAGACAGCAGAACCAATTAAAGTCAGGCCGGTTAACCAGGAAGCCATTCAAAGCGCGAAACCAATGTCTCTAGACGAGTTGGCCAAGCAGCAAATCACTACAGAGCTCGAGGAGGCAGAAAATCTTATGGCCGAGTCAGTAACACCAGAAGCTGCAGAATTTTGGAAAAAGCAAGTGGTTGAACTTCAAGAGAAACTTCGTATCCTTGAAGGCGGAGACACAGAATCTGTGGAAAAAGATGTCAATTACTTCAAGACCGAACAAGGACTTTTGTCTACTTTCTGGCAAACAATTGGATATGCACCACCTAAGCTGGAAGATATCGAGTCCAGCTCTACAGAAGATCCAGAAAAAGGGATCGAATTGACAACTTCACCAGTAGTTTCGCCCGCTGGACGATCATCTGCGGCTGTTGATGTTGAGCTTCCGATTGTTGATGTTGTCTCACCCGCTGATCTACCTGGAGGGTACAAGTTTGAAGCGGAGCTTAACGGCAAACGTTTTCTGGCAACTGTACCACTCGGTGGTGTTAAGAAGGGTAAAACTTTCTATTGTTACATGGAACCTACCGACGATATTCCTGTCGGTGCTTGGAAAGACGGTCCTCTTGATTTGTTAGCGTACGGTTACAAGCACCCTATGCTTTTGACTTCTATTTTCTGTCCTCTCCTAGCATTGTCGCAGGTTATGGAAAGAACTGGTTTGGACATCACCGGTAAAAAGGCCTCTAGTGAAACTCCTGATCTCTTTCTTTACACCCCTCGTGGTATGGCACTAGCAATGCTGTTCGTCTGGGCTGGGTTAAATGTCACTATTCTATCTGCCCTTGAGTTCAAAGTAGCGATTTCTTTGGCCGATCTACTTTCCTTTTTCCTTGTGAATGTGTCCACAATGGCTTTTACAATTTATGCCACAATCAACACAAGAAATTATATGATGGAGCGGTATCACATTCCAGTCAGTGGAATGGCCGATTATATCAATAATAAGATGGAGCGATACAACATCCCAGTCGGAAGAATGGGTAACTACATCGAAACTTGTTTAGCTGCAGTTTTCTTCCCGATATCAATAGCGCAGATGGGAAGACACACAGGTTCATACGAGAGTCACGAAGCTTTGTGCTGTCATCCATCTGGTATCGTGGCAACCGAAAATGTATAAAACTGAATGTCATCACCTGCATTCATTCTTTATCAAAAACATCTGATATATATCATCCATCAGTAAGCATACTATAATAGCAAAAACGTGTAATGTAAAATTCAATACCAATTTAGATATTGCCACACTATTGAAACTATATTTGTTGTGAATTAGCACCATAATTAGTTTTCGTATTAAACTCTATGAAGACAAAGTGCGCGACGGTGTTGTGCCTACTCTATTTCTCTCCTTTTGCATTTTTAATTTCTGCGTGTATTTCTAGTAGCAAATACGTAATAATTTGATAGCTGTTCATTGCATGTCCAGTTCCCCTTAGTCGGTCTTATCTCATAACGGCAATGTTGTCGCTCGAGACTTGGCGAATGGGGCTGGTAGGAGGCATAAAAGAGGAGGATTGGCCACCTCCACCGCGCCCCTCCCCATCGACCCGTGAGGTTTTTACTACCGTTTTTGTTTCCCGACTGGTATCATCAGCGATCAAAGTGGACTTGGAAGAATTTTTGCTGCCAAAATTAAAATGGAACTTTGGAAGGGCAGTCTTGATAGCAAATGGATTGTTATTCTTTACAGAAGTTGGGGTGACCACCCCTTCATTCTTTTTGCCATGAGGGAAAAACCAGCGACGCGGTCGTTTAAAAGGTCGAAAGATGCTAAGGCTACTTCCTTCGGAACAGTTGCTGTCGAGACTTTCACTCTGTGAGATGAATCCGTGGTTTTTGTAGTTGAACGAAGAAGTTCGCATAGGTGACATCCGCAAGTTCTTTGGTGTCTTCGGATGTTGCTGCCTGTATTCATCGGCATCGACAATCATCTCCACTCGGTGCTGCTGACGAGATTCTTGGTCTTCCATTGACACCACTGACTCAATTTCTTGCCACATGGCTTTGAGAGTGGTATCGAATATCGATCGCATTTTGAAAACAATTTCGGAAAGATCATCGTCACCAACATCGCCATCGGCGGTAACAGCCATGTATTTGAGATCCAACACCTCAATGAAGGCTCGCAGATCATCAGTTTTCCCCAAAATTTCCTCAACTACGCCCCGTTCGCTCATGTTCTCTTGCTGGTGACGGAAGATCATGGCTCGAGCCACTTTCGAAAAAGTTTCGTCGTTATCAAACCTGTTGGAAGTCATAACGTTCATTACCCGAGGAACCGAACACCGGCGACGTCCGTACAGCGATGAGGAATCGCAATTGCTAGCCATATTCGAAGCAGTAGCACCCCCAACATCACCATCCTCTACCAACATATCGTCACCAGCACTATCCCTGAAGTGACAAGAGTCGACTTCGTCGCGACCATCATCATCGCTGACGACAGAACCCGAAACATGATTTCTTCTCCTCGCGACACCTAGTTTCTTGAATACATCCATGGTTTGATTTTGCATCGACATGTTGGTAGATATTCCTAAAAATAAACGAGAAGTTTTGGTGTCGGGCTGGTGAAAACAGGGAAAACTGTGACGCCAAACGATATTTTGATGGGGGGAAAGTTATCGGAATTTTTCTGCGAGCTCAATTTGTGAGCGAGAGATCGACATCCTCGCTTATTATTTTTCTCTTTTGGATTGGCGAGCAGGGATTGCGCGGTGTTGACAATCCAATGAGATTTTATTTCAATTAGGGTTAGGGTTTAGACATAATCCTTTCTTATCTTTATCTCTAATAAGAATGCATTCAAAATCTTCTCGGCAGATTTCGAAAGGCGTCGATCGGCATCGATAGTTCATAAAACGCGCACATACGAATTGTTTGAAAGCTCCTGTAATAACCCATATTAACATATACTTGCACAAGTGGAGCATAAACACACTTGAACCATGAGCGACGGGCCAGCCAACAATAACAACGCTTCCACCGACAACGGCGACAGTTCCGCCAGCGACCCGGCACCGGAAGCAGCCGCTCCAGCTGCGGCAGAGGAACCAACGCAACAGAACCGAGAGCAAACCGAACGGGAGCAGGTTCTGGACGACTATCGCGCAAAGATTCGAGAGCATCGCGAGGTAGAAGCCCGCTTGAAGCGCATGAGACTGGACGTCAAGGGCCTGGGGAAGCGTTACCAGAAAACGGAGGACGATCTTAGCGCCCTCCAGAGCGTTGGGCAGATCATCGGAGACGTCTTAAAACGTTTGGATAGCGAAAAATTCATTGTCAAGGCCTCGAGTGGTCCACGATACGTGGTGGGATGCCGAACACAATTGAGACATAGCGCTTTGAAACCTGGTACCCGTGTGGCCCTAGACATGACGACGCTGACGATTATGAGAGTCTTGCCGCGAGAGGTCGATCCTACAGTATTTCACATGCAAGCCTCCGAAGAAGACGGAGGCGTCTCTTTTGCGGATATTGGAGGGTTGAATGAGCAAATTAGAGAACTTCGAGAAGTCATTGAACTACCGTTGACAAATCCTGAACTTTTTACGAGGGTTGGTATTAAGGTACGATGCAATATTAGAATTTCTTTATCATTTTGTGTTGTGGGTTGCAGACAACCCACAACACGACGGTTCGAAGTTTGTATTCCATTTGCATTTCAACATTAAATCCTTGTTACTAACGAATCGACTCATTGTGTAACAGGCACCCAAGGGAGTTCTTCTTTACGGACCTCCAGGAACGGGCAAAACCCTATTGGCACGTGCATTGGCAAGTAACATCAATGCTACATTCCTAAAGGTAGTTGCTTCCGCTATTGTTGATAAGTATATTGGAGAGTCTGCCAGAGTGATTCGAGAAATGTTTGGTTTTGCGAAGGATCACGAACCATGTGTCATTTTCATGGACGAAATCGACGCCATCGGAGGAAGCCGATTCTCTGAGGGAACTAGTGCGGATCGTGAGATTCAACGAACACTTTTAGAACTATTGAATCAAATGGATGGGTTCGATGATACCGGAGGACAAGTAAAAATGGTGATGGCAACTAATCGTCCCGATATTTTGGATCCTGCGCTCTTGCGTCCCGGTCGACTCGACCGCAAGATCGAAATTCCGGAACCCAACGAAACACAACGGTTAGAAATTCTGAAGATCCATGCAGCCAACATTACCAAACGTGGGGACATCGATTTTGAGAGTGTCGTCAAACTAGCAGACGGATTGAATGGGGCTGATATGAGAAATGTTTGCACAGAAGCTGGTCTGTTTGCCATCCGGTCAGATCGAGACTACGTTTTGGAAGAGGATTTTATGAAAGCAGCTCGAAAGATTCTCGACAACAAGAAGCTTGAATCGAAACTTGACTATAGCAAGGTTTAATCACGTCTATAGGTGCTTCTACTGCCCTTAAAATAACAATGAAGATATCATTTAGGGTAACCAATGGAATGAAAATATAATAATATTTTTGACTACAAACTTTCCTCGTCTGTCATGGAAAAAATGTCGAATATACTAGATTCCTCGTACAATGCAATTATATACAGCAATCCACTGTGTGGTGACTCAGTAAACCGAAGTGTAAGTTATCGTTTTCATCAGCGACGTCGTAGATGAAACGCCCCTGGCCGAACTTCAAGGACATCAATTCTAGTGTCTTTGTACTTCTTCGAAAACGCAGGACATTTCTTTACACAACTCCCGTGTCGCTACAAGACACAATCGCACAATCATCACTTTCTGGTACTAAAAAATCATAAGGCTTGATTCGGTGAAAATTGTACATCACAAATATGAGCAGAACCAACAAAAAAATATTGATCCTTGCGTCCAGAAATGCATTGTAATATTCCATATCAATGATTCGTCGTTCAAGCCTGTCTGCTCTTGCGTTTAGAGAATTTTCCATCCTTGCGTTTATCTTTTCTTGGTTCTTGGAAAGTTTGTTACAGAGGGCTTCCATGTCGTCACTTAGGCCTTGGGCGTCACGTTGTAAGTGCATCCTTAATGCTCTCAATATGGCGTGAAATACTGCAAATAATTTTACTAAATTCAGTCACCATCTCAAAGAAAGTCAACGCGATATGATTGTGATTTAAATATTTGTGACTTACCTAGTATAGATTTGCACTCGTATTGTGACTGCTATAAACTATTTTCAAAAAATCTATCGTGTTTGCATCTAGAAATCTAAAATTTCATCCGTGTAACGTCACGACTGGTACAGAAAATCACTCAAGCATGACATTCGCCCGAAAACCGTCACTGACTTTCTTAGCCGGAAAGATGCAAGAGACCCTCCTGGCATGTCGCTTGGCTAAGAAGATGCCGTTGGTCCTTCCGACGAAGCCTTGAGGTAACAAAAGGATACGAAGCAAACACTTCCAGATGGACAAGGCAAAGAAACATTGAACATATGTGTAAAGTGCGATAATACAATTAAATAACAATTAAAAGAAGCGTTTCACCAACTAGCCCCATACTCTGTGGAGAATCAATCATCTGATTACGGGCACAGATCTCATGAAGCAATAGTTTTTGCAAGCCACAAGTGAATCTTGAAAGGCCTTTGAACTATCCAGCAGTTTTACTCTCCAAATGTCTTCCTAGTTCGTAATTGTTCCAAATTCTAGTTCTTTTTTATTCCTTGAGCTCCAAACAAATTGAACAAACATATTTAAGAATTACCCTCGAATGCTGCAAACGATTGTTCAAAATCTGCTTTAATATCATCGAGATCTTCGTACCCAACCGAGACACGAATCGAGGCTGGTTTAACCCCAGCTGCCGCTTGCTGCTCGGCATTTAGTTGTTGATGGGTTGTCATGGATGGTTGGATAACAAGGGTCCGAGAGTCTCCAACATTGGCAAGATGAGCACACATCTTGACATTCGTTATGAAGCTTTTTCCTCTAGCCTTTTCATCTTCTGCATTTTCCCCTTTTAGTTCAAAACAGAAGACTGAACCAAAACAGCCAGGACGGAAATACTTCTTTGCTTTCTCGTGTGAAGGATGAGATTCAAGGGAGGGGTGCAATACCGATCCTTCCTTCACTTTGGGGTGCGTCGATAGCCAAAGAGCTAGTGCGTTAGCATTTTCACAGTGCGCCTTCGCTCTTAGCGAAAGTGTTTCAATCCCTTGGATTAACTGCCAAGCATTGAATGGGGACATACATCCTCCCATGTCACGAAGAGTCTTGACACGCGCTAGAAGGATGAACACGGTGTTGGTTGCAGCCACGCCAAAAACCGGATGCTCCGCGAACACTCCACCGTGATACGATTCTTGTGGGCCACCAATTAGGGGAAACTTCAACGAACCGTCTTCTTTTTTGGTAAGCCAGTTGAATGATGATCCATCAACAATGATTCCTCCAATTGACGTCCCGTGCCCTCCAATCCATTTCGTTGCAGATTCTACAACGAGGTCTGCTCCCCACGCTAGTGGTTTGCAAGCATATCCACCCATACCGAATGTATTATCACAGACAATGGGAATCTTTGCATCAGTAGCAATTTCCTTGATGGCATCAAAGTCAGGAATAGTTCCACTAGGGTTCGCTAGAGTTTCCAGGTATATAGCCTTCGTGTTATCGTCGATCAATGCCTTCATACTCTCCAAATTGGAGACATCGCAGAACCTGGCTTCAATGCCAATCTGCTTGAATGAATAGGCAAATTGGGTAAAAGATCCACCGTAAAGCTCGGAGGCAGTAACGAAATTGTCCCCCGCTTGCATGAATGTCATTAGAGCGTGCATTTGTGCCGACATACCACTAGCGACCGCGAGTGCGCTTGGGAGTGTCGTGGCATTATCACAATCTCCGTGGGCCGGACAGGGTGCGCCCTCGAGCTTCGCCATCTTGTATTCAAGGACATGAGTGGTGGGATTCATAAGACGTGTGTATATTGGCCCCAATTCAGCCAGAGCAAAGAGGCTGGCTCCATGCTCGGAGGACTTGAACTCAAAAGATGTGGATTGGAAAATAGGCGGCGCACGGGCCCTGTTGTCGGTATCCAGTTTATGCCCGTGGTGGAGCATGGTTGTTGTGAACCCCTCGCCAGTTTTCTCTTCGTAAGGGTTGGTCTCGGACATGTTTGAATCGACTGTGCTTTTTTGCAGTAAGTATATTAGATAAATAGCGTCGCAATGATTTGAATTTCGGAATCCTGTTCGTTTGAAGTGTAGTGGATGGAGGATAGAAAATCTTTGGTGCGGCGAACGATGGATAAAAAATCTTTGCACAACATATCATGCAACCATCTGCTTTTTCTCCTTCAACAAATTTGTTTGTGGCGGGCGTGTGAGCGTCGTAAACCAACCTCGTGTCTTTGCACCGAAGATTTCAAAAACAGATTTTCCCGGATGAAATTTCATCTTTTTGAGAAGCCAAAAGTCGGGAAGATCCAAAAATAAAATCCAGAATTCCAGATAGAGTTAGGGGTTAAAATTATTGAGTTAGGGTTTGAACCAGAAGATGGAATTACGGATAGGGTTTTTCATCAACATGCGTCGAAGAGCATCGCAGACAGCCAACAACTTTCAAGCCGCAAGTTTCAATTTTTCACTCGTGTTGCTTCATCTCCATCTGGCGGCCATCTTGGTGCGAAAGACAAAGACCCATTCTAAATATCATCTCAAGATAGCATAAAAGCAGCGAATAAATATTTTACACGACAATAAGTTTGTTTGCATGACGGAAAAGGTTCGTTTCAAGCGACAGTTTGGTACGCTAGGTAAAGCAGCAGCCGTGTATGTGCCGCCCGCCAAACGCCGGCAACTCCAGCTCGAGAGAGAAGAGGCAGAAAGGAAAAAGAATGAATTGCAACAAAGTGTTGCCAAAGTAGAAGATGAGGCGCTAAACGGGAAAGGACCCTCGGGAAATGGGGTTTCGTCTTCACCTGCTGATCACGAGGATGGTGCTATAACAACTGAGACAGATCCGCAGGAACAGTTACAACAGCAAACCAACAAGCAGAAAGAAACATGGCAGGAGCAACGGCGGGTAATCAATGGAACAGTTAATCGCTTGAATGCCACAACGATTAAACCATTGATTCAAGAGTTGTTTCAAAAGGTTAATCTTGTTCGCTTGCGAGGTCCACTTTGTAAATCCGTTCTGTCCGCTGCCGTGTCCAGTCCCAAGTATTCGGATGTTTACGCCGCCATCATTTCTGTCGTCAACTCAAAGCTTCCAGAGGTCGGAGAGTTGATGGTTAAACGAGCGATATTGGCCTTTCGTCGTTACTACAAACAGCGCGACAAGGCTTCATGCCAGGCGGTTTGTGTCTACATCGTTCATTTGTTTCATCAGGGGATCGTCCATGAGCTCATTGTATTGCAACTTCTGAGTGTCTTGTTAGACGGCACCAGACCAACCGACGATTCAGTAGAGGTTGCTGTTCATGTCTTGGAAATTGCGGGGCAGGCTCTGCTAGAACGTAGTTCCGCTGGAGTGCGAGCCTGTACTGAACGGATGCGATCCCTTTTGCATGAGGGACACTTGAACCAGCGGGTCGAATACCGAGTCGAAGAATTGCTTAAGGCTCGGAAGGACGGATTCGCGGCCTTTCCATCACTTAACGACGAGTTGGATCTGGTGGAAGAAGACGATCAAATAACCTTTGACACCTCCTTGGATGACGAAGACATCCAAAAGGAAGAAGAGCTCGATGTGTATTCGTTTGATCCTGAGTACGAAGAACACGAAGAAGAATGGAAGGCCATCCGGGCCGAGATTCTTGGACTTGGAGATAGCAGCGATGATGACAGTGATGATAGTGACAGCGATAGTGATGACAATAGTGACTCATCTGAAGATGACAGTCAAGAGGAAGCATCTGCGTCTGGGGAAAATGCATTGGCCGCTACATCTGATGGTGGTGAAAAACAGGTTGCAGTTGTTGAAGATCTGACCGAGGCCGATCTTATCAACTTGAGGCGAACAATATATTTGACGATTATGTCTAGTGCAACCTTTGAAGAATGTGCTCATAAACTTGCTCGAATCAAAATTCCTGAGGGCCGGGAATCGGAACTCATTAACATGCTTATCGAATGTTGTTCCCAAGAACGAACTTTTTTGCGGTACTACGGATTAATCGCATCACGATTCTGTCTCATGGACAACCGTTGGAAGGATGCTTTCATGGAGAGTTTTGTGGAGCAGTACAATACGATTCATAGATTGGAGACCAATAAACTGCGAAATGTTGCAAAACTCTTCGCGCATCTCCTACACACTGATTCAATCCCTTGGAGCGTCATGAATATCATTCATTTGAACGAAGATGAGACGACGTCTTCGTCCAGGATCTTCATTAAAATTGTCATACAAGAAATTGCCGAAGCGATGGGAATTGCAAAATTGAAGCAGCGTTTTGAAACTGAAGACGAAGAACATAAATTGTGGTACGCCGGGATGTTTCCAAAGGACAATGTTCGAAACACTCGTTATGCCATCAACTTTTTCACCTCTATTGGCTTAGGCCCTCTGACTGACGATCTCCGAGAATTCCTCAAAAATGCTCCGAAACTGATTCTTGCGAAGGCGAAGGAAGCCGCCTTAGCCAAGAAAGACGAAGATTCTGATGATGAATCCTCTGTGGTATCTTCCACATCTTCATCCTCGTTTTCGTCGTCCTCATCAGACTCAACCTCTTCATATTCCTCTTATACAAGCTCCTCACGAGGATCGTTTTCTAGTGATTCATCTTCGGGAAGTTACTCTCGACGACGAAGTCGAGGTCGTACATCAAGACGGAAACGAAGTAGCCGGGGTAGAAGGAGATACAGCAGTGATTCATCCAACTCGTCGGATTCCCGATCAAATCATCGTAGAGGTAGAAGGAGATCACGCTCTCGATCTCCACCGAAAGTTATAACGAAAGAGAAATTTCGAGACGATCGTAGTAGATCTATCAGCAAATCTAGATCACCGTCCTCGTCTCTATCAAGGACCCGAAAAAAAGAAGGTGAACGTAGAAAAGGCCGCAATCGCTCACAGTCGCCACCTAAGGTGATTTCTTCGAAAAGAGATCGTGACCATAAAAGATCAAATAGTAGATCACCGCCAAGAGAAGGCAGGAGATCAAACGGTCGAGGAGGTGGAAGAAGTGATTATTCACCCAGTCAACCCTCAAAAGGATCTACTAGATCAAATGGCGGTAGAGGAACAAAAGATTATCGTTCTCGCAGTAGATCTCCCCGTCGATTTTCCAGCCGATCGCCGCCGAGAAGTAGAGGGTCCAGAAGATCGCCACCAAGAAAAAGGGGCAATCGGGATCGTTCACCTGACGGATCTTCTAGTAGATCTCCTCCAAGAGATGAAGGTTCTAGAAGAATTTCACCGAGGGGTAGAAAAAGTGAGAGACATCTTCATCCAGACGCCTCTCCTCGTCGGAATTCCCGTGGATCATCACCAAGGGAAAGAGGTCGGGAAAATAATCGCGAGAAGCGTAATAGAAATGAAAGTAGAAGTCGAAGTCGTGATCGAGGTAGATCGCCACCCCAAACTATTGCAGCAAAAATGGAGCCATCTAAAAAGCATCGCGAGAATCGTAGGTCGGAAAGTAGATCATCATCTCGAAGCCGATCGGCGCGCAATTCCCCACGCACTGGCAGTGCGAATCGACAAAAACAGAGTAGCAAGGGGTCACATAAACAAGAGAGAGGAAGAAGTAGTTCTTTCAGCCAATCATCGTCATCAGGAGCATCCTATAGCAGCGATGATAGCCGAAGAAGGAATGCTCGTCGCTACCAATCGAGCAGGAAATCCAGCCGAAGATCTTCTAGTAGTAGTCGTAGCCGGTCAGGATCTCCCCGCAGAAGCACTGTCCGCAAGGCTAGATCGCAGTCGCAATCGCCACCACCAAAGACCAGTCGTAGAAATCGAAGCAACAGTAGATCACCTACTCGATGATTTCATAAATAGAAGTATGGGAGATCCATTTTATTACGAAGTTCGTTCGGTATAATACTTCAGTCAGAAAAAAATTAATATCAATAATCACATTTACCTGACATAATCGATGTAACTTCGAATACGTATGTTAAGGTCAGAACCTTTAAAAGTTGTTAAATGGGTTTAAAGCTAACGAATCAGTGTATGGTAGATTGTGTTAAAAAATGTACTCGATTTCGAGAGATCGTTAACAAGAACACGTGGTTCTCAGAATTGAGAAAAATGTCTAATAAAGCTTGACATCACCCTAGATGTTTTTGTCGTGATGATAATAGTAGATACTAGGCAAAGTAAAATTCCAATGCAATTCTTGATCCCGTAATGGAGAGCTAAGCGTTGCAACTACATCAAGATTGCGCAAGCCGTTACCAAAATTATTTGTGTATCAATCTTCTAAGAATTCTGTCATATTTGAAGCACTAGCCAGTGATTGGTGGTACCTTCTTCTTTGGTGATCTGGAAGATTTGCCACTGGGAGATTTGCCACTGGGAGATTTTGTTCCAGGCGATGAAGCAACAAACGTCCTCTTGGGCGACTTGGGAGATTTGTTACTGGTGATAGTACTACTTTTACTGGTAGGTTTCTTATTGTTTTGATATTTTCTTTCGTTGCTATTTGAAGG
>Ga0163111_10001663_pt1 | contig 13852 bp, 11 predicted proteins | sample CRUFie1St18metaG_FD_109645 | JGI IMG/M metagenome (GOLD analysis project Ga0163111, IMG submission 109645) | Marine microbial communities from the Costa Rica Dome - CRUD Field 142mm St18 metaG | ecosystem: Environmental > Aquatic > Marine > Oceanic > Photic zone | place: Costa Rica: the Eastern...
AGCACCTATGATAAATCACATCTGAGTGTTCCGGGAATAGGTACAACTAATTTTAGCTTAAACAGCTGGTATTTCCATGACCACGGTTTTAAAATGAGTGCACTAAGAGGGATTCAAGCACATTATATGAATCCTGTACATACCTGGTATATAAAAGCTACCGTGAATGTCTTCGGGGTCGATAACAATGGTGCATCCATCGTACCTTCATCAATAGTCGAGGTATTATATAATGATCAAATACAAGCCTCTACGCTATCTGCATTTGATTTCGGAATCATTCCAGGATACGCTTATGTAAATCGAATCAAAAACTGGCAGTTTTCAGGATGGCTCGGGCTTGGTGCCGTGGTGCAATCTAAGTTCTATTTTTCAGACGAAAACAGAGGATTCTTGGGGCTGGCTCCCCGATACGATATCAGACTTTTAGGTGGTTATTCGAGTAAAAAGTTTTTTACGTTTGTTGTGTTAGAATTTGACAATAAGTCGATTCGTTTTTCTGATTTAAAATACAACCTCAACTCACACAGTATAAAAATTGTTGGTGGAATACGCTTCGGAAAATGAGTTTAAATTTCAGATTTTCAGCTGAACCCACTCAGATGAAATACCAACGTTTAGTTTAATAAAGTAGATTCCTTTCTTAAGGTTTCTTATTGGGAAATACACTTGGTTTTCACTAAGCTCAATGCTTGATATTGTATTTAGGTTACGATCTGCGATTATAACCATTGGCGTGGATTCAAAGATTCCATTCATTTCAAATAAGAGCTGCATAGATACATCTTGCGTCAGTGATATAAAGCCCATATGAAGCTTCTCATTTTGTCTGTCTCGCATAAAGCGCTTGGTCTTTTTAGCACGTGCATCACTTTGGTTAATGTTACTGTTCTCGATTGGGGCAGCAATTACAGGTTCAGTGGCCGCAGTTTCTCCATTTGGTATTTTCGAAGCTGAAAAACCATCCACAGGTTGCCAGACCCGCATGTAATCGACATAAAAATCACTCGGTAGCGTCGTGTGCTTGTTGATTCCTGGCCCAAACGCTTTCCCATCCTGGGCAATCGCCAAATTGGCGATTAAATTCATACTTGTTGCAAAATCTCCTTTAAACGTTGCTGACTCTTGACCGTTGAGATACATTTTAATTTCTCCTGGCCTCCATATTCCTGAGTATACTACAAACTCATCTGTAATAGGCTGATTCGTTTTGATCCATGCTCCCCATTTCTTTTTTCGACCAAACCATCCTGTCTTAAAACGATTACAATCATTGGGGCAATGCACATCCACATGAAAATGCTTCGGCTTTTCACCTTTCATCTCCATAAAATCAATTTCCTCATTTGGGAACCCCCCGTACAGCCAAAATGCAGGCCACAATCCTCTTCCACTCGGAGATTTACAACGGGCCTCAAAATAACCGTATTTAAATTGTTGTTTGCTCCAGACCGCGGAGCTTAGATAATGGAGCTCAACTTCATTTCCATTTCGTATTGGAACTTCTCCATTTGCCGCACCGCCTGTTTCCAACATCCATTTGGGAAAAGCCCTCCATTCACTTGTAGTATCTGCCGATAATTTTAATAAGCCGTTGCCTTGAGACACCATTTTTTTATCCGCATAAGAACCCTCATCGGCCAACAATCCTCCCCAAGGGTAATTCGGGTGCCAAATTGATTCATTTATATTCGAACCATTAAACTCATCCCCAAAGAAATAATTCCATTGCTGAATCGTATCTTTTTGAACCTTCCACAAGACAGGATTTATTTGCGCAGACAGGGATGTTGAAATAAACAATACTAGAAATAACCGCATTTACTCTTTGATAAAAATATTCTTAGGTTCCGTGAAAAACTTTAAGGCCTCCCAACCTCCTTCGCGGCCAACACCTGACGCTTTTACTCCACCAAATGGCGTCCTTAAATCCCGAACAAGCCAAGAGTTCACCCAAACAATTCCAGAATGAACATTATTCGCGATGCGGTGCGCTCTTTTTAAATTCGATGTCCAAACTGTAGCAGACAAACCATATTGTGTAGAATTGGCCATTTTTAATACTTCTTCTTCAGAATCAAAAGGACAAAGTGTAACAACAGGACCAAAAATCTCTTCCTGATTCGTTCGGCAGTCATAAGTAAGCCCCTCTATGATTGTTGGGGCAATATAAAATCCGTTATCGTAAGGCGCCTCCAATGTAACTTGATTTCCACCAGCAAGTATTGTGCCCCCCTCATCTTTGGCCAATGAAATATAAGAAAGAACCTTTTCCATGTGATCTCTGGATACCACAGCACCCTGCTTTGTATCTTCCTCCGATGGAATCCCAACCTTCATCCGCAAAACTTTTTCAACAAAGGACTCCTTGAATTTATCATAGATCGGACGCTCGATAAAAATACGAGACCCACAGAGACAAATTTGCCCTTGATTGGCAAAAGATGAACGTACTGTTGTACTCAGCATATCATCGAAATCACAATCCGCAAAGATGATATTGGGGTTTTTACCTCCTAATTCCAATGAAAGCTTTTTAAACATGGGTCCTGCCGTCTTTGCAATATGTGCCCCAGTAGCTGTACCTCCGGTAAACGAAACTGCTTTGATGTCAGGATGCTTTACGATTGCATCTCCAGCTTTTGAACCTAGACCGTGAACAATATTTAATACACCTGGAGGCAAACCTACTTCAGCTGCTACCTCTGACAATAAATAGGCTGTATATGGCGTGATTTCAGATGGTTTTGCCACCACACAATTACCAGAGGCCAGCGCAGGAGCTATTTTCCATGTAAATAGATAAAGTGGTAGGTTCCATGGGGAAATACAACCAACCACTCCAATTGGTTTTCTAGTCGTATAATTAATACCCACACCCTCCATGTAATGAGATTCAGAGGCAAAATGCAATACTGCAGTTGCAAAAAAGCTCAGATTTGAAACGGCACGAGGTATATCAACTTGACGTGCAAGACTTACAGGCTTTCCATTATCCAAAGATTCCGCTGTAACAAATTCATCCATTCGGTTTTCGATTCCTTTAGAAAGCCGCATCAATATTTCACTTCTTTCATTCAAAGACATCCCAGACCAAATTGGGAAAGCAGCCTTAGCAGCCTCGGTGGCATGGGCTACATCATCAATGCCAGAGTCTGGAATTAAAGAAAAAGGAACACCACGAGCTGGATCAATGTTCTCAATATATTCATCCGATACAGGGGGCTGAAATTTCCCATTAATATAGTTCTGTAGTTTTTTCATGAACGATTTGCAATTTCAACAAATGTCATAAAAAAAAACGGAATCCCACTTCTTGAATGATTTGCGTTCATTTTTCTAACTTCGCAAGAAAACAAATGTACGACTATGACCCTCAAAGAAGCACAAGAAAAAGTAGACCAATGGATTAAAAAATACGGTGTAAGATATTTCAACGAGCTAACCAATACGGCTATTTTGATGGAAGAGGTAGGTGAAGTAGCACGTATTATGGCAAGAAAATATGGCGAGCAGAGCAATAAAAAAAGTGATGAAGAAAGCAGCCTTTCAAATGAGCTAACCGACGTATTATTTGTTTTAATTTGTATTGCCAATCAAACAGGAGTAGACTTAGAAAAAGCCTTTGAAAAAAACATGGAAAAGAAAACAAAAAGAGACCATTCCCGTCATATAGAAAACAACAAACTTAAATAGGCATGGAAGAGTTTAATGCAGCCACACGAAAACTATTGCGCTCAGGAAATGCTTTGGTCATAGAGGCAAATATTGAAGCAAATTTCCCCCTTTTCGAGCATATTGTTACGGACTGTATTCCTGAACCTCAAGAAGGATCCCCACGGGGAATTGTGGTCTGCAGTGATGACCAGACGGCTCGATCATTTTCTGAGTTTTTGGAAAAACCTTTCAGAGCATTGGATTTGACCCTAGACCTAATCGTTGAAAAAGGACAAAGAGTCAGACAAAGAAATGACTTGTTTTTTGGGACAGAGCTCATTGTCGGAACACCAAAAAGAATCTGTGAAATGTATTTTCAAAATGGATTCAACATAGGAGAGTTGAAGCTTTTTATGCTTTTAGATTTAAATACTATTCTGAAGCAAGGGCATAAAGGCTTTGTAAATCGACTTTCAGAAAGCTTACCAAAATGTAAAAAAGTTGTTGTTGAAACACAAAAGAGAGAAAAACGAATTACAGAATACCTTAATACCTTTATGGGAGGATATAAATCTATCCAAGAACTAAAAGATTTAGATTAAATCAAAGGCACTCACAAAAAATGGTCTTTTAATAGAATAGCTTGAATTTGCGTTACGCATAACTACATTTACCCTCTTAGCTCCAATGATTCGGTCTAAAATCCCCCAACTAAATCGATTTTTTACCTTCTCATAGACCACATCATTAGGGTCTACGAACCAGATAATGGAATTGGCCTTGTAAAGCGCTAAAGCAGCAGAGAAAAACCGTTCAAGTTTCTTGGCGTCAACTTGGTGGGAAACTATATCTGGGCATAAAAAAAGATGAGCTTTTGGTTTAATCAGTCTTCTTAAAAAAGGAATAAAGGGCAATGCCTTAACCCATATAGAACCAAAGCGACCAGGCAAGCTATGGATCTTCCATTCGACTAGATTGAATTTGGCGTAAGCATCTACATCACCATGTGCATTTCTTAGCACTACAAACGGACCCTTTCTAATATGGGTATCAAAATACGCATCATAATGGCAGTAATCTTTTTTAACGAGTGCGGCTATCTCATTCCAATCTGAACTCATCGAAACTCCTTTCATTTTTCTAGGGTACAAACGGCTAAAAGTACGAGATATGATGGCAGTATAGGGACTAAAACCAAATCGCTTGCTCATTTGCTGACTGCGCGAATTATCAGCCTCTATATATGCATAGAAGGGCAATTCTTTTTGGGCTCCTAAGTTCTTAAAAACATCTTCAATACTTTGTTCCAAAAGGGAACGGCCATCCCTTTTTCGTTCGGTTCTGGAGTCGCTTTGAAAACGGGGATGAAAAGCAAAATACCGCACATAAAAGGCAAAATCTCTTACACAAAATGTAACGTTGGCAATCATATGCCCATTTCTTTTTAACGCGAAAGATTTTGGCCGATCGGCTTCAAAAATGCGCTTTCGAAGATCTACATGTGTATACCTAGCACCATTAGTTCCGAGTTCGGTGCCTTCAAGAAATGAAACAAGATCTTCAGTAATAACGTCCGATTCTTCCAATTCCATTTGGGAAACAAAGTTTATTGAGAGGCCTTATTCACACCTTTATCTTTTACCGAATAGGCAATTGTCAAGGCATCGATATCTTGCAGCTGCTTTCGAATATCAAAAACCAAACCGCTTGGTGCGCTTTGGTCTGCTTTAACACAAGTAATAACTGCTTCAATTGGTGCAATCATTCTAGCTGGCTTTTGATCAAATTTATCTTTTTTCCATCGGGAAACTGCATTTGTAGAATACAAACCATCCGGTGTTGCTTGAACAACATTATCAAGGGATAAAGCGTAGCCAAATTTAAATGAAGAAGCTCGATTTGGATTTCTAGGTGCACCTAAATACAAAAAATCAATTTCAGAACGCTGCTTATAAGGTGTCAAATCTTCGGTACGAGAACCTTCGGGTGCCGTGTACTTGACGGTAGGATCTGTCTCCTTACTTGTTGTGGCGACCATAAAGAAAAACAGGAGCATGAAGACAATATCTGGCAATGACGCTGTGTTCATTGCTGGTGCTGATCTTTCTTCTACTTTTCTAAATTTAGACATCAGTTTAATTTTTAGGCGTAACTTCTATAATTCTTGCTGGATATAAAATCTCAATTAAATCGAGTATTTCTTTGTCGCGAGCATCTGAATCTTGATTATACCTTTGTTTTACCAAAGTATAAGGCTCTCCAAAAAGTTCTTTACATTTCGTGTTTCTTAATTCCACAACTGCCTCTTCAATTTCATTATGAATTTGAGTGAAAATTGAGTACGCCGTTGCTTCTTGAACTTCGATACGGATGTGTGCTTGTTTATCAATCTCCCTTAGCTCAGACTTTCCGTAGAGTTTAATGGCTTTTTTCTTTTTGTTCCACTCCTCTAACGCAGAAGAGAAAAACTTTAATAGATCTGTCGCACCAACTTTATCTGCCTCTTCGATTTTTGTCTCTAATTCTGCCATACGCAGATCGCAAAGACCTGCTGTTGCAGTAGAGTAAAGAGGAAAGTTTTCTTCAGGCTTGTTTTTGATTTCACTCGTTTGATAAAAACGAAGGATAAAATCAGATATCATATCTGGGTCTGAAAATACGACATTACGAACCATCAGTTGATTCTGACTATTCGCCTTTATCGCAAGAATATTTCTCTTTTGAACATCAGGTAAATCCTCTGGTGGGATTTCTATTTTTTTGGGAATATTTCTGACGTACGCCTGATCTTTATCCATGGTTGTTGTTACAAGAAAGAACAGTAACAATAGGAAGGCGATGTCCGCCATAGACCCCGCATTAATTTCAGGTATATCTCTATTCGCCATAGTCTTATTTTCTTGATGATCTTAGCTTGCCCATAAAAGGGCCAAATACTACCACTAACAGACCGACTGCAATACAAATACCAATCGTATAAACCCCGGCTGATGTAGCTGCAATAACTGAATCACTTGCTTCGTGTCGAAGTGCTAACGACTTCATTGTATCCGAGGAGCCTGAAAAATACATTACAAAATAAAGTACAAAAGCAACAACAATGCCAACGATTGACATCAAAGTCTTTTTAGGCTGCATAGCAATTTGATATACAAAGAAGCCTAACACGGCTAATACCGCCGTAGCTATGATAAATAGCGTATAGTATATGGCAGTCATTGAACCGCTTTCTCTAAATTCCGTCATTGCTGCTTTCCCATCAGCTACTGTTGGGCCAGAGAAAAGTAAGATACTCAAACCAACTCCGATCAGCACTAAAGCATATCGAGTCACAGTAAGTATCAAATTCATTTTATCTTCTTTCATAGAATAGGGTTTATATGAATTACTTAGAGACCTTGTTCTTCAACATCATGTCGATTAAAGAAATGGAGGCTTCTTCCATTTCATTGACAATACTATCGATTTTTGAAGTGATATAGTTGTAAAATATCTGCAAGAAAATCGCAGCTATCAAACCAAATACAGTTGTTAGAAGAGATACCTTGATACCATCTGCAACAGTTGTTGGCGATACTTGACCATCCTTAACAATTTTATCAAAGGCCTGAATCATACCAATTACAGTACCAAGGAAACCAAGCATTGGCGCAAGTGCAATGAACAACTGCAACCATGTCATGCCTTTTTCCAATAAACCGTTCTGAACACCTCCGTATGAAATGACTGATTTCTCAACAATATCTATTCCTTCGTCAGCGCGATCAAGTCCTTGAAAGTATATTGACGCAATAGGCCCTCGTGTATTTCTGGCTAAATCTTTGGCGGCATCCACACCTCCAGATTTTAATGCCCCCTCAATATCGTCCTTGAATTTATCTGTGTTGATCGTTGCTAGGTTTAAGTAAACAACTCTTTCAATGGACAGTGCCATTCCGATAATTAGACAAATTAATACAGGTGTCATCCACAAGACATCACCTTCAATGTACTTTTGTTTCAGCGTTTGAACAAAGCTAAGCTCCACCTCTTCTTCCTCTGCTGCAGGAGCAGGAGCGGCTTCCGTTGCAGCTTCAACAACACCCACATTGGCACTGGCATCTTCAGTAGCATTCATCGTAGCGTCATCTTGCGCTTGAACTTGTAAAGAAAAGCCTAAGACTAATGTAAAAACGAAGGCTAACGATTTGATCATATTTTTCATAAGTAAAAAATTAAATTCTTCTGGTTTAATTAAGCCAAAAATAATGTTTTTTTAGTTTTAAGCAACGATTTCTCAAAATGTTCACAATAAATAAAAAAATAAGCCCCCTTTCAATAGCACATTTTTAAAAATCCTTATAGAAGAAAGTAATTGGAAGAAATAAAAAAGCCCAAGGCGCGCTTTTTTAAATGCGGAGAGAGGGGGATTCGAACCCCCGTTACGTTTCCGTAAACACGCTTTCCAAGCGTGCGCGTTCAGCCACTCTGCCACCTCTCCGTGAAATAGGTTGGCAAAGATAGAAAAAATACAAGTAAATATTCAAAAGGAATTAAGCCATTAAACTAAAGATCAAAAGTCCAATAGAGAAATAAATAAATAATCCAACAACATCATTCATTGTAGTTATAAATGGCCCTGTGGCTAAGGCAGGATCAACCTTATATTTATTTAAAATTAAAGGGATAAATGTTCCAAATATGGCAGCGACAAGAATCACAGTGAAAAGAGAGATACTCACTACAAGACCAAGCTCAATTCCACCGAAAACAGTGGCAATTCCAAAAATCAATAAGGATAACAAAATCCCGTTTACAACGCCAACTAGAGTTTCTTTCCAAATTTTACTTAAAATACCACCTATCTGCTGCTCACCCCGTGCCAATGATTGAACAACAATCGCCGAGGACTGGACGCCAACATTACCGCCCATTGCCGTGATTAAAGGAATAAAAAAGGCCAATTCAGGAATGGAAGCTATACTCAGCTCAAAACCTGAAATCACCTTTGCGCCGAGTATTCCCCCAGCCAAACCAATGATTAACCAAGGTAGTCTGGCTTTAGCAATCTCCCAAATACTGGCATCAGCTTGCATGGGTTCTGAAATTCCTGTTGCCAATTGAAAGTCTTTATCAGCCTCCTCTTTTAAGAAATCCATAACATCATCTAATGTGATTCTTCCTACAAGTTTGTTTTGGTAATCTACGACAGGAACGGTAACAAGGTCATACTTCTCCATCATAGCTGCAACCTGCTCAGGAGTCTCGGATGTTTTTACAGAAATAATATTTTTAGAATTGTAGAGCTCTGCTATTTTTGTTGAAGAATTTGCAATAAGCAATCTTTTCAAAGACAAAACGCCCAAAAGATGTTCTTCCTCATCGGTTACGAATATATTATACACTCTTTCCACGTCCTCAGCTTGCTTCCGAAGTTGTCTCAACGCTCGATTTACCGGCCAGTCTAGCTCTACCTTCAGAAACTCCTTTTGCATGAGACCACCAGCAATATCATCATCGTAATTCAATAAGTCAATAATATCCTCGGCCGCTGCGTCATCTTGCATTTGAGATATTACCTCTTGTATTTTTTCGTCAGGAAGCTCACCTAAAATATCTGCAGCGTCATCGGAATCTAGGTGTTCCATTTGATCGGCAAGCTCCTTTACGCTTAGGGATTCAATAAGTCGATCTCTATTACCTTCCTGCAGGTCCATAAGAATATCTCCTTGTAGCTCTTCGCTACTCAGATGATATACGTATTTTGCTTCTTCATGAGAAAGTTCATCTAAGATATCGGCAATATCTGCATGATGTAATTCCAAAACATGGCTAAGAATCCATGGGCTATCATTTGCCGAAACTCTCTCTTTGAGCTGTTCGATAAATTCTTTTGTTAATTGAAATTGCATCACTTTGTTTTTTTAATCAATCATGACAAAGGCCTTGTACCTCTTGGAATATATCGTGAACGGCAACAACCGCTTTCATTAACGACTTTTCTCTTGCATTTTTACCCACTAACCTATTCAATACGCCACATTTTTTCTCTAAACGCACTAATGATAATGAAACCTCAGGTTTAAGTATAGGTTTTGGCACATCAGAATCTTGTAATAATATCGCTTGCGCATAAAGAGCACCACTCATATTGCGTAATGGCTTAAGATCCCCATTTTCTGCAGAATTAAAGATCTGTGCTAAAACCTTATGAAAGGTATTTTTCTCAGGCCAATTTTCCTTTTCAATTTTGGTTAAAAGTGGTGAGTTCAGCGCGGCTGCGTATTTTTCGGATACTACTCCCCAATCAAGTAAAGACCATATTGCACTTAGGTAATCACCTCTTTTATTTTGATAACGAAGATAATAAGCATGCTCCCAAACATCAATTCCTAAAATTGGAAGCCCTCTCACATCAGAAACATCCATGATTGGATTGTCTTGATTTGGAGAACTACTGACTACCAGTTCTTTGTTCGGTGTTACGACCAACCAAGCCCATCCCGAACCGAATCTTTTCGCTGCTGCAACAGACAGCTGCTTTCGCAATACATCTATTGAGCCAAAGTTTTTACTAATTGCATTTTGCAAAGATTTACTCGGAACACCGGGGGCTGACTTATCGGTTGTCGGTGTAAGTATTTCCCAAAATAGTGTATGGTTATAATGTCCACCTGAATTGTTTCGAACCGCTGAGGTTCTATCGCTCGCATACATTAATAAATCTTCCAAGGATTTGCCTTGAAGTTTTGATTCAGAAACGGCTTTATTTAACTTTCGTACGTAACCTCGGTGATGCTTACTATGATGAATTTCCATCGTTTTTGCGTCTATACCTTGCTCATAAGCGTCGTATTTAAATCGAAGCTCTGGCAAGGTGAAATCTTGAGCAAAAGTCGCCCATGAAATGCTAAAAAAAATGAGATAAATGATGCCTTTCATTTTGCGTGGTTTTATCCAAAGTTAAAACATATTAAAAGCAATCTCCAATACTTACATTCAACTTAAGAACAAGAGGGTGTTAAATGCCCTGAAGGTCAGGGGTTCGCATCGAAATAAAAGCTTTCAATACCCGCTCACCAATGCCAGGAACTGTAACATGAACCAAATAGATTCCTGAGGCAACTGGAATATTGACCTGATTGGTTAGGTTCCAATCCAAGGAGGTGATTGGACTATCTTTTTTGAATGTTCTAATCAGCTTTCCATTTACGGAATAAATACGAATGGTACATCTCTCAGGGAGATTCGTGAATTTAATTCGAGTGTCGAGACGGCTTCTTTCGTACTCCGAAAACGCATAGTAAGGATTTGGTACAACATTGATGATGTCCAAAGCCTCTTTCAATTGATCCTGAGATGCTGTAACAGTAGCAATGTCATCCATACTCCATGAGTACATCGGCTTTCCTCCATTTTCTCCTGAAGCCACATAGTTCTTATACTCTTTATTGATGCGTAGCTTCATGGTAACATCCGTCGAAAGAAGCTCTTGACCTTCTGCCAACATTGGATAACAAATCCACGAAAGCGTCGCGTAAATAGGTCTACAATTCGCCGTAGTTGGACTTGACTCTGCAGCATCAATCAGTACTTTTAATTGGTGACCGCCTGCCTGTTCTGCCTGCTCCGGAATGTATGCAGGTAAATCGTAGGACTGGCTATATCCATTCACTGTCTTGATATCTTTGCTATATACATATATTGGATGCACACCTCCCATCAACGGAGTCCCGACATTACTTACCAAATTCGATGTTGGGTTCCAAATCATATCGGCACCATTCTCTCCACCTAAAAAGGAATTCTCTCCAAAAGCCATGTACAACCTGGCGCCTGTCTCCAAATCAATCGCATAACCAGGGAACCAGCCCATACCCGTTCCAGAACCATCTTCCATCCCGTCTTTACCAACACTCGGGCTCATTCTTAATTTACCAGCAGCAGCTCCACCAATGTTCAGACCTGCATCACGTCCTGTTTCAAATACTGGGCAACGTGTCCACAAATCTTGATTGCTTGTAAATACAATATCTACACTTGGTGCAAAGCTAATCGCAGCATTTTTCCGAACATTCGTAGCTACAGTTCCTAGATAAGCCATTGGCGCATAATCAGCTTGGTATCCGACCAGTTGATGTGGTGCAATTATTCCTTCAAGTAGACCTTCCCATACTGGGCTTTGGTCCTTGGTGATTTCATCTTGGTAGTTACATGGGTTCAAATAACTTGGACCATCATCCAAACATTCTGTATCCTCATCTGGGTCATATTCACCACAAATAACCCAGTTTGTTGGGTAATAAGCGTCATTGTCGTTCACTCCCGTTAACCATTGTTTCGATGAATCTGCGAAGTTAATTGATGAGGAGATCATCGTTGTTGTCTTGGTTTCTGGACCTCCTGAATTTCCACTCGCAGGAACAAAATATTTCTCCTGTTTGATTTGAACAGAAATACCCCACTCAGGAACAATCTGCTCATTATCAAAGGCAATAGTCCTTTGGGAAGTAACTGAATCCAAAGGTGTTACATCATCTTCAGAAGCATAGCGATAAATTACCCAGCTTGCCGTATCTGCAGCATTACCAGAATTCTGAACAGTATAGTCTCTAAATTTACACTCGAAATATCCGCTCGCTAAATTCAATGGGTCAACTACCTTCACATTTATAGGTCCTTTACCATAATCATAGGTCGGCGTTAACATAGAACCTTGAGCTAAAATCTCATCGATACTTTCCTGTGTCAATTCGAGGTCTCTATTTCCATTTCCAAATCCATCTAAACGTGTGATTTGAGGGGAAGAACCGTATTCTATCAATTGAAGTGTACCACCAGCCTCTGCAATTGGTGCGTGAGGAACAGCTGGTGTACTGCTGATTGCCGTTCCGTCAAAATTCAAACGAGACGAAATATATGGTTTTCTCTGCCCGTCTAACAACGTAGGGTCCTCAGGATTGTACTCCTTGAATTGGTTGTATGCGTAAGCCACAGCGACGTAATAATAGGTCTTATGGTTCACCAAAGTTGGACTACCCTGAGCAAATTTATCCTCAGTTAATTTGAATGAATGACGAATACCATTGTTAGAACCGTCAACCATCTCTACAGGAATTGAAAATCCTAAAGCCTCATCAAAATCAAAGTTTATCACTCTATCAATGTCATTTTCAATATCACATTGTGCGACTAATCGAGCCTTTTCAGGATCAGAGATATCAGCAACAGATGTTTCGACATCTTTCAATTGGTAAATTTGGTAACCCTCAAATCGGTAGTAACGATCAACTGATGGATCCGCAATATTAATCTCATCTAGCTCTTCATAAGCTTCTTCATAATTGTTTGAAGAAGATGGATTGTCAATCGTAAGAATTAATTCATTTTCTAATTCTTGGATTGTCAATCTTGGTGCATCTGGCGGGGATAGTATTTTAAAACACGCATCAAATAGTGCTTGGGCCTTTGTATCAGCCTGCTTCATTGCTTCAACAGAAGCGTATAAATCTCCGTCTGTAGATCTTCCGAATACAATACCAACCGTAATATTATTTATAGCTCCTGGTCGCAGTGTAAATGGGCCTGCAGACTGCACAAACCTTCGGTCAGCAGGAGGGTTATTGTTGGTACTTTCAAACCATCCATCAGGAAAGGCTGATGACATATCAACACCACCGGTAGCCCAATTCAATGGATCAGATAAACCTGGGAACATGTAATCAGATAATACTGTAGAAGCCCCCGTTGAACCTGTATACCCCAGTCCGCCATAAAACATATCGGAGCCATTTGCCCAATTACCCTGCATGAAGTTATAATACTCCGCTGCATTTGAAGGGTCATTATAGGGTGGCGCTGAAGTTGACGTATAATACGTAAATCGTCTCATCCCAAAGCGCTCATTGTCAATGATACTATCGGAGTATCCGATACCAACGCCTTTATATACAATACCATTGTTCGCGAGTGCATCTGTTACAGAAGGAACAACCATTTCACCTGTTTCTTCATTAAAGTAAGGACCAGGATTGTCTAGCTCATCAGCATCCTGATAAGGACCTTCAAAGAAATCACAACCTATAGCTGGAGGATTTTCACCATAACCAGGTTTACCACCATCTGCTTGGTCAATTAAGTCACCATTCAGTGCATATCCCAAACCACGTGAAACATCACAACCTACATAATCATCCGTATAGTTTCCGATGTCTGC
>Ga0163111_10001665_pt1 | contig 13846 bp, 2 predicted proteins | sample CRUFie1St18metaG_FD_109645 | JGI IMG/M metagenome (GOLD analysis project Ga0163111, IMG submission 109645) | Marine microbial communities from the Costa Rica Dome - CRUD Field 142mm St18 metaG | ecosystem: Environmental > Aquatic > Marine > Oceanic > Photic zone | place: Costa Rica: the Eastern...
CCCGCCGCCCCCCCCCCCGCCCCCCCCCCCCCCCCCCCCCCCCCCGGGCCCCCCCCCCGGCCCCCCCCCCCCCCCGGCGCCGGGGGGGGGGCGCCCGCCGCCCCCCCCGGGGGGGGGGGGGGGGGGGGGGGGGGGGGGATGGAGGGGGGAGACCGCGGGTCCTGACACGGCGCGAAACTCCCCGCCGCTGCAGGAATGGGAGCAGCTACGCGCCGAGGAGGAGAACGAGAAGAGCGAGGACCAGCCCAAGGTCCTGGCAACCTTCGACACCCGGCCGGGGGAGGTGCCGCGAGTGGTGCTGGTCGAGCGGGAGAAGCGCAAGTTTGCGGCCTTCCAGCTCACGGCGAATCTCGACAGCTCGATGGAGCAGATCGAGCAGTCGGGCGGCGGGCTCACCGTGGAGCTCTTCGACGACACCGAGTTCGAGTCGCGCGAGCTGGGCGACTGGTGCCCCCCGCCGGGGGCCATGGGCAAGGAGGTTGCGCGGGCCACCCTGGACGGGCTGGAGTGGCGCCCGTGCGGGGTTATGGCCTTCGAGGGGGGGGACCAGGGGTCGGAGGAGGCCGGGAGGTACCTGGTGCGCTTCCGCGGGGAGCACGACGTGCACTGGGTCAGCCGGCTGAGGATCTGCTTCGACATGGAGGACCCGGGCTGCTACGTCCAGCGGGTGCAGAAGGCAGTGCAGCTCCACCGCGATGCCGTGGCGCAGCTCGAGCACAACCTCTTCATCGACAGCATGCCGACCGACGACATCCCGCCGCTGAGCGTAGAGCAGATCAACCGCATCCTGGGGTACGGGCTCAACTCGAAGCGGCTGAAAGACAAGCTCATGGACACATCGCAGCTCATCAACGAGGTCAACATTGACTTCGCACGGACGATGAACAAGATCGTGTTCGACGAGTACTCGAAGAAGGTGAAAGCAGAGGAGGCGCAGAGCTCGGAGGAGGGGACCCGGGCGGGGAGTCTGCTAGGGGGTGGCCAGCTCGTTGCCCTCCCGGACAGCAGCTTCTCCCAGACGGAGAGCATCTTCGCACGGGCGCTATCAACGCCAAATGACTACCCGGAGTGCAACTTCCCGGAGTTGTTCAGCGAGTTCTCCTTCCAATCCTTCCTGACCCAGCCGGAGGTGATCTCGACGCTCCTCAAGGTCAGGGCGGAGTGCCTCAAGATCCAGAAGCTGAATCTGCTGAACACCTTCCTCGTCAAGAGCAGCCGGCTGGAGGAGTTTGAGCAGCTCCAGATGCAGGCATGCGACCAGACCTGCAACCTGCTGAAGGAGAGTTGGGTGCAGGCCATCAAGAGCGCGGTGCAGAACTCGCTGAAGGACGTGGGCAAGGGCTGGTACAGCATCGCCAACATCAGCCAGGAGATCTACCCATCGTCCAAGCTCAAGAAACTCTTGAAGGTGGTCACATTTCTGATGGAGGAGACCCTGCGAGGCCTCCTCGAGGACTCCGTGTCGAAGTTCGCCGAGTTCATCAAGAATATCTGCCCGGAGGCGATCACCGTGGAGTCTCCGAATTCTGTCGCCGTGACCATGAAGGACCGCTTCACCACGAAGCGCCAGAACATCTTTGCGTTGGAGATCAACATTGTCGATGGCAGGATGGAGTACAACACGCCGCTCCCCCATTTCGTACAGGGGGTGCGCAAGGTTTTCGATCACGTCTCGACCTCGATCCAGAACATCCCGACCATCGAGCCCATGATCATGGAGAATCTGTTCTGGAGCCACACGCCCATGCTCACTGTGGCGCAGTCGTCATTCGAGAAGGTGGACGCGCTCAAGGAGGAGACCTGCGCCTGCCTGGCTCTGACAGTCGAAAGCTTGAGCGAGTACTTGGACACGTACAGCAGCTACAACGAGGCGCTCGAGCACGACGTCCAGGCGGATGTCGACGGCCTGCTTGAAGCGGAAGACGGCGTCACTTCTTCTATCCTCGTCAAGGAGACCCAGGTCTGCAAGGAGGAGCACGAGAGCATCGCCCGACTAGTGCCGCGTATCATGGCGGTGACGCCCTTCAACGTCAACTGCAAGAACGTCAAGGAGTTCCTGCTCCTGCAGCAAGAGACGAAGCTCCAACTGCTAAACAACCTCATGGCGTCCCTACCGCGCGAAAAGGTGCAGGCCACGTGCCAGAAGTTCGAAGCCATCCAGGCGGCCCTGCGGAAGAAGCCGACCTGTCCCGAGGACGTGGACGAGATGCGCCAGTATATGGAGACGGTGCCCGCGATGGTGGCGGAGCTCGAGGTACAGCTGCAGGAACAGGAATCGTTCTATGGGGCCCTCAACACAATGTGTCTGAATCTCAGCGACGCCGACTCGCAGATCTACTACACAGGCCATGGATGGAGCGTTCGGGTCGACGCGCTCATGGAAAAAACGGCTTTGAGCATGGAAAAGGAGCAGGCGCAGTACGAAAACGAAGCAAAGGAGCAGCAGGAGATCTTCGAGGGGACGCTGGTCAACCTGGAGGCGATCATCTCGAACTTGTCACAGTACACGGATGTGAGCAAGCTCGATTACGCTGCCAATGAGGTGAAGCAGATCGGTGAGCAGCTGAAACAAGCTGTCGCCGACGCCGCCTTGTACAACAGCCACGAGGTTCTCTTCGACAAGCCCCAGACAGACTACAGCATGCTGAAGGGAGTCTCCGACACCTACCAGCCCTATTCCGACTTCTGGTCCACAGCGGCGTCCTGGAAGCACTCAATGGACGGGTGGCTGACCGGGCCATTCGTTTCTCTTGACGCTGAAGAGATGGAAAAGCGCGTCAACGAGTCCTGGAAAACCATGTACAAGGTCGGGAAGCTGTTCACTGTGCGTGGCGTGCCTGTTTGCGCAGCCAATTGCGAGGAGCTCCGGATCGAAGTCGAAGAGTTCAGGGAAAAGGCCCCCGTGATCTCTTCTCTGCGGAGCCCGGGGATGCGTGAGCGCCACTGGGTCCAGATCTCCAGCGAGCTTGGGCAGAAAATGCACCCTGATGAGGAGTTCACGCTCACGATGGCACTGGAGATGGGCATCGTGGAGCACTCAGAGAACATAATAAAGATCTGCGACGTCGCGAACAAGGAGTACTCCATCGAGCAGGCTCTGCTGAAGATGAAGAACGAGTGGAAGGACGTCGAACTCCAGGTGAAGGAATACAGGGAAACAGAGACCTACATCATCAAGGTAGAGGAGCAATTCATGCAGCAGCTGGACGATCACATCGTGATGACCCAGTCAATGAGTTTCTCGCCGTACAAGAAGCCCTTCGAGGAAGAGATCGCCGACTGGGAGAAGCAGCTGAACCTGGTGAGCGAGGTTCTCGACGAGTGGATCTCCCTGCAGAGGGCGTGGATGTACCTGGAGCCGATCTTCAGCAGCCCGGACATCCAGCACCAGCTCCCCCTCGAAGGAAAGCGCTTCGCTAACATCGACAAGGTCTGGCGCAAGACCCTCTCAAACGCCTACGCGAGTCCCCACATGATCACGTTCTGCGCCTCCTCGAAACTCCTCGACAGCTTCATTGAGGGAAACAAGATGCTGGACTCGGTGCAGAAGGGCCTCGCAGACTACCTAGAGACGAAGCGGCTCGCATTCTCGCGCTTCTTCTTCCTCTCCAACGACGAGCTCCTGCAGATCTTGAGCCAGACGAAGAACCCCTTAGCCGTCCAGCCCCATCTCCGGAAATGTTTCGAGGCCGTCCAGAGCCTTGATTTCGCTGACAATCTTGAGATCAGCGCCATGAACTCCAAGGAAGGGGAGCGGGTCCCCTTCGCCAAAACGATGTTCCCGGAGGGCAACGTGGAGATCTGGCTTGGGGAAGTGGAGGAAAGGATGAGGTCTTCCATCCACCACCAGACGAAGGAGGCTGTGGAGTCGTACCCGTCCGCTGTCCGGACGGAGTGGGTGCGGGAGTGGCCGGCCATGGTGGTGCTGTCTGGGACAGCCGTGTACTGGTGCCAGGGGGTCGAGCAAGCAGTAGAGTCCGAGTCTCTGCCCGAATTCTTCGACAAGTGCGTTGAAGACCTCACCGGGCTGACTGACTTAGTGCGGGGCCAGCTCTCCGGATTGGAGCGCATGACCCTCAGCGCGCTCATCACCATGGATGTGCACGCCCGGGATGTCACCGCAAATCTTGTGGAGGCGAAGCTGTCCTCGACGAGCGCTTTTGAATGGGTGTCCCAACTGCGCTATTACTGGAAAAACAAGTCCGGTGAGCAAGAGGACATCTGGGTGGACATGGTGCAAGCCAGCATCGTGTACGGGTACGAGTACCTTGGCAACACCCCACGCCTTGTGGTGACCCCTCTCACGGACCGCTGCTACATGACTCTCATGGGCGCCATGCACATGAACCTTGGCGGGGCCCCTGCAGGGCCTGCGGGGACCGGTAAGACTGAGACGACCAAGGATCTTGCCAAGGCTTTGGCTAAGCAGTGCGTGGTCTTCAACTGTTCTGATGGTCTGGACTACTTAGCGATGGGCAAATTTTTCAAGGGACTTGCCAGCTCGGGTGCGTGGGCGTGCTTCGACGAGTTCAACCGCATCGATCTCGAGGTGCTTTCCGTGGTAGCGCAGCAGATCCTGACCATCCAGATGGCCATCCAGCAGAAGTTGAAGCGATTCGTTTTCGAAGACACTGAGATTAGCCTGAACTTCGCATGTAGCGTCTACATCACCATGAACCCGGGGTACGCTGGGCGTTCCGAGCTTCCAGACAACCTCCAGGCGCTTTTCCGGCCGTGCGCCATGATGGTCCCCGACTACGCCCTCATCGCTGAGATTTGCCTGTACTCCTACGGCTACAGGGATGCCAAAAATCTTGCCCGGAAGATGGTGGCGACTTTCAAGCTCTGCTCCGAGCAGCTGTCAAGCCAGGACCACTACGACTATGGCATGCGTGCGGTCAAGTCTGTCATTACGGCTGCTGGAAATTTGAAGCGGGACTTCCCGGACGACGACGAAGAGCTCCTCCTGCTGCGGGGTCTGCGGGATGTCAATGTCCCCAAGTTCCTCTCGCATGACCTGCCTCTTTTCAGCGGCATCATCACAGACCTCTTCCCTGGGGCGACCCCAGCCTCCGTTTCCTACGACGAGCTGATCAACGCCGTCAAGGTCGCGTGCAAAGAGCAAAAAGTGCAGCCCGTGGGCTCGTTCCTCGGCAAAATCATCCAGTTGTACGAGACCACGATTGTGCGTCACGGGCTCATGCTCGTAGGCCCTACCATGGGTGCCAAGAGTGCCAACTACCGGGTCCTTGCCTCCGCGATGACAGCCTTGAGAGAGCAGGAGCGCTTTGAAAAGGTTCACATCGTTGCTTTGAACCCCAAGAGCATCACGATGGGGCAGCTTTACGGCGAGTTTGACCCCAACACGCACGAGTGGACGGATGGCGTGCTCGCATGCTACATGCGCGAGTGCAGCGAAGACACCAAGCCCGACAAGAAGTGGATCATGTTCGACGGCCCCGTTGATGCCATCTGGATCGAGAACATGAACACGGTGCTGGACGACAACAAGAAGCTCTGCCTCGTGAGCGGAGAGATTATCCAGCTCTCCAACCAGATGACGATGATGTTCGAGGTCGAAGACCTCGCCGTCGCCTCGCCAGCCACCGTGAGCCGCTGCGGGATGGTTTACATGGAACCTACAGCGCTGGGCATTGAGCCTTTCTTGGTCTCTTGGCTGGAGAGCCTCCCCGAATGCATCATTGGCAAGCAGTCGTTGCTCGCGGCCATGTTCCGGGCGCTCGTCCCGGAGCTTATCCGCTTCGTCCGCAAGAATTTGAAGGAAACCGTGGCGACAACGGACCTGAACTTGGTTAGTTCTCTCTTCAGCCTCATGGACTCGATGGTGAAGCCTCATATCCGAGTCGAAGGCGAGGACCCGCTGACGGCGGAAGAGCTCAAGAAGCTGGCCGACATTGTTGGTAGCCTCTTCTTGTTCTCCATGGTGTGGTCAGTCGGAGCGTCTTGCGACAAAGAAGGCAGGTTGAAGTTCGACAAGTTCATGAGGGAAACTGTCGCGCTGAGGTGTTCAAAGATGGTGAAGCCCTTCATGCCGCCCGATTCTGAGAGTGTCTACGAATGGTGCTTCGACCAAGAGTCTCTCGAATGGGTGCACTGGATGGATACGATTCCACCTTTCGAGTGCAACCCCGACCTGCCGTTCTCAGAGATCATCGTGCCTACCCCTGACACAGTTCGCTACACTTTCCTCCTGGATGCCTTCATCAAGAGTGAGAAGCACGTGCTTTGCGTCGGTGAGACTGGTACCGGTAAGACTCTCAATGTGACGAGCAAATTGATGACTGGGCTGAGCGACAAGTTGATACCTCTATTCGTCACTTTCTCAGCCCGAACCAGCGCAAACATGACGCAGGACACGATCGACGGGAAACTGGAGAAGCGACGCAAGGGTGTCTTCGGCCCGCCGACGGGCAAGAAGTTTGTCATGTTCGTGGACGACCTCAACATGCCCCAGAGAGAAAAGTACTTCGCCCAGCCCCCCATCGAGCTGCTCCGGCAGTGGATGGACCACAAGGGGTGGTACGACAGGAAGCCTCCATGCGCCTTCCGCAACATCGTTGACCTTTCCATGGTCGCCTCCATGGGCCCTCCCGGAGGCGGGAGAAACCCTGTCACCAACCGCTTCCTGCGCCATTTCAACTTCATTTCCTTCACGGAGATGTCGGACACCAACATCGCCATCATCTTCAATTCCATACTGGAATCGTTCCTGGCGAAGTCATTCCCCGAACTTCAACACCTGAGCAAGGGCATTGTTCAGGGGAGTATCAATGTGTACAATGCAGTGCGCACAGAGCTGCTCCCTACTCCGGCGAAAAGCCACTACACCTTCAACATTCGTGACATGTCGCGCGTCATTCAAGGCACGATGAGGGCGCACAAGAAAGCCATCACGGGCAATAACGGGCTGCTCGCGCTGTGGCTACACGAACTGCAGCGCGTGTTCAAAGACCGTCTCATCAACGATCAGGACCGAGAATGGTTCCAGGACCTCCAGAAGAAGGAGCTTACGGCTTGCTGCAGCACAGAGTGGAAAGACATCATGGGCGAAACAGACCGCCTCGTCTTCTGCGACTTCCTGATCCCCGGCGCGGACCCGCAGATCTACCAGCAGGTCCAGAGTCTGAACGACCTCATGAAGGTCGTGGAGGAGAGCTTGGAGGACTACAACTCCGTCTCAAACAAGCCAATGAAGCTGGTGATGTTCTTGGACGCGATCGAGCACGTCTCTAGGATCTCGCGCATCGTGTCATCGCCGAAGGGGAATGCGCTCCTCCTGGGTGTTGGAGGCAGTGGGCGGCAAAGTCTGACTCGCCTCGCGTGCTACATCCAGGACTTTGAAGTTTTCCAGATAGAGATTGCCAAGGGCTACGGGCAGATCGAGTGGCGCGATGACCTCAAGACGGCCTTGATGATGGCCGGCAAAGACGGAAAGGAGACGGTGTTCCTCTTCACGGACACGCAGATTCAGACCGAGTCATTCCTCGAGGACATCAACAACATCCTGAACTCGGGAGATGTGCCCAACCTCTACGGCAACGACGACATCGAACAGATCAATGCGGCAATGCGGCCCCTGATGACCGCTGCAAAGCTGCCCATCACGAAGATGGGCATGTTCGCGTACTACATCAATAGGGTCCAGGCGAACTTGCACATCGTCCTTTGTTTCTCTCCGATTGGCGACATGTTCAGGAACAGGCTGCGAATGTTCCCCTCCCTGGTGAACTGCTGCACCATCGACTGGTTCGCTGAGTGGCCCGACGAGGCTCTCCAATCTGTGGCGAACTACTTCCTCAATGACGTGGACACGTCGATCGGAGACCAGGACGTGAAGGCGGGCATCGTATCGGCCTGTCAATTTATTCACCAGAGCGTAGAAGGCCAGACAAAAGTGTTCTACGAGCAACTGCGCCGCCACTGCTATGTGACGCCCACCAGCTACTTGGAGCTTCTGAACACTTTTATTAAGCTTCTGGGAGAAAAGAGGCAGGAAGTAGGAGTCATGCGCGACAGGCTCCAGACCGGTTTGGACAAATTGGGCTCCACTGCAAAGGAGGTCGCAGTCATGCAGACGGAGCTTACGGACTTGCAGCCTGTCCTTGCGCAGACTGCAAAGGAAGTCGAGGACATGATGGTTATCATCACGAGGGACAAGAAGGAGGCTGACGAGACAAAGAAGACCGTGACGCAGCAGGAAGCGGACGCCTCCATTCAGGCGCAGCAAGCGAAGGAGATCGCGGCCGATGCTCAGGCAGACCTTGACAAGGCGCTCCCAGCCCTCGACGCCGCCTTGGAAAGTCTCAAAAAGTTGTCAAGAAACGATGTCGTCGAGGTGAAGTCGCTGAAGAACCCGCCCGATGGCGTCCGTCTGGTGATGGAAGCGTGCTGCATCATGTTCGAGGAGAAGCCAAAGATGGTTGCCGACCCCAACAAGATCGGGAAAAAGATTGCAGACTACTGGGAGCCTGCCCAGAAGCTCCTGGTGGATCCCACCAAGTTCCTGAGAAACCTCATGGAGTACGACAAGGATAATATCCCCGATGCCGTGATCACCAAGATCGCGCCCTACATAGACATGGAAACATTCACGCCTGAGGCCATTTCCAAGGTCTCCAAGGCGTGTACCTCAATTTGCATGTGGGCGCGCGCAATGTACATCTACCATAACGTGACTCTGCAAGTTGCACCGAAGCGTGCGGCTCTGGAAGAGGCCCAAGCCAAGCTAGCCAAGACCACTGCGGAGCTGCAAGAAGCACAAGAGAAGCTTCGCAAGGTCGAGGAAAAAATTGCCGTTCTCGAGAAGGACTTCTCTGAGGCGATGGCCAAAAAGGAAGCCCTTGCGCAACAGGTAGAGGACTGCACCATCAAACTCGAGCGCGCGGAGAAACTGATTGGAGGCCTGGGCGGGGAAAAGGTGCGCTGGACCGAAACGGTGGAGCAGCTCTCCAAGGACCTCATCAACGTCATGGGAGATGTGATCATCAGTGCTGGGACGATTGCCTACTCAGGCCCCTTCACCCCTCAATTTCGCAGCACTCTGTGCAAGGAGTGGGCGGGTGAGCTGAACCAGCTGAAGGTACCGCACACCCCAGGCACAACCATCGTGGCTTGCCTTCAGGACCCAGTGAAGATTCGCGCGTGGAATATTGCTGGGCTTCCCATGGACACCGTATCAGTGGAGAATGCCATTATCGTCTCGAAAGCCAGGCGGTGGCCCCTCATGATCGACCCGCAGGGCCAGGCCAACAAGTGGATCAAGAACATGGAGAAGGAACGCGGGATCGACGTCGTGAAGCTCACCGACAAGGACTACCTGCGGACTCTCGAGAACGGTGTTCGGTTCGGTCGGGCGGTGCTCCTAGAAAACATTGCCGAGGAGTTGGACGCGGCCCTTGAACCGCTCCTGCTGAGGCTGACGTTCAAACAGGGTGGGAACGAAGTCATTAAGATTGGCGACAACGTCATTCCCTACCACCAGGATTTCCGGTTCTACATCACGACGAAGCTCCGGAACCCGCACTACGCCCCTGAGGTTTCGGTGAAGGTGTCGCTTCTGAACTTCTTCGTGACGCTCGAGGGCCTGGAGGACCAGCTTCTCGGTATTGTTGTCACGGAGGAGCGCCCTGACCTCGCCGAAATGAAAAACCAGCTTGTCGTGTCGAACGCCAGGATGAAGAAGGAGCTCAAAGAAATCGAAGACAAGATCTTGTACCTGCTTTCTGCTTCGGAGGGCAACATCCTCGACGACGAGACTCTGATCAACACCCTGGCGCAGTCCAAGGTCACCTCGAACGAAATCACGGCAAAGGTAGTGGAGGCAGAGAAAACGGAGAAGGAGATTGACGCAACCCGCGAGCTCTACCGTCCGGTGGCCATCCGGGCGTCGCTGCTCTTTTTCTGTATCTCCGACCTCGCCCTTGTGGACCCAATGTACCAATACTCTTTGGCATGATTCATCGAGCTCTTCGTCCGGAGCATCGGGGCAGCCGACAAGTCCGACAACGTTGAGGAGCGCGGGAACATTCTGAACGCGCATTTCACATACTCTCTTTACAACATGATCTGCCGTTCTCTCTTTGAGAGACACAAGCTGATGTTCTCGCTCTTGCTCACGATCAAGATCCTCCAGAACGAGGGGCAGATCGACCCGGTCGAGTGGAGGTTCCTGCTCGCGGGCGCAATGTCCACGGAAACCTCTATGCCGAACCCCGCCTCTGAATGGCTGACGGAAGAGTCTTGGGTCGAAATTTTGAACCTGTCCAACCAGTGCAAGAATTTCGACGGCTTCGCGCAGGACTTCGCAATGAACATCGACCTGTACAAGAATCTCTTCGAGGCGAGCGACGCGCACAAGCAGCCCTTCTCCGAGAAGTACAAGGACCTCTCGAGCTTCCAGAGGCTCTGCGTTCTCCGATGCCTGCGGGCTGACAAGCTGCTCCTCGGCGTCCAGGACTTTATCAGCTCTGAAATCGGGGCGAAGTTCATCGAGCCGCCGCCTTACGATCTCAAGGAATGTTACAAAGAGTCGACCTGCACGACTCCTCTAATCTTCGTCCTCTCCACAGGGACGGACCCCATGGCCGACCTCTTGTCTCTTGCGACTGAGCTGAAGTTTTTGAAGAAGTTCGAGGCCGTGTCGCTCGGCCAGGGCCAGGGTCCCAAGGCCGAGCGCCTGCTTCAGAACGGGATGGACCGGGGTCTTTGGATCTGCCTCCAGAACTGCCACCTCTCCGTCAGTTGGATGCCCACGTTGGAGCGCATTGTGGAGGAGATGGAGCCCGAGAAGGTGCACAAGGATTTCCGCTTGTGGCTCACGTCAATGCCGAGCCCGTCTTTCCCGGCACAGGTTCTGCAGAACGGGATCAAGATCACGCTTGAGCCGCCAAAAGGTCTCAAGGGCAACCTCGCGAGGTCATTCGCCAAGATCAACGACACGTTCATTGACGAATGCAAGAAGCCGGAAGAGTTCCGTAAGATCCTGCTCGGGCTTTGCCTCTTCCACGCCGTCATCCAGGAGCGCCGCAAATTCGGCCCCCTCGGGTGGAACATCCGATACGGCTTCACGGACGGCGACCTCATGGCGGGCCAGAAGCAGCTTCAGATGTTTCTGGACGAGTATGATGTGACACCTTTCAAAGTCATCAGATTCCTGTGCTCTGAGATCAACTACGGTGGCCGCGTGACGGACGACAAAGACCGCCGCCTGATCAACAATCTCCTGTACCGCTTCTGCAACGAAGATGTTGCCAACATGGATGGCTACTCTTTCTCAGACTCGGGCACATACAAGGTCCCTGCAATGGAGAACATCGCCGACTGCAAGAACTACATTAAGAGCCTCCCCCTCGTGCCGAGGCCGGAGGTGTTTGGCCTCCACGACAACGCCGACATTACCTGCGACCGCAATGAGGGGTACGAGGTGCTCGCCACAGTCCTCTCCCTGCAGCCCCGCCAGTCTGCCGGTGCAGGCCTCTCGCGGGAGGAGGTCATCACGAAGACGGCGGAGGACATGAAGAGCAAGACGCCGCCGGCGTATGACATCGAGGCGGTCTCGCTCAAGTTCCCCACGAGCTACAGGGAGAGCATGAACACGGTGCTTACCCAGGAGTGCACAAGGTACAACAGCCTGCTGCAGGTCATGGCAACTACACTCGCTAGCGGCATCAAGGCCCTGAAAGGTCTCGTGGTCATGTCCCCCGAGCTTGAAGCTGTCACGAACGCAATCTTCGACAACCGCGTCCCGGAATCCTGGGCCGCCAAGTCCTATCCGAGTCTGAAGCCGCTCTCCAGCTGGATGTCCGACCTGTTGGAGCGCACCCGCTTCATTTCTGATTGGATAGAGAAGGGCATCCCGCCGGTTTACTGGATCTCGGGCTTCTTCTTCCCCCAAGCATTCCTCACGGGAACTCTGCAGAACTACGCCCGTAAGATGACGCTCCCCATCGACTCCGTCGGGTTCAAATTCGTCGTGGAGGACACGCTCACTCGCGACACTTGTGCGGTGGGACCCGACGATGGGTGCTACATCCGCGGCCTCTACTTCGAGGGGGCCCGCTGGAGTTACGAGGAGCACACCATCACGGAGAGCCGCCCCAAGGAGCTCTTCACCGACATGCCCTTTATCTGGCTCAAGCCGGAGGAGCAAAGCGGGGCCGCCTCCTCGGAGGGGATCTACACTTGCCCTGTGTACAAGACCCTCACCCGCGCAGGAACCCTGTCGACCACCGGGCATTCGACGAATTTTGTCATCTACATGGACATACCGTCCGACAAGCCGCAGTCCCACTGGATCAACCGGGGCGTCGCGCTCTTCTGCGCGCTCGCCTTCTAAGCGCCACATCGGGGCTGCCCTGTATCATTGTAAATCTGTATCTGTACTGCCTAAGCAAGAACACATCACATTTTTTAATGCACTCTATGCACTGAATTAACCGTTCCACCACATCAGGAAGTCCCCGTACGAGGTGAAGCCCGTGCCCTCCGGGTCGAGCTGCTCCTCTGACTCTCGCACCTGCTGGGCGCTGAGCTCGAGGCCGAGCGTCTCGAGAAGGGCCTTGAGCTTGTCCCGAGGCACACGGCCTTCACCCCCGACGTCAAACTTCATGAAGGCCTGCCGGACGGTGTATTCGTCCGGCTCTCCCGGAATCTCCAGGTTACCCTCGCCGGGGGCCGGCGGAGAGCCCGCGAGTCCCAGCGCCTTCTGCAACTCGTCGTACGCGACCATCTGCTCCTGCTGCTTCACCTTGAGCTTCTCAATGAGGCCTAGCTCCCACTCGGCCATCCGTTGCAGCTCTGCCTCGTTCTTGGCCAGAACCAGCCGCTCCTCCTCTAGCCGGCGGCGGTAGTTGTCCTTCACCTCGGTCATGTACTCCTGCTTCTTCTTGCGGAGCTTGCTCTGCGCTTGCGCCTGGGACTTCCGGATCTCCTCCATGTTCCGCTGGGCATCCACCAGCTGCTGAATGCGGAAGTTTTCCCTCTCCTCTTGGTACTGCTGCTTCTTCTCCCGCGTCTCGACGCTGCTCAGTTGCTTCTCCTTGAGCAGCTTCTTCTTGGCCAGGTGTTTCTTCTTCAGATGGGCGCCCTTGGCCTCGTACTGCTCCGCCCGGAGCTGGACCACCTCCTCTACTTCCTTCTCCTGTGCGCGCACCTTCTCGGCCTGGCGCTCTCTGTTGCGTTCCTGGAGTTCCAGCACGTCGCGTACGCGGTCGCGCGTCTCCGCGATGCGGCGATCCACCCGTACGCCCTCCCGCTCCAGCTGCCGCACGCGGTTCTTCAACCGACGCCGGTCCTCCTCGGTGGCCTGCCGGGCACGTTGAGCGTCCAGCAGCCGCGACGGGCCATCAGAGTCATTGCCTGCCATGGGCAGGAGGGGGGGCAGCAGGAGATGGGCGCGGTGGGGGGGGGGCGGGGGCGGTCAGCTCGTTCCTTCTCGCGAACGGGCGCGCGCCCGACGTACGGCTGGGATGAGGGGGCGTTCAATTTGGTCCTGTCCCCAGGCTCCCTCTCGGCCGCTGCTGCGCCTGGGATGCTGGCGTCGAGGACGCGTGTGAGGGCCCCACCCTCCAGGCGGGGGGCCGAGGTGCCGGCCCCCCGGCCTCGACGGAGCCCCCAGCTGTAGGTACTGGCGGCGAGGGAAGGGGGCCGGCGGGGGGGGAGGAGTGCGGTGGGCAGGACTCACCCCGGCTCGTGGTAGCCTCGGACAGCACCCGGCGATCCCCGCCGGCAGACTTCCTGGCGCCAGACATGCCCTGCCACCACCCCGCCCTCTCAACCGCGGCCCGCCGCTGCCCCGCCAGTACGCGAGCGGCTGGGCGCGGCTCGA
>Ga0163111_10001666_pt1 | contig 13840 bp, 15 predicted proteins | sample CRUFie1St18metaG_FD_109645 | JGI IMG/M metagenome (GOLD analysis project Ga0163111, IMG submission 109645) | Marine microbial communities from the Costa Rica Dome - CRUD Field 142mm St18 metaG | ecosystem: Environmental > Aquatic > Marine > Oceanic > Photic zone | place: Costa Rica: the Eastern...
GGTCTGTTGTGAACCATATATCTGAATATGTCCATGAACTCTCCTTTCACAGTCATTACTTTGAACCCTGCACAGACCCTGAACATTGGGTGCTCGTGCAATTTGCATTTAATACATTTCTCATAAAGATTCCACGCTGACTCAAACGGATCAGAATTGAATTTGTTAACACTGGATTTGTTAAGATCAACTAAACGACTAAGCGTTTGATCTACCTGCTGGTGTGCATTCTGCAATCCCTGACTAAAACCTCTTCGGTTAGAAAGTAGTTTAATCCAAGAGTCATACTGCCCCTGGTTGTTAGGCTTATTACGTTTTTTTTCATTCAATGTATATTTCCACACTGTACTGTTCTGTGTTAACGGACAAGATTTTTCCTTAGTGTGAGGATAACGAATGGACCCGATAGTATGGAACAACTGATAGAGATATGGTCTATATCTCAGTAACAATTGTCGGTACTGTTCTACCGCAGGAGTATCGTTCACTAACACATTATAATTAAACTTCTTTTTATTATTTAATTCTGTATAATTTTTTGCATAGTTTCCATGATTATTTCCGTTTTTCAATTTGTTTTTTTTCTGAAACGTGTGGTACGTTTCATCTTCTTTTTTTGGTGGATCTTCATCTCGCATGGTATTGTGTACACACTCTGCCCTCCAATAAAGTGGAATATTACAGAAACGTGGAAGAAGACTGTCTATGTCTTTTAGGTTATTTCGGTATTTTGAAAATAACGGTTTCACGTCAACAAGACTTTTGTCTTGGAAAACATTTCTTTCATGAGCAAGATATTGGCTCATTGCCTGCTTCAAATAATATACAAGAATATCTTCTTCTGTAGAGTTTCTCCCTAGAATCGTGGGTATGTGTTTAGGATCTGGTATGCTCCTGATGTTTTCTACGTGTTTTGCAATCACGTCTCCGTACTTTTCCCATAGTTTGTATATCTTATCCATCTTATCATCATTTAGAGTTTTATCTGCTTTAAACAGGTCTTTTACACTCCAGCTTTTCACACCTTTCTTTACACCCTTTCTTATTCTTTGATACTTTGACCATTTTATCAAATCTTCTTTTGTAATCTTTTTTCTTTTCTTGTTAATAGGTACATCTACTCCAAATATCTTTTCCACAAATTCTTTGGGTAATGGAATATTTATATTTCCGTTACTAGATAACGTAAACATAAGTGTGGAATTATTGGTATTCAATTTTCTTACCATATCGATCTTTATATCTTTGAACTGTCCCCTGTTGTCACCTTCCTTGTTCTTTATCAAATTCAAATAAGTCTTCGCAGCATTAAATTTGCCAAGTGTCGCAAACGGCACAGTAAACATTACCTTGCCATTCAAAATCGCATAATTTGGATCCTTATTTGTACTCAAATTACTATGCTGTAGTAAGTTTTCCAGTGTTTTCAAATTCATTTTGTTTGAATTCAACGTTAATCCTCCTAAAGATGCACGTCCATTGATCACATGCTTTCTCTTTCTCAAAGCAATTTGTGTATTTATTTGATGTTTTATTCTTGTGGTCTTATTGCTAATTTGCTTCTGACTCTTTGGTTCAAACATTTTTTTAAAAAAACGTTTTAACATTCTAATGTTACATTATATTTTATTTTGTTTGCTCACATAAAGTATGAGCAACAACGAACTGAATTTAAACACCCTTGGTGCGAATAATACTCGAATTAATGATGGAAATAGGAGAAATAAAAATCTAACCAGTGGGAGTGCAGAAGAAGAAAAAGTGCGCAACGCAATACGTCGATATACACTGAATAGGAACAAAAACACTGTTACTGTTACAAAATCACAATTACAAAAACATTACGCACCTGCAAGGAAATCTTTGGAACAAAGTATTAAATTTTTTCAACAAATTATAGAAAAAGACAAAAACATTTTGTTCAGGCTGGATCATAAAGAAACCCGATTCCACACGTATTTTTCACAATTCATTCAAAGTAGACAGAATATGCCAAAACTGAGAGACTTTATTGCTTATCAGTTAGGTATGAAGATTGAAAACGGTAATGTGCTGCTTTGGTTTAACTACGGCGCTTTCTTTCAAGTAGCGCCTCCTGACACGTGGATACAATGGACCTATACACCCAGTAGTCGTAGTGAAATAAGGCCTCTCATAAATGCAGTGAATGAGACTAATTGGATCACATTGAATGCAGGAGCAATACAGGTTGGTGACGAAGACACTATCTTCATGCCTCTTATTAAAATACTAGAAAGAACTCTTGACTATAGAGTTATGATAAATGCAATGAAAAGTGCAAAATACCCTGCCCGCTTTTGGGAAATCAACGAGTTGAGAAAAATTGCAGAGAACAATGTTGCTAAGTACAACGCTGGTAGTAATTATTCAGGCACCAAACTAGAAAGGATCGAAAGTTTTCTAACAAGAATTGATGACTTATTTGAATCAGAAGCTAGTGGGGTAGAATCGCATACTGACGAAGAAATCATTAAAATAATAAACGGATTTGCGCGAAGAACGGAAATGTTTGCACTGCCTGCACAGAAGAAGGTTGTAAATGATCTAATAGAAAAGAAACGTAATGCTACTCGGCCTCCAGTCGTAGAAGGTAAAGTAGTTAACAGGCCTTAACAAATAATAATTATATTTTTTAATAATAAATGGCTAGCGGTGACTTCAAATTTGCACTGAATGTTGGAATAATCAACAATATGGCAAAAAGGGGTAGAAAAAGTAAGAAATATATGTTGTTATTCATGTATCACCCGAGACTTAAGGATTCTCCAAGGTTATATGATAAAAATGGTTATGGAGTTGATAGCTATTTTGAAATGCGGAGAAAAGCCAGAAAAAATGGTCAAAAAATTTGCGTGGTCATAACGATACTTCCAGAAGCAGCAGCATATGCACACACACAGGTGATGATTGACGATCTCAATGGAAATGTTACTGTTTTTGACAATTCAGGTACATTTGGAACCAGGCTTCAGTTTCAGAAAGACCTCTATCAGAGAATAAAAGCAATGACGCAACGCAGAACAGGTTTTTCTACAATCAAACACCTACCTGTGACATGCCCGCGTATAAATGAATCAAGGCCTTATTGTACATATTGGAGTGCACTGTTCCTACAATACATGTTAGAACGTCCTACTAAGACAATAGATGATTTTGTTAAATATATATTGAAAAAGCACAAAACTAAGAATGTTTCTGCATTGAAGTATTATATGGATAGTATGCGTCCGAAGCTTGTCAAAATTGCATGTGATGAAGCCAAAAGACTTGTAGATGAAGATATCATTGAGATGCCTCCAGAATGCAAAACAAACATATCGAACAATATGGAAAGACTCAAACTATAATCATCCACCTTGACTGAATTCATTTCCTCCACTTGTTTCTATCCACAATAATAGATTATAAAGTAGTTTTTTTCTCCACCCAGTTGGTAGTTGACCCTGTATGACCCTAGCTCTGTTGATGAGTTCCCTTAGATACTCTGCGTGTTGTCTTGCTTCATTGGTGGTGAGATTTTTGAACCGACCACCACTGAATTGTTTGATTCGTGTCGAAAGCTCTAGTATGAGCCGGTCAACACTACCTATCGTATAATTAAAGTTATTAATAATAGAAGTTCCCGGAACCATCAGACGGGGATTCTTTCCTTTGACGTTACTAATCAATAACGGTTTCCATTTTTTGCCTTGTTTTGGAGAGTGTGATGTTGCGTGTCTAGATTTATTTTTCCATATTTTTGCCTGTATTCCTTTTCCTTCTTCTGGTATTATGTTTTTACCATTGTTATTTTTTATCACCAGAACAACAAGATTTGGCTTTTTGTTTGAAAAGTCTGAGGGTGACATAAAAACGCCTGCCTCTCCAAACTTGGGTGCGGACCTCCATTTAATTTTACGACTTCCTCCTCGTGCAGCAGGCGCAGACGCAGGCGCAGGCGCAGGCGCAGGCGCAGGCGCAGGCTCAGGAGCAGGCACAGGCGCAGGCGCAGGCGCAGGCGCAGCAGATGGAGGCTGTGTCGGCGCTCGCGAAGCTGCTCGTTGCCCCCGCCCCCTCCGCCCCCGTGTCGACCGCGGAGTAGAAGGTGCCTGTCGCGTCCTTGCTGATGTATTTGGTGTTTTTTGTGAATTTGGTGTTTTGGGTGATTTTGGTGGTGATTTGGATGATTTTGGTGAGGTTTTTGACCTAACCAGCGGGGGAAAATTTGTACTGCTACCGACTCCAGGAGTTTGTCTTCGTTCAGCCTCATGTCTTGCAACTATTTGAGCATTATAGAGACTTTCTGCAATTGCACGCTTCAAATTGTTTTCAAACGACTGTCTAGGTGTATCTTCGCTTAGTCTACCCTTACCTTTACCCCTACCTCTCGGCATATAACTTAAGTAATTATTTTAATTGTAAAACTGGATTATGGAGGGGCGGGCAAATATAAAAGTAGGCTGCACCTAAGGAAAGTAATTACAATGTATGTGGACTAAATCACGCTAAGGATTTATAAAAATGTACGTATTATACATACATGACGTTCTTTAGTAAACGCGGATACTCACGTCTCAGTAAAAGCAATGGCAACTCACCAGGGCGTAACAACAACAGTGTACAGAATAGTAAAAGCAATGGCAACTCACCAGGGCGTAACAATGGAGCAAATATGCGTAACTCATTAAAGCGTTACCTGAGGAATCATGCAAATATTACTTACAATGCAAAAACACCGTTGGACGACTACATCCATCCGACATGGAGGTATTTGTTAAAATCGATGGGAGTCCAGAAAACGGATTTGTACAGATCGGAAAATCGGCAACGTCTTATGCAATCAATATTAGATGTAATGACAAACAAAGAATTGGCCAATATGCCTAAGTTCTGGATAGGCCCGGGGGCAAAAAGGCTAGCAGGAGCTACGCCTGTGTAAGGTAATTCCACCCGAAATACGCCTAAAATTCTGACAGGAGATGCGCCTGTGTAAGGACCCCTGGTAAAGTTGCCACAACCCTCACCCTGTTCTAGGTGATGAAAATTTCAAAAAACTTCTTCACCATTGCTAATCTTAATATGATTATCATTTTCCGTCTTCCTTCTATGACATGCAGGACAAAGTGCTTGCATGTTTGACTCGTCATCTGGTCCTCCTGCCATTAATGGTATTACATGGTCTATATCATACTCCTGTAATTCACCTTTCAGAGTACAATTTCCGTCAGGATTTGCGCACTTCCAGTCTTGACGAGCTGCGATTTTTCTCCGTTTGGGTTCAGGCATCTTGGTGCGTCTGCTTCTGGCAGCCTGAAACTTGCGCAGAGATCGGATCTCGTTACTAGCGCTCTCAATGAGCTGATTCAGAATTTTATCTTTTGCCGCTAGTTGTTCATCCTTTGCCGCTAGCTGCTCTCTGGCGTCTCTCTTCGTCTCTTCCAGTTGTTTCTCTAGATATGTAACGTGACGTTTGAGCTGTTCGGTTTCGCCAACTCCCTTGCATCGTTTCTTGTGCCCCGACCAGTTTGCTATTGTTATAGTTTCATATCCACATTCGCATACTCGTGGCTCTTTGTACTCCTTAGTCGGCATATTACCTGTATACATCCAGAGATTTATTGTCTTTAAACGGGATCATCCCAGGAGCATTCGGGTGTACGACCCACCACTGGTACCAGGTGGGTTTCAATATTCAAATTTGGAAAAACTTTTTCCACGATGTGGATCAACTTTTTGAACCCAAAAAAAATTTTCCTCCGAAAAAATTTTTGAGTTGAAAATTTTTTTTCAAAATTTTTGGGTGCCCCCCCCCCCTTCATTTTTTCTTCGCGATAGATTTTTAGACAATATTTAAGGATTTTGGCAGGAGGGATGTAGGTGAAGACGCCTCAGGAGAACAAGAGCGTGGTACCACATGTGGTACCACAGTGGTACCACTATTTAAAAACAAAATAATCACTTATCATAGGGAAGAGATGTACAAACAACCTCGCACTTGTGAATGTGGTTATGTTACCTCTGACAGAAGCAACTGGTCTAAGCACCAAAAAATATGTAAATCAGTAACCACTGGTGACAAGGAGCGTATTGAATCACTAGAAAAGCAATTATTAGCAAAAGATGAGCATTATCAGAAGGAGTTAGCCGCCAAAGACAGACAAATCGAAGAACTCATTAAAGTGGCAAAGAAACCGAGAACTGTGCACAACACAACCAATAAAATCGTGGTGGAGCAACACATAAATGCATTTGGGAAGGAGTCAATTGACCATATTTCACAACAACAAATCCAGGCGTTACTTGCGGATCCAGTTAATGCAGTTCCCCAGTATATAAAGTTGAAACATCGCAAGGCGCCAGGAGGTGTGAATCAGAATTTGAGAGTACCGAACCAGAAGCGAGCGATATATCAGGTTGTTGTTCCGGGGGAAGAAGGTAAGGAGTGGGAAAACAAGTCAAAAGGAGAAGTGTTGGAACAATTATATGATGACAATAGTGGGCAATTAGAAGCTGAGGCTGATGAGGAGACTCGCGTGGGGTCGCAGTTTCTCAATCATCAAGAGAAGATCAAGGCGTCAGCAAGTGGTGAGGATGGAGGGAGGCGATATAAAGAACAATTAGATAAGATTCATTGTGTGATTTCTATGTAAATTGTTATATTAAAACTTTAACTAAATATTAGTTCGAATGAAAACTGCTAATATTGATGAATTTGTTCTCATATATTACAGTAATTGTTTTGTATGCAAACGCGTGATGATATATAAATTGATGTTTTTGGATATTTTGAATACAGAAACTGAGAAACTAATCTGGGCAATTACGCTTCTTTTAAAAGCACCCAGTTGGAAGTGGATGCGCACAGGTAATTGTAAGTGCCAGCGCATATGCACGGAATGTGTACAGAAAAAGAAAGAAATGACCAAATTAGTTTTGAACCGTGGGTATTTTAGTGTATCACCTATCCAGCCACGACCCAAGACAATTCCTGACCTAGTCGAAATGCTGGACATGGGACGTCTGGAACGCCTCTTCTAAGTGACCATTCACTTTTTATCCCCCCACCCCATCACTCCCTGCACCCTCCGTTCACTACGACTCTCGCGCACTCCCTGCGCACTCCGTTCACTACCACTCGCGGGCGCTCACTGCGTTCCTCCATGATGCCGGTTCCGTTCTCTCTGCTCGACCTTCCCGAGGCCCCCGCCACTGTGGCTTTCGATCCGGAAGCCGTGCCCCTGATGAAGGACACACCGTTGTCACCGTCACTGTCGTTGTCACCGCTGTCGTCGCCACCGTGGTTAGCAGCCCCAGCAGTTGCGACTGCAGCTGCTGGGGATGTGAAAGCCAGTCAGGGGGCCCTCACGACAGTTCAGAAACTCCAGATCATCAAGGCGCGCACCATCCCCAAGTCTAAGCCGGCACCGGCGATTCGGCGGCCCAACAAGACTGGTCGTGTCCTAGTTGAGTCTGAGAAACGCAATGACAACAATGTCGTCAGGTTTCTGCGCGGTATCGGCTTCGCGCGAGGCCAGTATGATGGGCGCGATATCGGCTCGGTGATGATGAGCCTCTCGAATGCCCTTGGGCGAGTCGTCGCCGTGCCGGCGGCCAAGGGGCAGCCTGATTACTTTGAGGCCTGTCTCATTGTGGAGAAGAAGGCTCTTTCCGTGGCGGAGCAGTATATCCTTTACGGAAAGAAGCGCACCACGTACAGTGATAAGTTCAAGCTCTCTCTCAAACTGCTGATGACCGAGGGGGGGCTAATCTTTGTGCAAGATATGTTGCTGTCGTCGTGAAGCACCACACAAGTTTCTCACAGTGTCTCGCACGTCACTCCCCTCTAGAAGGGCACTTTGACTTGTGTGTCTTGTGGGGAGAGCCGAGCACGTGCAGTGATCGCACGTGGTCTTACTATCGTTGGTAGGGGTGGGGTGTACCTGTCCTGTTTGTTGTCCATGTTGTTTGAGTCGATCGATTCGATCGAGTCGATCGATTCGATCGAGTCAATCGAGTCGATTGAGTCGATTGACTCGATCGACTCGTCTGTTTGAAGGGAGATACGACCCCGTTCAATCATACGTCGTCTGCCCACCGGGACGAAAACCATGCTCTGTGGTGTGTGTGTGTTGTTGTAGAGGACGTCCGTGTTGAGCGTGGTGTTCGTGCCGACCGTGCTGACCGTGGTGTTCGTGTCGACCGTGCTGACCGTGGTGTTCGTTTGCGTCTGGATAGTGTCACTGAAAAGTAGACGTCGGCGCCGGCTGAGTTGATCAACGCTGCTGTTGTCGTCATGCTCTTCGAGTGTCATCATTCTCAGTCCACCCCCGCTCTTCCTTCCACAAAACTCCGTGGGGCGTTTGGGAGCATTGGTTGGTGTGGAGAGTGGCTCGTGCGATTCAATGAGTGACGGCATGTACGACATGATTGTCGGGGTGTTGATGAGTAGTAGGACGAAACTGTTGGTCGAGATTACATCTCGAGTAGCACATGTGTAACCTCGAGTACCACATGTGTGACCAGCTAGCGCCAGCTGGACCAGTGATGCTGTTTGTCGTAGTTCTCTTCATGTTGCCGATTCTCTTCATGTTGTATTGGATTGGTACGAACCGCGTAGACTGGGAAGTGGGAGCCTCTAGCAGTGTTACTGAAGTCGCTTTGTGCGATGCTGAATCTGATGACGACGACGGTTCCCCTCAAAGTGTTTTAGCCTCACTGCACCGTAACGTGACGAGGAGGAAAGATCTCCGTCCCCGATCGATTGAATGGGATTAACTTAAGCGGAGCAGGCTGCACAATCGGCTTGTGCCTCTAAGGGGCAGATGGCGAATTGTTGGGGTTTGGTTCTGGGTCTGGATCTCAAGTAATACATTCCAGTTTTGAGCCCCTTCTTCCAGCCGTATGAGTGCATGGATGAGACCTTTTCGATTGACGGATCAAACATGAATATGTTCATGCTCTGACTCTGGTCTATGTAAGGTGCTCTGTCTGCTGCTTGATTTATTATAACTTTTTGTGAGAGTTCGTATGCGGTTTTGAATATGGGTCTGATATGGTCTGGTATTGTGGTGATGTCCTTTACTGATCCTTCATGTTTGATGATTTCATGCCGCATTTCCTTGTTCCATAGGTGGAGTTCCTGTAGTGATTTGACGAGGTACTTGTTAACCTGTTCATATTCTCCGGCCTGTGTTCTTCTTACGTAAATGTTTGAAGTTTGTGGTTCACAAGCCTCCGTGTTTCCGCAGATTTGTGCAGTGGAAGCAGTTGGCATGATGGTAGTGAGTAAGCTATTTCTAACTCCGTTTGCTACTTTTTTTCTGAGTGCATCCCAGTCGTATCTTTCGTCGAGAGGTACGCCCCAAGTATCGCAGTGGAGCACTCCCTTTGATAGTGGTGAGTTTGCGAAGTCGGGATAGGGTCCGTCTTTTTCTGCCAGGTTTGCACTTTCATCCCACGCGGTGTAATATATTGTGGCAAAGATTTGCTTGTTGAGTAGCATAGCCTGATCTGAGTCGAAAGGTAGTTTGAGTTTGAATAGGAGAGTGGCCCATCCTTGCACACCAATTCCAAGTGGTCTGGTTTTAAGGTTTGAGAATTGTGCTTTTTCTAGTGGGTAATAGGTTGCATCGATGACGTCATTGAGTGCGTGAACGACTTGTCTGACCACAGCCTGTAGAGATGTGAAATTGAATTTTCCTTCTGGCGAAGATGCTTCGAAAAATTGACTGAGACATATTGATGCTAGGTTGCATACAGCAATTCGTTCTGGTGTGGAGACTTCCATGATTTCTGTGCATAGATTTGATGATTTGATGACTCCAATATTTTTTTGGTTTGAGTGTTTGTTTGCTGCGTCTTTGTAGCACATGTATGGTGTTCCAGTTTCTATTTGTGATTCGCATATTTTGATCATGATTTCTCTCGCTTTGATTTGTTTTCGGTAACGTTTTTCTGTAACGTACTGGTTGTATAGTTGTTCGTATTCTTCTCCGTATACATCCGCCAGTCCGGGTGCTTCGTCTGGGCTGAATAGATACCAGTCTCCGTTTTCTGATACTCTTTTCATGAATAGGTCTGGAATCCAAAGGCCACTGAATAGGTCACGGCAACGTTTCGATTCTTCCCCCCGGTTTCTGCGTATATCTATGAAGTCGATGACGTCACAGTGATCGGGTGAAAGCCATATGGAAATCGACCCGGGTCTTTTTCCTGCCTGTTTGACGAGTAGGCTACTTTCGTTGAAAACTCTAAGTGTAGGAAGGAGCCCGTCCGTCAAACATCCAGTGCTTTGTATGATACTGTCTTTCGCCCTGAGGTTGTGCATATGCATTCCTATTCCTCCTGCATGTTTACTTATTTTGGCCGCTTCAGAAAGTGATGAATATATGCCCTCAACAGAGTCATCATTGAGTGACATAAGAAAGCAAGATGCAAATTGGGGATTGAATGTTCCGGCATTGAATAGTGTGGGTGTTGCGTGTGTGTAGAGTCTTTTCTGTAGCATTTTGTAGGTGTTGTTTACTTTGTCCAAGAAGTCAGAAGAGGATAATAGTGACACTAGGTGTATATGGACGCCAATGGCAACCCTGAGCCACATGTAGCACGGTTTCTCACAGGTACGTCCTCTGGAGTCTAGCAAAAGGTATTTGTTGTTAATGAGCGTTTTGAGACCAAAGAAAGATAAGTTATTGTCTTCGTCTTGGCATATCATTTGATTGAATTGCAACTTATAGAGTTTTACCGTTTCATAAAAGTTACTAGAAAGTCTTTTTGTTTTATTTATTTCTTCCATGCAGTCACTGAATGTCTTATGATGTGTTTTGTCCATGTCATCAAGTATGATACGAACAGCTAGAGTTTCATAGTCTGTGTGTGTCGTGTAGAACTCCATGCAAGATTCTGCACTTATGATATCGATTTGGGATGTGGATATACCGTTGGTGAGAGATTCACATACTCTGATTGCTATACGTGCTGGGTCTACTTCTAGGCCAGAGGATAGGCTTATGATCTTGTTTTGTATTTCTTGTAAGCAGACAGGAACAACAGTTCCGTCACGTTTTGTAACGTTCAGAGTATCAGTCATTTGTATGTAGTTTCTTAAGTTTGTCTTTAAGTAATGCTTAGGGTGTTTCTTGAGTTTTCTTCCTGGTGATTCTCTTCTTAGGTGGGGGTGGTTCTTTCGTAGGATCCTGGGCGAGAGGTCCATCTTTTCCGACACACGCTACTTTGGGTCCAAAAAAAGCAACCCGTTTTCCAGTATCAAGTTCTACAGTTACACTGTCTTGAATGCCTAATACTTTTGTTCTTGTCACGGTTCCTTGAACATTATCAAGATGCAAGTCGTCACTTTTGCAGTGCACTCTTTGTCCGATTTCCATGGTTGTTATAAGTAAATAAAAAAAAGCGTAACATTGGATTTAAAAAAAAGGTCATGTACTTGTAATGATAGCCATGTCATCATTCCGCTGCAAAGTGAGTACGTCAAAGTGGAAGTTCACTCAGAAAGACAAGGATGAAAACGTAAAGCTTCGAACACACAATCTCATGGATGGTGGTGAGTTGTCTGTGCCTGAGAACGAATATGAAAGATTTTTGAGAGTTTGCGCTGAAAGTATATGCGATGGTGAAAAATTATTTATTGTGGAGCAACGATCACATCCTTTGTATAAGTTATTTTTTGATTTTGACATTTTCATGTATGAACTTGTTGATCGCAATGAGTTTTATATGAAAATATGTAAATTACTTGTTTCAACTCTCAATGAATTGTTTGATGATTCTGTAGATCACTTTGAATTGATTTGTTCTGTTGTGAATGATGTCAAGTCGGCTCGTAAAAATCAAAAGGAATGTTACAAATATGGAATTCATATAGTAAGTCCAACCCTGATTGTGAACAAGGAGAAAATGATAAGGGTCAGAGAAGCTGTTGTTCAAAAATTCCAAAACAACTTGGAGAAGGATGGTCCAACGGCTTGGGCTGATGACATTGATAAAGTTGTATATGAATCTAATGGCTTTCGCATGAATTATTCTAGAAAGGGTTCAAAATGCAAATGTTCTCAGAAACAAAGAGATTTATGTGACAAGTGTGGTGGAACTGGTAAAGTTGACGAAGGCAGACCGTATATTCCATTTCTTACGATTAAAAATGATTATTCTTACGAGATACACGAAGATAATATGGAATTCGATGTCGTTTATGATATGTTGAAGAAGACATCGATTAGGGTTAGTTCTTCATCACAAATGATTGAATTCAATGTGTCACCTCCCAGTTGGTTCGAAGATTCAAGTTTGTTTGACGTTCCTGAAGGATTGATCGTGGCTCCTTCAAAAAAGAGAAAATTAACAGAAGGTCTAGACTCGGTTGAATCTAAGTTGGAAAACAAAAAGGATCTTTCAAGAAGCGAACTTGAAATTTTGAACGCCTGGTTTCAGACGATGTGTAATAAAAGGCAATTACCCAAGCAGTACAAGGGTGTCACAATAAATCAGGCATTTTCTTTCACAAATAATAATGTTCGATCGAACATTATAGCACGAATTGATTCTCAATATTGTTTGAACATAGGAAGAGAGCACGCTACGAATACAGTGTATATGCTAGTGAATACACTGACAAAGAAGGCTTACATGAAATGTTACTGCAGGTGTGACACAGTAGAAGGGCGCCGGACTATCGTCAGAGGAAAGAAGCAAATGTGTAAGGACTTCAGTTCACATGCAATGGATATCTCAGACTTACAGATCACGATTGGTTGTGATGTCGTAACCCGTCAAATCAACCCTCGCATTTTAGCAATGTTTTAGGGTTCAAAGTTAGGGTTCAAAGTTAGGGTTCAAGCAGTACCCGACTGAAACTTAACCAAGATATAAGCAAAAACAACATAGACGCTACTTTTTTTACGGAAGGGTGTCAATTGAATTCAACTTTTTATTTCTTGTTCAATATGCTACGAAACTTTTTGAGTGCAAAGTCACTCGGAGTGTGACTCTTTTGGTAACACATAAAGGCTTCCACCAACTCTTGGGTTGAGATCACATCAATGTTTCTGGGAAAGTATCCTTTCGTTTTAATCTGGTAAATTACGCGCCTGCGGGTTGCTTCGTTCTTGTGCGTGTTGTAGTACTGTTTACATCTTTTAATGTTGCGTTCTTTAACCTCCTGGTGCGTGAGCATGGCTGGGTCAAATACGTTCGAAGTGGCTCAAACTCATTCTCTTTAAGCCACTGTTAGGGTTCAAGCAGTACCCGACTGTTAGGGTTCAAGCAGTACCCGACTGTTAGGGTTCAGCACTGCTCCGGACCAGGTGGTAAGAAAGCAGCGGTTGTTTCTGCACTCGATGGGCGAGAGACTATGAACGGGATTAAAAGGTCACGTATACTGAAGAAGAACGGCTGGTCATCTCCAGTGGTATCTTTTCCAGGAGGTTCTTCCTCTTCAATGTCAATTGAATAAAACCCTGTAGTGTATGTGGTCGACGTGAAAGTAGTCGATGTGTTTCTTGCAGTGTGTGTCTTGGATACGTCCGGCTTTAGTGTTGTCTCTATCTCAGTAAACTCTTTCTTATGATTAGGGATGGTAGTTACCAGGGGTGGCTCAAACGGTCTGGGTTTCAGTGGTCGGTCGAGCGCCATCCTAACCAGCTCGAGTTACTTCAAGTCGGTTGGGTTTGAGCAACTAACACATGTGTTACCGGCGCACGATCACCCACCCCAGCCCCCCATAGCCTCTTCTTCTTGTTTCTTGTCTTAACTTAAGACAAGAAACAAGAAGAAGAGGGCTATGGGCCCCCTCCCTGACCTCACCGCCGAACTAACACATGTGTTA